>Ga0265303_10000896_pt1 | contig 17714 bp, 13 predicted proteins | sample Helome_2_FD_192494 | JGI IMG/M metagenome (GOLD analysis project Ga0265303, IMG submission 192494) | Marine sediment microbial communities from subtidal zone of North Sea - Hel_20160317 (Illumina Assembly) | ecosystem: Environmental > Aquatic > Marine > Subtidal zone > Sediment ... | reverse complement strand
CTCATCAGCCCTATTTTTATTATTATGTCCGGCAGTGCGACGGTGTTTATCACCACCCAGGTCGAACAGATTACGCAGCGGGTCGCTTTGCTGGGAATGTTCAGCCCGCTAATTTCTTTCATGCTGAAGTTTTTACCGTACATCCTCATCTGGATGCTCTTCACCTTTCTGTATATCATTATGCCCAACACCAGGGTGAATTTTAAAGCGGGTCTGGTCGGCGGAATTGTTGCCGGAACACTTTACCAGATTGCCCAGGGGACCTATATCAGTTTCCAAATCGGGGCCGCCAGATACAATGCAATTTATGGGAGTTTTGCCGCCCTGCCGCTGTTTTTGATGTGGATTCAGATCAGCTGGTGGATCGTCCTTTTCGGTGCCGAGCTGTCTTTTGCCAATCAAAACGTGGATACCTATGAATATGAGCCGGATTGTCTGAATATCAGTCCTGGATTTAAAAAGCTGCTCACCCTGCAAGTCGCCCACGCGCTGGTCAAAAATTTTTCAAACGGTGAAAAACCGTTAACCTATTCCCAGATATCGAATCATCTGAACATGCCGGTTCGACTGGTGCATTCTATTATTTTTGATTTAGTCGAAAGCGGCCTGGTGGCAGAAACCCTCACAAAAGCCGATAAGGAATTTGCCTATCAACCCGCCCGCGACATTAACAAGATGACCATTCAATACGTTCTGGAGGCGCTCGATCAAAAGGGGACCGACGACATACCGGTTGCCAGGACCGAGGATTATCAGGCACTGTCCGATGCGCTGCAGGACTTCGGCGAAGCCATGGAGAAATCGCCGGTCAATAAGCTCCTCAAAGACATCTAAAACTGGTCTCAATACTTTCATCTTTTGTCCGATGACTGCGTTATGGGCCGCTTCAAAATACTCGCGTACTCGCGTGTACGCTCCGCTTTTGAAGCGACTCACGTCTTGCCCTCGAACAAAATCTAAAAATCTTGAGACCAGTTTAGTTTGGAGTCCCCCTCAGCTTTACTAATGTAAGCTCTGTGCGGGTGTGACGGTAAAACTCGCCAACTGATCAAAAATGTAATTCTCTACCTAAAATTATCCTCAAAATCCTGAAAATATATCTATAGATCTTTTCAAGCCGATAACTATCTGAAGTCAGGCATAGGCGCTGTTTTCGGCCTATTTTTATTGACACAGAGCGACTCACAAGGGTATTGATGTAGTGCTAATTTAGTTAAATCGTGCATTTAACATTTACTAGCGGTCTCTAACTGCTCTCATCGTTTTTGTTCATATTCGATTAAGCCCTATTTTCGAAAGGACACATGAGCGATACCACTCACCTTCTTGAAGTCCAAGATCTCAAAACCCATTTTTCTACATTTGAGGGCGTTGCCAAGGCGGTGGACGACGTCACATTTCATGTCGACAAAGGCGAGGTGCTTGGCATTGTGGGAGAATCCGGCTGCGGTAAAAGCGTAACGGCGCAGTCCATCATGCGTTTGATACCCGAGCCGCCGGGCAAAATCGTCCAGGGTCAAATACTATTTGACCGCACCGATATTGTTTCGCTTACCATGGAACAGATGCGAGCGATTCGCGGGAAGCGCATTGCCATGATTTTCCAGGAACCGATGACCTCCCTGAACCCGGTTTTCACCATTGGTAATCAGATATCGGAAATGTTTATTCTGCATGAAAAGCGGTCCAATAGCGACAGCTGGGACTGCTCGATTGAGATGCTTAAGAAGGTTCAGATTCCCGCTGCGGAAAAAAGAGTGCATGAGTATCCACATCAGCTTTCCGGGGGGATGCGCCAGCGCGCTATGATCGCCATGGCGCTGGCCTGCAACCCGGAAATACTGATCGCCGATGAGCCCACCACCGCCCTGGATGTGACCATTCAGGCCCAGATCCTTGACCTGATGCTGCAGCTCAGGGAGGATTACGATACCGCCGTCATGATGATTACCCACGATCTGGGCGTGATCGCCGAGATCGCTCAACGCGTCATTGTGATGTATGCCGGCAAGGTGGTGGAAGAAGCAAAAGCCATTGCTATCTTTGAAGATCCCAAACACCCCTATACCCGGGGATTGCTGCAATCGATTCCAAAGCTGGGAGAGCGGTCACAGCATGGCCGTCAGCGACTCAAGGAAATACCGGGTATTGTGCCGAGTCTATATGAATTGTCTCCGGGCTGCCATTTTTCGCCGCGTTGTCCGCATGCTATGGAGATGTGTAACCAAAAGCCACCTCAGATGACAGATCTGGGCGATGGCCATCGGGTGAGATGTTTTCTGTACTAGAACCTATCGCAAAAATGCTAAAAGGAATTCGGGTTGGAGACACTGCTGTCAGTTGAAAATTTGGAGGTTCATTTTCCCATAAAGAAGGGGTTGCTTTCGCGAACCGCAGGCTATGTTTACGCTGTCGACGGCGTCTCCATCACCCTTGAAAAAGGGGAAACGCTCGGAATTGTCGGAGAGAGCGGTTGCGGTAAGACCACCACCGGTCTGGCAGTTTTACGATTGATCGAACCCACTGCCGGTACCGTCCGTTTTGGGGGTACGGACATCACCACCCTGAACAAATCTGAATTAAGAACCCTTAAAAAAGAAATTCAGATGATCTTTCAGGATCCTTATTCTTCGCTGAATCCCCGCATGACTGTAAATCATATTCTCAGGGATCCCATGGAAATCCATGGCATGTATCCGGGAACTGAACGAAAGGACCGGATTGCCTACTTATTGGAGAAAGTCGGTCTGCGACCCGAACAGGGCCGGCGCTACCCGCACGAATTCAGCGGCGGCCAGCGGCAACGTATTGGAATTGCCCGGGCGCTGGCCCTCAACCCCCAGGTGATCATCGGCGATGAACCGGTTTCCGCTCTGGATGTTTCCATTCAGGCCCAGATTATAAACCTGCTGATTGATCTTCAGCAAGAATTTCATCTTTCCTATATTATCATTGCCCACGACCTGGCGGTGGTCGAACATATATGCGACCGTATTGCGGTCATGTATCTGGGCAAGGTTGTAGAAACATCCGCCTATCATAACGTATATACCGATCCGAAGCACCCGTACACCCGGGCGCTGCTGTCGGCGATTCCGGTAGCGGATCCCAGGGTAAAAAAAGAACGCATGATTCTCAAAGGCGATGTGCCCAGCCCGATCAATCCACCATCTGGCTGCGCATTTCATCCACGGTGTCCGCATCGCATGGACGTCTGCGATAAGGAGGCACCGAAGCTAAAGGACATCGGCGACAATCACGCGGTTGCCTGTTATCTATATTAAATCTAATTGAGCGTTTCAAATTTTATAAAACGGGGAAACCGTTGTATTTTATTGAATTCTAGTATTTTATAATCGATCATTGGCGTAATAGAGCATTGGAGTGTTGGAGTAATGTAAATTCAAAACTGAACGAAAGGAGGAACATCAATGAAAAAGACATTTTATTTACTAATCGTCATCGCTGTTGCGGTGATGGTATTCGGGTCGAGCGGATCGGTGCTGGCGGCCTCTTCTCTGGTGGTTGCTCAGGACGTCGCCCCCCGGATGATGAATCCGCATGGGGATGATTCCGATGCTGGTCTGCAATACATGGCCAATTTTTTTGACGGCCTGCTGCAGCGCAAAGGCCCGGATGGGACCCTGGCACCGGCTCTGGCCGAACGCTGGGAGCGGCTGGATCAGCTAACCTGGAAGTTTTATTTGCGCAAAGGCGTTAAATTCCACAACGGCAACCCCTTTACGGCTGCCGATGTCAAGTTTTCGTTTGAGCGCCTCAGCAATCCGGATGTTTCCGAGTTTATCAACACCGGCAAATCGATTGCGGGTGTGGAAACGCTGGATGATTTCACGGTGGTCATTAAAACCAAGGAGCCGATTCCCTGGTTTGCCAACAACATGCACCAGGTCTTTATCATGGATAAAGAGTCCACCGAATCCCGTGATCCGGGGGATGTCATGGTTAAACCCATCGGCACCGGGGCCTATAAGCTGGTGGAATGGGTTAAAGGCTCCTATGTGCGCATGGAAGCCAACGCCGATTACTGGGAAGGCGCAGCGCCGTTAAAAACGGTTGAAATTCGTCCGGTTACCGAAGCTTCCACCCGTTTTGCGGCACTGGCGTCAGGCCAGGTCGACATCGTCACCGGTGTGCCGGTGGAACTGTTCGATAAGATTGTCACAAATCCCAAGCTGGATGTGGTCAGCCGGCCCGCCCGTCGATCCATCTTTCTGGCATTGAACAATAAGCCCGGCAGCCCGACAGCCGATATGCGGGTTCGCAAAGCCATGTATATGGCCATCAACGAAGATGAGATTATCGAAAAAGTCATGCGCGGCCACGCTGCGCCTGCGGCCCAGATCCCGGATCCACCCACCATCGGCTATAACGGCAACATCCAGCGGCTCAAATACGATCCGGCGGAAGCCAAAAAACTGCTCAAAGCAGCCGGTTATGAAAATGGATTTGAGATTACGCTGTCCGGTCCTAATGACCGTTATGTCCAGGATGCCAAAATTGCCGAGGCCGTTGCCAAATATCTGGCTAAGGTCGGCATCAAAACGAAGCTGGATGTCAAACCCAAGTCTATCTTTTTTCCGGAAGTGACCGAAGGCAAGCTGGACTTTTATTTGATCGGCTGGTTCGACGGCACCTTTGACATGGGACGCACCTATTTCAAGCTGGCCCATACCCGTGACCAAGAATCCGGGCATGGTGTTTTCAATGGAGCGGCCTTCAGCGATCCTGATATCGATAAACTTTTGCAATCCACAGCCGATATTGTCAATCCGCAAGAACGCGGCAAGGTTCTGCAACAGCTCAACAAGATGGCCATGGTTGATAAGATTGCTTGGATCCCGTTGCACTATCAGGAAGATCTGTATGCCATCCAAAAAGGCAAAGGTATAAATTTCAAACCCCGTCCGGACCGCTGGATGGTGTATAAGGAAATCTCAAAATAATTTAGCCGCAACCTGAAATCGGGGCTGGAAAATACCGGCCCCGACAAAACTTTGTTTTAACTGCCATGGCCACTTATATTGCACGCAGACTGATCCAGGGAATTGTGGTCCTGCTGGTGGCGTCTCTCTTATGTTTTATCGTTTTTCGCTTTATGGGGGACCCGGTTGTTACGCTGGCCGGGCGTTATGCCACCTTTGATCAAATGGAAGAAGTGCGACGCAGCCTGGGTCTGGATAAGCCCGTGTATGTGCAGTATTTCCGGTTTCTGGGCAATGTGGCTCAGGGCAATTTCGGCATATCTTATGTGACCCGGGTGCCGGCTCTGGGGCTCATCCTGGAACGCTTTCCGGCCACCTTCGAATTGGCAACAACCGCCGTCATTTTATCTTTCGTGTTTGGTGTGGCCCTGGGTGTTCTGGTTGCACTCAAGCCCTATGCGGTGCGCAACCGGCTGATTATGGCCGGATCTCTGGGGGGTATTTCAATCCCGACGTTTCTGATGGGTATATTGTTGATCATGGTTTTTGCGGTTTATCTGGGGATACTACCGCCCTTCGGGCGCGGTGAGACCACCCAGGTGGGTTTCTGGCGTACCGGTTTTTTAAATATCAACGGCATCAGACACCTGATTCTGCCGGCCATGACACTGGCCATGTATCAACTGGCGGTGCTTTTGCGGCTGACCCGGGCCGGTATGCGCGAGGTGTTGACCGAAGAATACATCAAAACCGCCTGGGCCAAAGGCCTGCCGCCCCGCAAGGTGATTTTCAAACATGCCCTGCGCAATGCCCTGATTCCGGTGATAACCATCACCGGCCTGCAATTTGGCGAACTGATCGCATTTTCCATTATCACCGAAACGATTTTTCAATGGCCCGGGATGGGCAACTTATTGCTGACCTCCATCCGCGAAAACGACCAACCGGTGATTGTCACCTATATCATGCTGGCAGCAGTGGTCATCATTACCATGAACATCATTGTTGATATTCTTTACGCGGTGATCAACCCGAAGATTCGCTATGAGTAAGCGACGCATTAAATCCAGAATGCTCCACAGCTTTTTGCACGATCCCTCTGCCATTGTTGGATTTGTCATTCTGGTGTTGTTCATTGCGGCCGCATCGCTGGCGCCCTTAATTACGCCGCAGAATCCCTACGATCTGGAAACCCTGACCCTGGAACATTTTCTGACCCCGCCGATCTGGATGGAAGCGGGACAGGCACCTTATTTGCTGGGGACCGATGATCAGGGGCGCGGGATTTTCAGCACCATCATTTACGGCTGCCGAACATCTTTGTTCGTTGGCTTCAGTGTCGTACTGATAGCCGGGACATTCGGTGTGATCATGGGGCTTCTGGCCGGATATTACGGCGGCTGGATCGACGCGGTCACCATGCGCCTGGCGGATACGTTATTTTCTTTTTCAACCACCCTGCTGGCCTTTTTATTTCTCGGCATTTCCGGCGGCGGCAGCATATTAATTGTCATTCTTGCCATCTGCATTGCCGGCTGGGTGCGCTATGCCCGTACCATGCGCGGCAGCGTGCTGGAGGTCAAAGAGAACGCTTATATTATGGCCGCAAAATCCACCGGCGCCGGTGATTTTAGACTTTTGGTGCGCCACCTGCTGCCCAATGCCATTCCGCCGATTTTTGTGGTTCTGGCCATCGACCTGGCGGTGGTGATTATGCTCGAAGCCACCCTCAGTTTTTTGGGTGTGGGGGTTCCGCTGACCGAGCCCTCCCTGGGTATGATGATCTCCATCGGTAAAAACTATATCTATGCCGGTATGTGGTGGATGATTGTTTTTCCAGGCGCGGCTCTGATTCTGCTGGTGATCGGTATCAATTTGTTTGCGGATTGGCTGAGGGAAGAGCTTAATCCCAAAATTCAGCGCAAAGCCTAAAACTGCTTTAAAAAGGGCTATCTTTTGCTCAATAGTTGCGTTTCCCCGCGATGATGAGCGGGATTTCACATCTATTTTTATAGACATAAAAGTGTTCATCAAATCGCTTCAAAATGCTCGCGTACTAACGTGTACGCTCCACTTTTGAAGCGATTTACGCCTTACTCTCAAACAAAATCTAACCTTTTTTTAAAGCAGTTTGGCTCTAGAATTTAAGCTGTGACGCTTTTTCAAAAGCACAACTGTTAAAGACGTCTCCTTAATTTGATAATTCGAACCCAGGTTTGAAATGTTGTTTTCTCTGCCCCCCTCGAAATCCGCGAGCAAAATCTGAGCGATTTTGAAGCAATTTAATATTTTAAAATTTTAAGGATGGAACGAGTGATAAGAAAAAATGCGTTACTGTTATTTGTCCTTATTTTGGCTGCTTTGCTGATGTGGAATTGTGAATGGGCGGGGCAGGACAAACCGGATTACTGGCCGACAAAGAACTGGAAGACCGCCTCCCCTGAAAGCCAGGGAATGGATTCGGCCGTGTTGTTGAATATGCTGGAAGTCATCTGGCAAAATGATATTAAAATCGACAGTGTCCTGGTGGTTCGCAACGGGTATATCGTGCTGGATGCCTACAGTTATCCTCGCGATGAGGCTGATATACATAACATATACTCCTGTTCCAAAAGCGTTACATCGGCATTGGTTGGCATCGCCATTGATCAGGGCTACATAAAAGGCGTGAACCAGCCAGTACTGGATTTTTTTCCAGAACGTGTTGCCAAAAATCTTGATGCCGACAAAGAAGCCATGACGCTAGCGCATCTGCTAACGATGAGTTCCGGATTGGATTGCCGTGATTCTTATCGATATCATTGGATCGGCTTAGAGCAAATGAAGGCTAGCGCGGACTGGGTGCAGTTTATGATTGATTTGCCCATGGCCAAAGAGCCGGGAACCCATTTTAATTACTGTAATGGCGCCACCTTTCTTCTTTCGGCCGTTTTGCAGCAAAAAACCGGCCTGGATGCGCTATCTTTTGCCGAAAAACATCTTTTTAAACCGCTGGGCATTTCCGGAGTCATCTGGCCATCTAATCCTCAGGGAGTAACCGTCGGATACGGCAAAATTCATATGCGCCCGCAAGATATGGCCAAATTCGGTTTTCTTTATCTGAACAATGGATTGTGGGATGACAAACGGATCATATCTTCCCGCTGGATAAAGGACTCAACCCGCAAGCATGTTGCGACTAATGGGCTTCTGGATTATGGATATCAGTGGTGGACAACTGGAGCCGGCGAATACGGAGCCATGGGTTATGGTGGACAATTTATATTTGTCGTGCCGCGTAAAAACATAATAGCGGTATTTACCAGTAATTTAGATCTAAAGAATATTTTTATTCCCTCTGTCTTATTGCGATCCAATATCATTCCGTCTGTAAAGTCAGACAAACCGCTGCCGGAAAATTTACAGGAACAAAAAACACTTAAAGATCTGATGGCGCTCTGGCAGAAGACAAGCCCCAAGGATCGTGAGAAAATCAGAGAAAAAACCGGCAAAGCCCCTTCGAGCCTACTGCCCGGAGAATACGTGAACAACGCGTACGGCTTCTCGGCCCGTTATGACCCCAAACTGACCATCACCGATCATGCAATGAAGCCGGGTCAGATTTTTCGAAAAAAAGCGCCTCAGGGCATACCCATTTTTAGTATTGCACTGGGGGACATTCCCCAGGGACTGGCGTTGAAAGATACCGGAAATTTTCTTCTGAAACTTTATAGAAAAGAACCGCAGATTAAAGATCCCGAAATTCGAAAACAGGAACTCATCACCCTGTCGGATGGAACCCCGGCCAATTATGGTGAAATTACCTGGCGCTATCGATCATTCGACCTGGTAACCGTGGCTGTCGGAGCCTATAAAGATGATAAGATTATCGCCGTTACGGTCGTTGGCAGTCAGAATATGCCGACGGAATATCTGGCGGGCATGGTAAAATCTTTAAAATTCAAAGATTAAAATCGGTTTTGATTCAAAAATATTTAACAGTCATTTTAGAGTCCATAAAAAAAGCGTTCTATTTCCTAATCCATGCCTCCTTTCAACGCGGTCAATTCAAGTATCGGTCAGGGCAAATAAGTCATTATGAGTACCGAGGAATCAAGAGAAGAAATTCTAGAGTATTTTCAGCAGCAAAATAATTGCGAGCTGCCGTATTGTATTGAAGTGGCCTCAGACAGGGAAGGGGAACATGTGGTTGTGGTCGGCGGCACCCACGGCAATGAACCCGCCGGTGTCCGAGCCATGGTTGCCTTTCATCGGCAGTTGCAAAATGGCGAGATTAAACTGGAGAGCGGCAAAGTCAGTCTGCTGCTGGGTAATCCGCAAGCCTACCAGAAAGACCGGCGCTATATTGACAGGGACCTGAACCGCAGCTTCGACCATCCGGAAGGCGCCACCCTTGAAGGCCGGCGGGCCGCTGAAATCATTGAATACCTGGGCCGCAACAATGATATTGTTGCGCTGCTGGATCTGCATTCGGTCAGTATCGGCGATTTTAAAATCTGTGTTTATGAAAAAGACAACTCCCAAATTCTGGACCTGACGCTGAGCATCAGCGACATCCCCTTGCATTTTATCTATCATCCGGCACATATGCCCGGCACGTTGATCGGAGCAGCCGGCCGGCGGCGAATCTGCGGCTTGATCGTGGAATGCGGCAATCACCTGTCCAAGCAAGGGGTGGATACCGCTCTAAGCCACATGCAGGCCATGCTGGCGCATTACCGGATGTTCCGCACCGCTGCTGAGGCCCCAAAAACAGAGATACTGAGCATCGAGCAGTATGAAAGCATTGGCGCCATTAAACCGGGCCCCAATTTTAAATTTCTCATCACGGATGTTGAAACTGGAACAAAACTGGCAAAAGGGCAATTGTTCGGCAGGGACGACAACGGGGATCACATCGCGCCGCAGGATTGTTATATCGTGGCGCCTTCCAGAGTCGTGAAATCCACGGATGTTGATGCAGGCTTTCTATGCAAAATGAAACGGTTCTATAGCGTGTCGTCTCAGAAATAATTTACAAGATTAGAGCCGGGCATGTCATTTCCCGAAAGGCGATATGAATTTTGTGGTGCCAGTGCCCCGATATTTGGGATTCGACCATCGCTGCGGGTGGCTCCAATACATGGTTGCCGTTCATCCCCAATATCGGGTCACTGCGTTACTACTGGGGAAATCATCCGCATATCGCCTTTCGGAAAACAACATGCCCGTCTGATAAATTTAGCACAGGCGACATCTTACAAAATCTCAGTTAATCCAACCTGTCCGGCAAAAAAACAGGCCGCAAAATGATTTTTTTCTATTTCTTTGGTTTTCGGTTCGCTTCTGCTGCAGATATCCTTGGCATATAGACAGCGCGGATGAAAGCTGCAGCCCGGCGGGGGATCGATGGGGCTGGGGACGTCGCCTTTTAAAATGATGCGAGTGTTGCGTTGCAGCGCGGGATCTGGAATGGGCACTGCCGAAAGCAGTGCCTGGGTATAAGGGTGCAGTGGCTTTTTGTACAACGCTTTGCTCGGTGCGATTTCGACAATTTTACCAAGATACATGACGGCCACGCGATCGCTGATATGCTCCACCACACTGAGATCGTGGGATATGAAAAGATAGGTCAATCCGAATTCATCCTGTAGGTCTTTCAATAGATTGATGACCTGGGCCTGGATGGACACGTCCAGGGCAGACACCGCCTCATCACAGACAATCAGCTTGGGATTTAACGCCAGGGCCCTGGCAACGCCGATTCTCTGCCGCTGACCGCCCGAGAACTGGTGCGGATAGCGGCGCATGTTTTCCTTGCGCAGTCCCACAACTCTCAACAGTTCGAGCACCCGTTCGTCTCTTTTCTTGCGGCTGCGCATGCCATGAACCAGCAACGGCTCGCCGATGATGTGCGCGACCGTTTTGCGGGGGTTTAACGAAGAGAAAGGGTCCTGGAAGATGATCTGCATGCTTTCGCGCAGGGCCTGCATTTTTTTCTTGTCATAGGTGAGGATACTTTGACCTTCAAAGAAAATATCGCCGGATGTCGGCTCCTCCAGGCGTAAGATCGCCCTTCCGAAGGTGGTCTTGCCGCAACCGGATTCTCCCACCAGCCCGACGGTTTCCCCCTTTTCAATGGTCAGACTCACCCCGTCGACCGCCTTGACCGCTGCGATTTCCTTGAGAAAAACGCCGCCCTTTATGGGGAAGTATTTAACAATATTTTTGGCCTCCAGCAGGATATCAGGCATATTTCAAGCACCTTACCAAATGATTATTGGCCACCGCGTACATCTCGGGTTCCACCTGACGACAGTCGTTAAAGACATCCGGGCAGCGATCACTGTACAGACAGCCTGCGGGTAAATTCAGCAGAGAAGGCACCACACCCGAAATGGTTTGTAGCCGGTTTTCTTTGTTTTCTCGTCCCAGTACCGGGATGGATTGAAGAAGTCCAACTGTGTAGGGATTTTTCGGATTGGCATAAAGCGTTTTCACGTCGGTGGATTCCATGACTTTGCCGGCATACATCACCGCCACATTCTGGGCCATTTCGGCAATGACCCCCAGATCATGCGTAATAAATAGGATGGCGGCCCCGGTTTCGTCTTTGAGCTTGTTCATTAAATCCAGGATTTGGGCCTGAATGGTGACATCCAGCGCCGTGGTGGGCTCATCGGCAATCATCAACTTGGGATTGCAGGCCAGTGCCATGGCGATCATCACGCGCTGCCGCATGCCGCCGCTCATCTGATGCGGGTAGTCTGCAAGCCGCTTTTCGGCTGCCGGGATGCCCACCAGCTGAAACATTTCGATCACGCGTTCGCGGGTGCCGCGGCGGGACAACTTCTGGTGCAGACGGATCACTTCGCCGACCTGGTCGCCCACTGGAAAAACCGGATTCAGCGATGTCATCGGCTCCTGGAAAATCATCGAAATCCGGTTGCCCCGAATTTTGCGCATCTGAGGTTCGGTAAATTTCAGCAAATCCTGACCATCGAAAAAGATATCGCCGCCCTTAATTTTGCCGGGTGGATCCGGTATCAGGCGGATAATGGAATGGGCGGTGACACTTTTGCCGCAGCCGGACTCTCCGACCAGGCCCAGGGTCTCACCGGACTTAATCGCCAAACTCACATTATCAACGGCCTTGGCGACCCATCCGCGCACATAAAAATACGTTCGCAGGTTTTTTATTTCCAGCAGATTAGTATTCGGCATAAATCTGAATCTCAGTCCCGCAGCCGGGGATCAAGCGCATCTCTCAGGCCGTCGCCCAGTAGGTTGAAGCCCAGTACCGCAAAAAGAATTGCCAGCCCCGGAAAGGTCATGACCCAGGAAGCCCGCAGGATCAGCGCCCGGCTTTTGGCAATCATGGCGCCCCATTCGGGTGTGGGCGGCTGGGCCCCCAACCCCAGAAAGCTCAATGCCGCCATGTCCAGGATGGCCGAGGCAAACCCCAGGGTGGTCTGGACGATCAGAGGGCCCAGGCAGTTGGGTAAAATAGCAATAAAAATAATACGAAAGTCACGTGCACCGATGGCGCGGGCGGCGCTGACATAGTCTTTTTCGCATTCTTCGAGCACACTGCCGCGCACAATGCGCGCAAAACGGGGCACATAGGTGATGGCGATGGCAATCATGGCGTTTTGCAGGCTGGGGCCCAGATAGGCGACGACCACGATTGCCAGCAGAATGTAGGGAAAGGCCAGAATAATATCCATGCAGCGCATAATGATGCTTTCTCTGAACCCTTTGTAATAACCGGATATGCAACCCAGCAGGATGCCAATAAAAAAAGCTAAACCAACACTGATGACCGCTACGACCAAAGAGACACGCGCGCCGTAAATCAGTCGCGAGAGAATATCCCGGCCCAGATCATCGGTACCGAGGATATTTATCCAGGTGCCGGTCGCATGCCACACCGGCGGTTTGAGCTGATCGTAAAGAGCTGTCTCAAGGGGATCGTGCGGGCTCAAGTAGGGCGCAAAGATTGCACACAGGATAAAAATCGTTATGATCACCAGACCCAGTACGGCAGTTTTGTTGCGCCACAGCTGGCTGATCTGATCAAAAAACGGGTGTCGGTCTTCCGGATTTTTTTGGGGTTTTTCGTTTTTCATTTCACACTGATTCTGGGGTTGATAACGGCATACAGCACATCCACGCACAGGTTAATCAAAACAAAAATCGTGGCAATGAACAGAGTGCCGCTGCGGATGACCATGTAGTCCCGTTGCATGACGGCGTCATACATCCACTTGCCCACTCCGGGCCAGGCAAAAATGGTTTCCGTCAGAATCGCGCCGCCCAAAAGCACCCCGAACTGAAGACCGATGGTGGTAACTACCGGAATCAACGCATTGCGCAAAGCGTGCTTGAAAATGACCATAAACTGTGAAAGCCCTTTGGCCTTAGCGGTCTTGATGTAATCCTGGCGCAGCACTTCCAGCATGGCAGAGCGGGTCATGCGGGCGACAATGGCTGTCGGAATGGTGCTCAGGGTAACCGCCGGCATGATGATATGCCAGAGCGCATCCCGCAGGGCCGCCCAGTTGCGGGTTATTATAGCATCCAGAATGTAGAGATTGGTGATGGTTTCAAGCTCGACGCCGACAGTCAGCCGGCCTGACATGGGCAGCCATCCGAGGTTGAGGGAAAAGATGAGCATAAATACCAGTCCCAGCCAGAAAATGGGCATACTGACCCCTACCAGCGCCCCGAGCATGCTCAGGTAATCGAATATGGAGTATTGTTTAGTGGCTGAAATAATGCCAAGGATCATACCGGCAAAACAACTGATGAATAAGGCCACAATGGATAGCTCGATAGTAGCGGGAAATCGTTGTTTGACCTCGATCCAGACTTTCTGGCGCGTCCAGATGGTTTCTCCCAGGTCGCCCTGCATCAATTGTTTGAGGAACAGTCCGTATTGTTCATACAGCGGTTTATTGAGCCCCAGATGCTCCCGTATTTCCTGCAGTGCTTCTTCCGAGGCCCGCTCTCCCATCAAAAGTTCAGCGGGATCACCCGGTGTGAGGTGCAACATCAGAAACACCAGAATGGATACGCCCAGAAGGGTGGGGATTAATACAAAAATTCTTCGGATGATGTAGGCCAGCATGGTGAGCTCGAAAGATGGCTTTTTTTTATCTGCTAGATGAGAAACGGATTTGCATCTTAGCTGCTAAGCATTAAATTTCTATACTAATATACATGAGGTGTAAACAAAAAAGGGAAAGAGGATCAGCCTCTTTCCCTTTTTTTCAGAACGTGAAGCAATACAATTTTTCTACTTCAGCCAGACATTTTTCATCCGTTGTGAATTCGTTGGATGTTGCTTGAAGTCCATTACTTCATTTCTAACCGGTGTGATGACTGTGGAGTGTGCCACACTGATCACCGGCACTTCGTCATAGATGAGCTTCAGGGCTGTTTTATAGATCTCGGCGCGCTTGTTCTGATCGACAGTCTGTTTTCCCTGCAGGATCAACTTGTGGTATTCTTCGTTGTGCCACTGGGTTCTGACCGAAGACGATGCCAAACCGTCGAAGAGAACAGCCAGGAAGTTGTCCGGATCGCCGTTGTCGCCGGTCCAGCCCAGCTGGAAGAGGTCCATATCCTCCGGTTGCTCGCGCTGGCGCTTCAGATAGGTGCCCCACTCGAAGCTGACCACCCGGGCTTTGATGCCGATTTTGGCCAGGTCGGCCGCCATGGCCACCCCGATTTTCAAGCCATCCGGGTTGTAGGGTCTGGGGACCGGCATGGACCACAGGGTAATTTCCGGCAACCCCTTGCCTTCCGGGAACCCGGCTTTGGCCAGTTCGGCCTTGGCCATTTCCACATCGTATTTAAAACCCGGTACTTGCTTGTTGTAGCCCCACATGGTGGGCGGAATCGGGTTTTTGGCAACCTGTCCCATACCCTGGTAGAGGTTGTCCACAATGGCCTTGCGGTTGATCCCATGCGCAATGGCCTTGCGCAGATGCAGGTTGCTCTTCCAGGGTTCCTTGGTGTGGTTGAAAGAAAGATAGCCGATGTTCATGCCTGGCTGAGAAACGAGTTTGATATTTGGATCCTTTCTTGCCAATTCAATATCGGCCGGGTTGGGAAACTGGCAAGCATGGATGCTGCCGGCTTTCAGTTCCAGGAAGCGCACCGAATTTTCGGGAATGGAACGAAAAACAACTTTGTCCAGATAGGGACCGGCGGCTTTGTCCCAATAATCTGTATTTTTTGCCAGGATAATTTGATCGTCTTTGACCCATTTGACGAACTTGAACGGGCCGGTCCCTACCGGGTTGCGCAGAAACTCCTTGGGATTTTTCATAAAGGCCGTCGGGCTGATGATGTCGGCAAAGTCCATGCCCATGTTGGCCAGAAACGGTGCTTCGACTCTTTTGAGTTTGAACACCACCTCGTACTCACCCGTGGCCTCGATGGCGCCGATGGTATCATCCATCTCCATGGATACCCAGTATTCGGGCGTGCGGTCCTGGGCCGGGATATCCCAGCCTTTGCCGTGAAATTTGACATTGCGCTCTTTCATCATGCGCCCGATGGAAAAGACCACCGCATCGGCATTGAAAGGCGTGCCGTCATGGAATTTGACGCCCTTTCGCAGATTGAAGGTGTAAGTTTTGCCATCCGGTGAGATGGTCCAGGATTCGGCCAAGCCGGGTTCCAGGGCGGTGGATTCATCCTTATAGAAAACCAGCGCTTCGTAGAGGTTGTCACATACCTGAAAGGAGTTGCCGTCGGTTTCATAGGCCGGATCCAGCCCGACGCTGTCGCCACCGCGACCCCATATCAGTGTGCCCCCGGATTTGGGTGCAGCTAGTGCAGTGCCGGCACATAAAAAGACTGCTAATGTTAATATTAAGATGATTTTTTTGAACATATGTCCCCCTTTCGTTTGGTTGGTTAACATGAATCTAACAAATAACGGCTTGCCAGACAGGTGTCAATTAGATCTATCAAAACCCAAAGTGAATGTCAAAAGATAAAACATACAAGGTGCCGATATTTATACATAACTATACCGCTATCTATATTCTTTTTTCTTCGACGCCGTGACAGGCGACATAAGCGCCGGAATCCAGCTTAATCAGCCGGGGTATTTCCTGAATACAGCGTTCCTTGACATAGATGCAGCGGCCGTGGAAGACACAGCCCGAGGGCAGGTTGATGGGTGTCGGGACCTCACCTTTGAGTTTCAGGTGCTTGGGTTTTTGAACGCCGAGCTCCGGAATGGCGCTCAGCAGGGCCCGGGTGTATGGGTGACTCGGTTGTGCGTAAAGCGTTTGGGTTGGCGCTAATTCACAGATAGTGCCCAGGTACATGACTGCCACACGGGTGCTGATGTGCTTTACCACCGAAAGGTCATGGGTGATGAACATATAGGTCAGACCCCGCTTTTCCTGGGCTTCCATCAGCAGGTTTAAAATCTGGGCCTGAATGGAAACATCCAGGGCCGAAACCGGTTCATCCGCCACGATAAATTCGGGATCGACCGTCAGGGCGCGGGCGATGCTGATCCGCTGTCTCTGGCCGCCGGAAAATTCGTGCGGATACCGCCCGGCCCAGGCGGGATCCACGCCGACCTGGCGCATCACCTCGGCCACCTTTTCTTTGGCTGCCTGAGTGCTGATGGATTTATTGTGAAAATAGACCGGTTCCGCCAGAATCTTATCAACTGTCATGCGGGGATTCAGCGATGCGTAAGGGTCCTGAAATATCATTTGCATTTTTTTGCGAAAGGGCAGCATCTGTTGGGGGCTCAAGTGATCAATGCGTTGATCCTGATAGTGTATCTCGCCGCTGTTGGGCGGATACAATCCCAGAACGGCTCTGGCCAGGGTCGATTTTCCGCAACCGCTTTCCCCAACTACGCCTAATATCTCCCGTGGCATGATCTTAAAACTGACCGTATTAACCGCTTTTACGGTGGTTCTTTTGCGGACAATTCGTCCGTTCTCCCATGCCAGCTGGTCGAGCAAACCACCGGAAATATCAAAATGTTTGACAAGGTCTTTTACGGCTAACAGGCTGTTATTTTGCTCCATCGTATTTTAAATTGCTGAGGTTTTCAAAAACATTACGCCATAACCTTAATCGTTTATTTTACCATATGGCATGCGATCATGCGATCATGTTGCCCCTTGCTTATCAGGGCCGGCACTTCCTTGCATATCGAATCGCTGATGTTACAGCGCGGATGGAAGGCACAGCCCGGCGGTATTTCCGTCAGGTTCGGCATCATCCCGGGAATCTGGTTTAAACGCGAACCCGGCTGCAGACTGCCAGGTAATGCTTTGATTAACCCCTGGGTATAGGGATGTTTGGGTTCCTGCACCACCGCCTGGGTGGATCCGCTTTCCACGATTTTACCCGCATACATGACCACAATTTTTTCCGTGATTTGAGATACAACCCCCAGGTCATGGGTAATCAGGATCAGCCCCATTTTTTCGGATTCGCACAGCTCCAAAAGCAAATCCATGATCTCCGCTTGGATGGTAACATCCAGGGCGGTTGTCGGTTCGTCGGCAATAATCAAAGCCGGATTTGTCAACAGAGCGATGGCAACAACAATCCGCTGCCGCATCCCGCCCGAACACTCATGGGGGTACTGGTGAATTCGCTTTTCCGGGGACGGTATATGGACCTTTTGTAATTTGTCCAGCGCAATGTCGACGGCCTCTGCTTTGCTCACATTTTCATGGGCCAGTACGGTTTCGACCATCTGGGTTCTGATCGTCAGGACCGGGTTGAGGGTCATCATGG
>Ga0265303_10000895_pt1 | contig 17715 bp, 15 predicted proteins | sample Helome_2_FD_192494 | JGI IMG/M metagenome (GOLD analysis project Ga0265303, IMG submission 192494) | Marine sediment microbial communities from subtidal zone of North Sea - Hel_20160317 (Illumina Assembly) | ecosystem: Environmental > Aquatic > Marine > Subtidal zone > Sediment ... | reverse complement strand
ATCGGGATCTGGAGCCCGGAGCCCGATCAGGCCCCAGGGTTTCTCGACCGCGCTTTCGATGATCGAAACCCCTGCGGCGCGCAGATCGCGTTCCGCCTGACGCACGTCACGCACCTGCAGCCAGAGCTCGGTCGACGACGCGGGCGGCTCGACCTGCCGGTCGGTGATCTCCAGGTAGCCGCCGCCCAAAAAGAAAACGACACCCCGAGATGGACCTTCGCCGAACTCCCGCATGGGGTGAAGGCCTAGCGTGTCACGGTAGAACGCCACACTGCGGTCGAAGTCGCGCGGGTGAAGCATGAAACGGCTGGAAAGTATCTCCATCGGGCTCGGCAGTTGAACCTTACATTGTCTGTAGGAGATCGCTGGCTATATTTGGTTCGAAGACTTTGCTTGATTCAAGTTTCGAGACGGTCGTTCGTGGGGTGGGGCTCGCGCTGTTGATCGGCAGCGTGTTGGTGCACGGATGTGCCCCGGGCACCCCCGTTCAAGGGGCGGGCGGCATTTTCGCCGAGCTCGGCTCACCTCTCCCGTCGGCGACGCCGGAACAGGTCGCAGCATTCGAACGGGGCCGGGAGGTCGCGCTCCGCCGGTTCACGCGCGACGACGGTCTCGGACCGGAGTTCAACCTCACCTTCTGCGCCGGTTGCCATGAGAAGCCCGTGTTCGGCGGCAGCGCAAGCCGCTATCGCGACTTCCTGCTGGTCGGTGACGAGCTCGTCCCCGACGTGGTGGTACCGCGGGGCAAGAACGGTGTTCAGCGGCAGTTCTCGCTCGAGTCGGGGAGGTCGGCTTCGGATCCACTCACCAATCTCAGCGCGACTCGAAACCCAATTCCATTTTTCGGCGCGGGCTTGCTTGCCGAAATTTCAAATTTCGAAATCGTGAGTCATGCCGATCCCGATGACGCCGATGGAGACGGCGTGAGCGGACGGGTCAACTTCGACGGAGTGCTCGTCGGGCGCTTCGGTCGCAAAGCGCAAACCGCACGGATTGAAATCTTCGTTCGCGGGCCGCTCTTCAATCACATGGGCATCACGACCGACCCGCTCTCCAACGAACGAAGGGCGGAGTTGCCCACGCTCGAGGTCGTCGCGCCCGTGGCGGTGCCGAGCTCGATCGCGCCCGTCGGCTCGGTCATCGCCGCTCAAGCCATCATTCCCGACGAGTCGACGTTCGATCAGGACGCTGCGGCCGACCCGGAGCTCTCCGATTCGGAGCTGTTTGACCTCGTCTCCTTTGCGATGCTCCTCGCCGCGCCGGCGCCCGACGAACCAAGCCCAGTGACCCAGCGTGGTTCGAGCGCCTTTCGGGAGATCGGCTGCGACAAATGCCACCGCCCGTCGTTGCGCAGTCCCAGAGGGGCAATCCCGGCTTACACCGACTTGCTTCTTCACGACATGGGCGATGATCTCGCGGACGGTTTCCCGATGGGAGAAGCCAGCGGGCGCGAGTTCCGCACGCAACCTCTTTGGGGTGTCGCGGCGTCGAGCCCATACCTGCACGACGGGCGAGCGGACACGATCGACGACGCGATTCGATGGCACGGCGGCGAAGCGGCGCCGATCCGGGACGCATACTTGGCGCTCCCGTCGGACGAGCGAAACGACTTGCTCGCCTTCCTAGAGTCGCTTGGCGGCCGAACGCAAAAGACAGCGGGCTTGCTTCCCCCTGAAGCCGCAGTTCCGGTCGAAGGTGAATACGGTGCCCCTCTTTCGGGGCTAGAGCCCTTTGAGCGCGCGCTCTTCGAACAGGGTCGCATCCTCTTTGATCGCGACTTTGGTTTGGGAGATGGCCTGGGGCCATTCTTCAACGGCGATGCTTGTCGGTCGTGTCATTTCGATCCGGTCATCGGTGGCGCCGGCCCTCGGGGCGTCGACGCGATGCGGCAGGGGAGCGTCACCGGATTCACATTCCGTACGCCCGACGCAGGCACCGCGCTGCCCCGCCACGCCGCCACGCCCATCCGGCCGGAAGCCAGCCCCGACGCGAATTTCTTCGAGCCACGCCAGACGCCGTCGACGCTGGGCTTGGGTCTCCTCGAGCGCGTTCCAAGGCAAGCGATCGAAGCGCTCGCGGACCCTGCGGACGAAGACGGCGATGGGGTTTCGGGGCGCGCCCATGTGCTCGAGGATGGGCGCCTGGGCCGTTTCGGATGGAAGGCCAACGTGCCGTCCATTCGAGAGTTCGTCCGCGACGCGTTGAGTGGCGAGCTCGGCTTGACGGTTCCAGACGAGTCCGGCCTGTCGTTCGGAAGTCCGGCCGACGACGATGAATCGATGGACCCCGAGGCCGATGTCGACTCCATCGATGCCATCGCGTCGTTCATCGAGCTCCTCGCGCCGCCGCCGCGAACCCGCACCGACATGACCCTGGAGGATCGCGGCGAGGCGATCTTCAATCAGGTCGGTTGCGGGGCTTGCCATGTGCCGACGCTGCGGACCGCAGATGGCGTCGACGTCCACGCCTACACCGACCTGCTCCTGCATGATGTCGCGGAGCCGAACGCGCTTGGGATCGAAGAAGGCGACGCGGAGATGCATGAGCTCCGGACACCGCCTCTTTGGGGCCTCGCCCGGACCGCTCCCTACCTGCACGACGGCCGCGCCAGCACGATCGAAGGAGCCGTCACTGAGCACGCTGGCGAAGCTGCGGCATCTCGAACGGAAGCCAACAATCTAAGCACCGGCGACAAAGAGGCACTCTTTGCTTTCCTCAGGTCGCTCTGAGCGGCCCGCGCTCGTTCCTGCGGCGCGCTCCATTCGCAGGCGGCGGAAGGGTGAGAAACGTTGCCCCGATCGTCGCCGAGTTCGGATAGACTCGCGTCCATGAAATCCCGTTTTCGACTCCCGGCCTTCGTTCTTGGCGTCTCTCTATTCTTGATTTCTTGCTCTTCGGAGGACAGCTCGGGGACCGTTCCCAACATGGAGGTCGATCCGTTCGAGGACAACGGCGTGTTCCTGAACGTGCTGCCTCCCGGATCCGCCGACGCGAACGACGGAAACATCGCGACCGATCCCAACTCCACCAACCAGCTCGTGATGTACGAGAATCTCGTTTTCAGCGATGCGTATCCGACACCAGGTGAGCTGAACGACGGCGACCTAGTTCCGAGCTACTTCAAAGATGAACTGTTTCTCGATGAAACTGCGTTCGACACGTTGAGCTCCGTAACCAACGGAACGAACAGCGCGCGCATCGGCCGCGATGCGATGGGGGTTCCCCATATCTTCGGGGACGCCAGGGCTGACGTGCTGTTTGGCACCGGGTACGCGACCGCCACCGACCGGATGTTTGCGATCGACGTCCTTCGGCACGTGGGTCGAGGCCGGATGAGCGATTTTCTGGGACCGGCCGGCGGGAACTATTCCTCCGATCGGGGTTTGGCGCGATTCGGCGGCTACGACGAGCAGGAGATGCAAGATCAAATCGACCAGCTCGCACCTCGCTTCGGGGCGGACGGGGTTCAGGCGCAGCAAGACGTCGATGACTTCGTGAGCGGAATCAACCAGTACATCGATGACATTCAGACCGGTGCCGAGGGCGCAGAGCGGGTTCCCGTCGAGTACGCCGCCCTCGGCTTGGAGCTTCGCCCATTCACCGCGCGGGATGTTCTCGCAATCGCGGCGCTCGTGCAGTCAACCTTCGCGACCGGTGGAGGCGGCGAGCATCGGCAGCTGCAGCTCTTACAAGGCCTAGCAGGCCTGTTCCCCGGGGACGCCGACGCTGCATGCAAGACGTGGCGCGACATCCGGCAGGCGTCCGATCCGGAGCGGCAGAACACCACCCAGATCGCCTTCGAAACACAGTCCCCTCCCACAATCGACGAGGCTGTATGCCCGCTCGAGGAGGGCTTCGCCGCGGCGTACCCCGGTGCAGCGTTGTTCGACGAGGGTAGCGTTCAAGATCTGGAGCTTCTCACAATCGAGGATTGCGTGGAGCCCGAGGCTGCGATGCCCGGCGACATCGAGTGCCCGGCGTTCGGAGAAGACGTCGTCGACGACCCGATCGCATCGACAACCGCGATGATGATCTTCAGACCCGGCGCAGCCCAAGGCGCGCACTTCGCGCGCGGCATTCCGTATCTCGTAGAGGACCCCAGCCCCAACGTGCTGCGCGCCGGACGCGCGCATGCCCAAGCCACACTCGAAGGCGTTCGGCTTGCGCTGAACGGGGACAGCTTTCCCGACGCCATGTCGAACGCGATCCTCGTGAACGCGGATCAATCACAAGACGGGCATCCGATCGCGGTATTTGGTCCGCAAACGGGATACTTTTCGCCACAGTTTCTCGTCGAGTTCTCACAGCAGGGGGGTGGCATTCACAGCAGGGGGATGGCTTTCGCGGGGCTTCCCTACGTGATCATCGGTCGCGGGATCGACCACGCCTGGAGCGCGACCTCGTCCGGGGACGACATCACCGATGTTCGGGTGCTGCGCCTCTGTGAAATGGACGGCGCTGATCCGACGCGCGCATCGATGAGCTACCTCTACAACGGAGTTTGCACGCCGATGCTCCAGCGAACGGACACCTGGACGGCGGAGACGAATCTGACGACGGCGGGCACGCCCAATCAACGTGTCATGCGGAACATCCTCCGTGCTCCTGATTACGGGCCGGTGTTTGCCACTGCGACGGTCGAGGGAGCCCCGGTCGCGCTCGTCGTGCAACGCTCTACGTTCTTCGGCGAGGTCGATTCGGTCCGACCCTTTCTCGCGACCGCGCGCAACGACATGGTGGATCCCGACGCATTTTTCGACGTGTTCAATAGCCTGACGGGAACGTTCAACTGGTTCTACGTGGACTCGAGCAATATCGCGTATTTCAATTCGGGGCTTCTTCCGATTCGCGCGGCGGGCATCCATCCCGACTTGCCGCAGTGGGGAACGGGTGAGTTTGATTGGCAGCAGACAGGCACCGGACGCATCAATCCGGCGTTCAGCTTCGACAACTTCCTGCCCCTCGAGAACCACCCTCGAGAAACGAACCCGCCCGCTGGCTATTTTGCGAACTGGAACAACGCGCAGGCGCCTGGATTTTACGCCAACGATGCGCAGACCGGATACGGTCCAGTGTACCGGTCGGAGCTCCTTTCCCGGCGACTGGATGCCTTCAGGGCACGAGATGGATCCCCGCTGCACACGCGAGCGAGCATGGTGGAGATCATGATCGACGCGGGCACGACGGACCTGCGGGGCCAGGAGGTGTTGCCTCGCGTCTTCGAGGTGCTGGGCGACGTCAGCGACTTGAGCACCTCCGAGCAGGAGGTCGTGCAGCTCATGAAGGACTGGGTTGTGAACGGTCCGGACGGCCTCGGCGCGATGCGGCGGGATCGAGGGGGACCCGGTCTCGACGTCGAGAGCCTCGAATACGAGGACCGCACCGCCGTGGCATTCATGGACCGCTGGTGGAACGCGATGATCGACGCAGTGCTGCCGCAGATCGTCGAGGTGGAGGACGCAGGTGTCATGGTGGGCGGCCGCCACAACGCGCCCGGCGCCAATGGCTCTGCATTTCAGGGTGGCTACTACGGATACGTGCTGCGCGTGCTCGAAATGGCGCTCGGTCAGAGTGGGGCGCCCTATCAACAACTCGCCTGCGCCGAGACAGGACAGCTATCGGACTGCCGGGCAGCGCTCGTCACGAGCCTCCAGGAGACGATCGCAGACCTCGGGGGCGACATGGCGCAGTGGGACCCTTCGCTCGAAGCCGACGACGCCATCGATGCCACAGCGCTTGGTCTCGCGGACTCTCCGAACATTCACTGGCAAAACCGACCGACCTGGCAACAAGTCGTTCAGCCCAGTCGAAACGTATTGCAATGAGACCAAGCCGGCGGACCGAAGCCCAGCCTAGCGTTGCTCCTCCATCTCGGTCCACCCCTGGTTGTTGACGTTCGGGTCCCGATTCGGGTTGTAGAATTTGTCGTCCGACTCGATGTACTCGCCTTGGTCGTTCTTCCAGTACTGGTCGGAGCCGGATTCCACTTTGTAGGTTTGGCCCGTGTTTGGATCGCGCATCGTCTGCTCATCACGAATGGAGTCGATGGTCTTATCGTGCATTCGGTCGGATGCGGCGTTTCGATCCCGCCAACCTTTCATGATCGCGTCATTGGTGGCGTTGTTCGCTTCGACCACCGCTCGCTGCTGCGCTTCGAAGTTCCGCTGATTGGCATTCATGCGACGACGGTGTTTGCGCCAAAACGCCTCGGACTTCACCTTCTCCTTCTGATTGCTGGCGGCACGAAGTCTTGCTCGATGACTTTCTCCATGGACTTGAATCGCCGCTTCTTCTTGGTTTGCCGGTAGACCTGCCGCGAGAGTGCATCCAACGGAAAGCTGAAAGCTTTGAACGGCGTGTCGTAGCCCTTGATGCCATCGGGCCCGACTACCGAAGGCTCCCCCGGGGCGTGCTCCGCGTCCAACTTCCACTGGGCAGGAAGCGGGACTCACGCGACGGGCTCCGGATAGTCCGGCGACATGATCGGTCTCATCACGCGTCCCGCTTCGTCTGTGTCCTTCTCGCAGCCGGTCAATGGCAAGAGCAGCAACAGAGCGGACAGCAAAGAGCAGACGTAGCGGGTCATGTGGTGAATCATGGGAGCTGGAAAGTCTCGCTCCGGTGAGCCCTTGTCAAGCCAGGGCTACTCCGCGGTCACGACAGCAGCTTCGAGCAAGGCTTCGATTTCGTTTTTCGAGTACCCGGCCTCGGCCAGAATCTCTCGGCTATGCTCGCCGGCACGCGGCACCGGTATGCGCAGGCCAAAGCGGTGTCCGTCCATTTCGAGTGGCAGGGCAGGGAGCTTGGTTTCGTAGCCTTTGCGCGCGCCGTCGGTCACCGTGAAAGGCACTAGACCCGCGCCGGCGTTCAAATGCGGATCGTCAAAAAGCTCGTCCGGCCGGGTAATCGGAGCAAACGGCAAGCCGCTCGCGTCGAGCTTGGCCATCAGCTCGGCCTTCGTGTAGCTCCCAAAAACGTTCTTGATGATCGGCAGGAGTCGATCTTTGTTCGCCGCCCGACCATCGTTGGTCTTTAGCGACTCGTCTAAAGCCAAGTCGCGCAAATCGAACGCGGCACACAAGATTTCCCATTGCTTGTCGCTCACGATGCCAACGAACACCAAATCGTCGTCCTTGGTTTCAAACACCTGGTAGATCGCCCAGGCCGAGATACGCGCGGGCATCGGTGCAGCGGCCTCGCCTGTGACTGCGTATTGGGCCATGTGCTGGCCGACGAGAAACACAGTGCTCTCGAAGAGCGATGCGATGACTTTTTGACCTTCGCCCGTCTCTTTGCGTTGTAGCAGTGCGCCCAGAATGCCGAGCGCCCCGAACATCCCCCCCTGAACGTCGATTACCGATGCGCCTGCGCGGAGAGGTCGTCCTGGCGGGCCGGTCATGTACGCGAGCCCGCCCATCATCTGCGCGACCTCATCCATCGCCGTCCGTTCTTCGTAGGGGCCGGCGAGAAAGCCTTTCTCGGAGCAATAAATCAGGCGTTTGTTGCGCTCCCGGAGCGCATCGTAACCAAACCCCAGGCGATCCATGGTTCCGGGCCGAAAGTTTTCGACCAAGACGTCCGCGCTGTCGACGAGCCGCAGAACCACCGCTTTTCCTTCTTTGGACTTGAGGTCCACGCAAAGCGAGCGTTTGTTCCGGTTGTAAGCCGGGAAGTAACCCGCGCCCGAGCCGGGCAGGCCGCGGGTCTTGTCCCCGTGCGCCGGTTCCAGTTTGATCACTTCGGCGCCCATGTCGGCCAAAATCAGACCCACGGCCGGGCCCATCACCATGTGGGTGAACTCGATCACCTTGACGCCGGCCAGCGGCAGCGATTGTTCTCCTTCGTCATGGACCCCAGTGAAGCTTTTCACCGCCTACCTCCTGGCCTTCGTTTCTTCGGCCGAACTCACTCGAGAGCGGACATTTGGCTTGAATCTATCCTATCGTAGACTCCTGTCGATGCCGTCGCTTTCGAAGTGGTTCTGGGCTTTTTTCATTGCCTGGATTTGCTCCTCTGGTTTTTCGTCGGGTTGTACGACAGGAACGTCGAACGCTGCCGAGAAGACGCTCGCCGCGCGTCCCGAAGGCACGAACAAGACCCCGTCGTCTACCAAATCGTCAGAGCCGGACGAAGATGAGCCCAGCGCTCACCCGGGCATCAACGACCCCTATTTTCGACCCGATGGGCCCGCCCGGTACCGTCGCATCCTCGAAGCCGAAAGCCGCGAGATCGTCCGGCGTCGCAGCGACATCGTCGATGCCATCGGCCTTCGCAAGGGGATGATCGTCGCAGACATCGGCGCCGGCACCGGACTGCTCACCACGGATATCGCGGAACGAGTCGGCACGCGCGGCCGGGTTTACGCCGTGGACATCGTGCCCGAGTTTCTCGACTTGATTCGAAGTCGCGCCGCCGCGGAAGGCCTTCGCAACGTCACCGTGATCCGAGGTCAAGAGAAGGCCGCGGGCCTCGGTCCCCGCTCGATCGACCTCGCGTTCATGTGCGACACCTACCACCACCTCGAGTTCCCCGAGGCCTACATGCGCTCTGTGTTTCTCAGTCTGCGACCAGGCGCAACGCTCGTCTTGGTGGACATGAAACGGGTGGAGGGCGAGAGCAGCCCGGGCGTCCTCCGGCACGTCCGCGCCGGCAAGGCCGAGGTCATCGGGGAAGTCGAGCAGGCAGGCTTCGTCTTCAGGTCGGAAACCGACCTTCTCGAAGAGAACTATTATCTATACTTCCGCCGTCCGGATTGACTGAATTCGGACACCGTTGGTCGCCGAATGCAAAGGCACTTCGATCCCGGCCCATTCGGTGCATACTCTGGCCCCAATATGCCCACACAGCGTGAATTGATGGTCCCCACTCTCGGGCCATGTGAGTTCGAGTCCCCTCTCCAAGGCATGGGCCGGATGTTCGCGGACGAGTCGATTCGGGTCCGGGTGAAGCGCCACATTGGCGACGAGTCCGCCGAGCTCGACACGCTCTCGTTCGAGGAGGCCGGCCCACGGCGAAAACTATTCTTCAATCCGTCTGAAACGACCGCGGCGTTCGTGACCTGCGGCGGCTTGTCTCCCGGTCTGAACAACGTGATCCGGTCTGGATTTCTAGAGCTCACGCAAAACTACGGCGTGAAGCGCGTGCTCGGGATCAGAAACGGCTACGCAGGGCTCAACCCCGACTCCGGGCTCGAGCCGACGTTGATGACCGAGCGCTTCGTCCGGAACATTCATCATTTGGGCGGGACGGTGCTCGGAAGCTCGCGGGGTGCGCAGGAGCCAGCGGTCGTCGTGGACTTCTTGGAGGCGCGCGAGATCGACATCTTGTTTTGCATTGGTGGCGACGGCACACAGCGTGGCGCCCATTCCATTCAACTGGAGATCGCAAAGCGCGGTCTTCCCAAGTCCGTGGTCGGGATTCCCAAGACCATCGACAACGACGTGCCCTATGTCGAGCTCAGCTTCGGCTACGTCACCGCACTCGAGGCGGCCAGTGAAGTGCTGCGCGGCGCGCACGTTGAAGCGGTAGGAGCTCCCAACGGCATCGGATTGGTCCAGCTCATGGGCCGCGCCGCGGGCTTCATCGCGGCGGGCGCGTCTCTTGCGAGTCAGGAGGCCAACTTTGTTCTCGTGCCAGAGGTTCCGTTCCCTCTCGAGGGCGACGGCGGGTTGCTGGAGGCCTTAGAGAGGCGAATTCTGACGCGCGGGCATGCGGTGGTCGTCGTTGCAGAGGGCGCAGGACAGCATCTGTTCACGGACCAGAGAGCCGAGACGGATGCGTCGGGCAACGTCGGTTTCGAGGACATCGGCGTGTTCCTGCGTGACCGGATCAAGCGCCATTTCAAAGAGCGGGGTCTCGCGCTCAGCATGAAGTACATCGATCCGAGCTATGCGATTCGCAGCGTTCCCGCCAACGCCTGGGACCGGATCCTGACCGATCGAATGGCGCGCGCGGCTGTCCACGCTGCGATGGCTGGAAAGACCGACGCCATGGTGGGCTACTGGAACCAAGAGATCGTGTACGTGCCCATTTCGACGGCGGTGGCGGAAAAGAAACGTATGTCGCTCGAGAGCGACTTGTGGAACGCCGTGCTGTCCAGCACGCGTCAACCGAACTGGCGATAGCGCGAACCAAAGGAATCGAGCGATGGGTCTCAATGCAGTGGGTGAGTGGATGACAGCGTTGGGTCTTGCCGTTCTCCTCTATGGGGAATGGAAAGGCCGGCCCGGACTGCGCGCCGCGGGCAAGTCATTTGCCTCACTCGGCTTCATCGTTGCGGCGATCGGCTTTGGGGCGCTCGAATCGCGCTATGGAAACATCGTGCTCGTGGGCTTGGTCTTGGGAGCGATCGGAGACGTGTGCCTGCTCGGGTCTGCGAAGCAGTACTTCATCGCGGGCCTCGTTTCCTTTCTGCTCGGCCACGTTGCCTATGTCATCGCGTTCGCGGGCCTTCCCATCGACACGACGTTCGCGCTGGTGAGCGCGGGCGCGATTGCGGTGGTCATGGTCGTGATCGCGCGCTGGGTGTTTCCGCACGCTCCCGACATGCGCGGCCCCATCGGCGCGTACATGCTCGTGATTTCCGCGATGTGCGTCGTGGCGATCGGGGCGGGTGGGGCAGGCGCTCCATGGATGATTCCGGTCGGTGCACTGATGTTCACGGCGTCCGACATCGCCGTGGTACGAGACCGCTTCGTCTCGCCCGGTTTCGTGAATCGTCTCTGGGGTCTACCCCTGTACTATGCGGCGCAGCTAATCATCGCTTGGAGCATCATGGCGGTGCGCGGCTAACTGGCGCCTGGCGCGAATCGGTCGGGGTGCTAAATCGCGGACCGTGAACACGCAAGCGGCCCTCAACCTCGATGACGCTGGGCGCGCGAAGAGCTGTCCGATTTGCGGCTCTGCCTCGCAAGGTTCGATCGAGCCCTTCAATTCCTACGAGATGGCGAGATGTCGCGACTGTTCCTTGGTGTACACCGTGCTGCGGACGATCCCGCGCGAGCAATACGAAGAAGTGTATTCCGGCGAGGCGGATTACCTCGAGATGGTCGAGGTCGCCGAGAAAACGGCCAGGGGTGAGTGGGGTTTTCGACAGCTGCGTTGGTTCAAGCGCAAGGCGCTTCGCTGGATCGAGACCGAGCGCCCCAACAGCAGGCTCGTGGACATCGGAACCGGCCCAGGGACCTTCCTTCTCGTTGCAAAGCAACGCGGTTTCAGCGTGAAGGGGGTGGAGCCCACCAAACTGGCGGCCGAAAAGGCGCGCAGTCTGAGCGTCGACATGTTCAATGGCGTCATCGAGGACTTCGCTGCAACCCAGGACGAGAAATTCGATGTCGTGACCTCGTTCGAAGTCATGGAGCACGTGCCGGATCCGATCAGCATGCTGAAGGCGATCCGCGCCATCTTGAAGCCCGATGGGATCTTCGTCTTCAGCGTGCCCAATCTCGACGATCCGTATTGCTTACGGCAGACCCTTCCGGTGAACATCCCGCCGATCCACATCAACTTCTTCCGGCGGCAAAGCATGCGCGTCGCGTTGGAAAAGGCCGGCTTCGTTGCGGAGCGCTTCGCGACGCGCCCGATCCCAGCCGCCAGCGTGCGCAACGAGTACGGTCTACCCGGGCTCATCTTGCGTGCACCGATGCTGGGCGTGCTGAGCCTTCTCGGGAAGTCCGAGGGGAATACCCTCCTTGGCATGGCCCGTCCTCGTGCCTAGCGTTTTGAGCGCGGGCCTCCTGCATCCGTTATGAGCCACGCCGTTTCAAGCAGCGCACGAAGGCCTGACCTCGCGATCTTCATTCCCTCGTACGCGGCGGGGGGAGCGGAGCGGGTCGCCCTCCTGATGGCCCGCGCCCTGGCGGAGCGCGGCATGCGCATTGATCTGGTCGTGTCCTGCGCGCACGGCGGGCTACGCGACGAGGAGCTGTCGGGCGTGAACAAGGTCGAGCTCGGGGCCATCAACGAGCTCCTCGCGACCCCGCGCTGGGTACGCTACCTCAAAAGGGCGCGCCCACGCTGTGCGATTTCCATGATTCACACGGCGAACATCGCGTCGGGCATCGGCCGCTACCTCGTTCCCGATGTGCCGGTCATCGTGAGTCAGCACTATGCAATTCGTTGCGAGCCGGACGCGCAGTGGTGGTTTCGGCGCTGGCTTGGGTTCGGGCCGGAACGTTTCGCGTATCGGCGAATCGAGCGCCTTACGGGCTGCTCGCAAGGGGTGGCGAACGATGCCGCCGACGTTTTCGACGTGCCACCGCACAAAGTGCTGGCCCTTCCGAACCCGAGGCACAGTCAGGAAGCTTCCCTCGAGCTCACGGCCGGGCAACAACCCTTGTTCGACAGGCCGGTGTTGCTCGCCGTCGGGCGCCTGACGCCCCAAAAGGACTTCGGGATGTTGCTCCGCTCGTTTGCCGATTTGTCCTCGCGACACGACCTGAACCTGGTGATCCTCGGAGAGGGTCCCGAGCGTGCATCGCTCGAGAAGCAGGCCCGAGAGCTCGGCGTCGCCCACCGCGTGTTCCTTCTTGGCTTCGTCGACAATGCCGAGGCCTTCATGCGCCGGGCTCGCATATTTGTCATGTCCTCCCGCAACGAGGGCTTGCCGATGGTCTTGATCGAGGCATTGGGAGCGGGCGCGGCGATCGTATCGACAGACTGCCACTTCGGCCCGCGCGAGCTGCTCGACGACGGACGGCTAGGGCGATTGACCCCAGTCGAGGATGCCAAGAGCTTTGCCGCGGCCGTCGAAGCCGAGCTCGCGGAGCCCGATGTGGGTCACGGTGTGCGCCGTGCCGAGCGCGCAGACTGGCTGCGGCGCTTTGATCAGGATGTTGTCACCAGCCAATACTTCGACCTCGTTCAAGAGGTCATCAAGGAGTCCGGCCGTAAGCCGCGCCCCGCATGACGGCTAATTGGGAAGCCTTCAGAACGGCCTGCGTTGTGGTACGCTCTGGCCCATGACCAGCGTAGCGCAGTTGCTCGACCACAAGGGCCACGATATCCAAGCCGTTTCTCCGAATGACACGGTCTACGACGCGATCAAGCGCATGTCCGATCTCGACATCGGCGCACTCGTCGTGATCGAAGGCGAGAAGGTCATTGGCCTGATTACCGAGCGCGACTACGCCCGCAACGTCTTTCTCCTCGGCAAGGCTTCGCCGACCACCCGAGTGGGCGACGCGATGGCCGATGAGGTCCTGTCCGTTGGCCGAAAGGCGACGACGCGGGAATGCATGGCGATCATGACGGGAAAGCGAACGAGGCATCTGCTGGTGATGGAGGGTGAGGAGCTTCTCGGCATTTTGTCGATTGGTGACCTCGTGCGCAGTATCGTTGCCGAGCAGGACATGACGATCGACCAGCTAGAGCAATACATCCGACGCGGTTGACTCGTGGGAAAAAGCAGCAAAGCCTGGCTCGAGCAGTTCACCACCGACGAGATTCGGGAGCTTCGCGCCATTCGCGAGCATCGAGCCTGGCTCACGCTGTTCGTCAACTATACGCTGATTGCCGCATCGATGGCCTTGGTCGCCTTCTTGCCCAACGTCTTCACCGTCGTATTTGCGCTTTTCATCATCGGCACGCGACAGCTCGGGCTCGCAGTCGTGATGCACGAAAGCGCGCACTACACGCTGTTCAAGAATCGCAAGTTCAACGACTTCGTGGGCAACTGGCTTGCGGGCTACCCGATCTATCTGAGCGCAAACATGTACCGGGCGCATCATCTCGAGCACCACGCCAAGACTTGGACGGACGGGGATCCAGACCTCTCGCTCGCAACCGCGTTTCCGGTCTCGAAGGCCAGCATGGCGCGAAAGGTCATGCGCGACCTGCTCGGCATCACCGGGTTGAAGAAGCTCATCGGCACCACCTATCTCGTGGTCAAGGTGATCGGCGGCGAGGAGGTCGACTCCGGGACGCTCCCGATGCGAATGGAGCGCCGTCTGGCGATTCGGATGGTCGTCGGCACAGTGCTCACCAATCTGATGCTCCTTGGAGTGTTGTGGGCCCTCGGCCATCCCTTGCTGTACCTCCTGTGGTTTGGCGCCTGGATGACGACGAACAATCTCGTCGCCCGCATCCGATCGATTGCCGAGCATGCGGTGGTCCCCGATCCCACCGATCCGATCGGCCAGACCCGGACGGTTCGGGCAGGCTGGCTCGAACGGCTGTTCATCTCTCCCAACTTCGTTCAGTACCACCTGGAACACCACCTTGTGATGACCGTGCCCCACTACAACCTTCCTAAGTTCCACGCGATGATGCGGGAGCGCGGCTTGCTCGAGGGCGCCTGCGTCGCCGACAACTACGCCCAGGTGCTCGGCGCAGCGGTCGCGTGAGGCTTGGAGGGGGTCCGCCTCAGCCCCGAGTCCCGACAAATGTCGCGATCAGGATCGTCAGGGCCACGTAGCTGCCTGCAACGCGCCGGTGTGACCAGCCCGACTGGTTCAGGCGCTGGTAGATGTGCGACTTGTGGGCCTCGAAGACGTTCTCGCGCTTGAGGAGTCGACGCATCAAGGTAAAGACGGCGTCGCCGAGCAGCGGCGCGGTCACGGCTCCGGCCCACCACATCGTGCTTGCGTCCGGCGCGCGGAGGAGGGCCAACGCGACGGCGCCGCCGAGGACGGTGCTGCCCGAGTCTCCCATGAAGATCTTTGCCGGCGGCCAGTTCCAAAAGAGAAAGGCCAGGAGCGCCGCGACCAACAACCACCAGCCGGGCTGGTTCAGGTACAGGGCAAAGAACGTCAGCTGGACGGCGCAGCAGCCACCGACTAGGCCGTCGAGGCCGTCCATGAAGTTGTAGAAGTTGATCAGTGCGGTGATCGCGATGACGCTGAGCAATGGTGGCAACCACGGCGCGCCAAGCTGCCCGAGCATTGCATCGAAGCCGGGGAACGAGCCGAAGAGAAACACCGCGAGAGCCGCCGAGATCAGCTGAACGAGGTAGCGGAGCCGCACCGAAAGTCCGCGCGCGTCGTCGACCGTACCCACCGCCCAGAGCGGCAGGAGCACGAGAATTGACCCTTCCAAAAGAGACGGTGTGCCGTCTGCTTCCTCGTTCATGAGGATGGCGGCGAGCGTTGCCGTCATCAAGAACGCAGCCACGAACGCGATACCTCCGCCCCGTGGGGTAGGCCGTGTGTGTGAGCTTCGTCGGTTCGGGACGTCGATGAGCTGGTCGGAAAAACGGCGCGCAACAACCCGAATTCCAGCCCAGCTCAGCGCAAACGACAGAATCGAGAGCATGGCCCAGATCATGGCGCAGCCAACATGCGTCGTAGGCCCGCATCGACCGATTGCTGGACGAGTCGTGACGTCCCGCGCGCGACCAACACCTTCATGCGAAGCTCACGCCAAGCTCGCGGTAGTAGTTCTCCAAGCGCGCAAAGACGAACTGCTCGTCGAATGTGGTCACGACTCGCTCCCGACCGGCTTTCCCAAGGCGCTGCGCGAGCTCCCGGTCGGAGAGGATTTGTGCGATGGCGTGTTTCAGCGCACCGCTGTCCCGAGCTGGAACGAGCAAACCCGTGACCCGATCGACGACGGCCTCCCGGCAACCGCGGATTCGAGTCGCGACGACGGGGAGCTCCATAGCCATCGCTTCGAGGACCGAGCGCGGCAGACCTTCGCGGTACGACGGCAAGACGAACACATCCAGGAGTCCCAACAGGTCCTGGACGTCGTCGCGAAACCCCGCGAACGTGACGTGTGAGTCGAGCGCCTGTTCGCCGACGAAGTCGACGAGCCGGTCTTGAAAATCATCGCGTTCGGTCGACAGCTGGCCGCCGATCACGATCAAATGGGCCTCCGGGAAATCTTCGCGGAGGAGTGACATGGCTTCGATGAGCTCGCCGAAGCCTTTTTCTTCGGTGAACCGTCCGGTGATGCCGAGGATCGGTCCATGGCTTTCGGGAACACAGAGTTCCCTTAGGAGCTCCTTTTGGCATTCCTCGTTCAGGGCTCTCCGGTCGAAGCGTCCCAAATCGATGCCGTTGCCGAGATACCGAATCTTCTCGGCCGAGCCGAGCCCCGTGGTCACGGCCGTGTCGAAGTCTTCTTGGCTTTGCACCAGGATGCGGTCGGTGATCTGCGCAACCGATTTCTCGATGCCATGGTAGAGCGCGTACTTCTCCCGCGGCATGTCGTCGTGAAAATAGAACCCGTGCGCCGTGTATACGATTCGTTCTACGCCGGCGAGCTTTGCCGCGACGCGTCCCAAGACCGAAGCGACCGGAGCGTGCGTATGCACGAGGTCGTAGTTCTGCGCGCGCATGAGCTTGCCGAGCTCCAAGACGCTTTTCGAATTCTGCACCGGCGAGATTCTTCTGTCGATCTGAATTTCGTGAATGGTGTAGCCTCGGGCGCGCAGCGTCTCGATTCGCGGGTCAGGCGAGCAGACCGCCTCCACCGAGAGCCCGCGCCCCCTGAGAAAGTCGATCTGGGGCAACAGCTGGGTCTCGAGACCGAACGCCACCGCACAGACGTGGAGCACCTTCATGACGCGGCGGAGTCTAGCAGCCCGCCTGGAGAACGGGCACAAACCGTCGTAGGATGCGCGAGCCGATGCAAGAAGGATTGGTCACCGCGCTCTTGTGGCTCTTGTTTGGCGGCAGTCATGTCGTCCTTTCCATTCGGGCGATTCGCACGCGCATGGTCGCGCGCTTGGGTCAGGCGGGTTTCATTCTCGTCTACTCGCTCGTGGCGATCGGGACCTTCGCAGCACTGGTCCACTACGTCGCGCTGCATCGCCTTGCAGAGCCTCAGACCTCTCTCCTGGTGACGGTTCCCCCAGTGCGCGGCGCGTTGATCGCGCTTTCCGTCATCGGCTTTTCGCTGTTCGTTGCCGCGGTGCTGGTCTACCCCAGGCTCCCAATGGCGACGTTTCGCCATCGCGTGATGCCCGCGCGCGGGATTCAACAGCTCACCCGACACCCATTCTTCTCGGGTATTGCGATTTGGGCCGCCTCCCATGCATTGCTCGCGCCTTCGAGAGTGACGTTCGTCTTCTTCATGGGAGTGATCGTCCTTTCGTTCGTGGGAGGCATGCACCAAGATCGCCGTCTCGTCGCCGAGCTTGGGGAGCCCTACCGCGCCTATGTCGCGGCGACTTCGTTCTGGCCATTCGTCGCGGTCATCACCAAACGGCAGACGATCAACTTGCGCGAGCAACCCTGGTTCGCATACGGCGTCGGCATCGGGGCGAGCCTCGGGCTCTACGAAGTGCACGACGACATCTTCAATCGCGGTGGCGCATACGTAATCGCCGCCGTCACCGTCGGATCGATCCTCGCCATTTTGAATTCACGCGCACGCGCGCAGCGTCCTCGAGAGGGAAGTTGACGTGTTCGAAGACTACGTCGACTACGACGGACTCGGCCTCGCGGCGCTCGTCGCAAACCGTGAGGTCCATCCGAGCGAGATTCTCGAGGCCGCCATCCATCGTGCGGAGCAGCTGAACCCCGAGCTCAACGCCATCGTGACGCCGCTCTATGAGCGCGCACGTACGCGTGCACAAAATGAGCTTTCGGGCCCATTTGCAGGCGTGCCGTTTCTCCTCAAGGACGCCCACCATGCGCTCGAGGGCACGCCCATGAGCAACGGGAGCCGACTTCACCAAGGCGAGCTGTCTTCGTTCACCGCGGAGATCGTTCGCCGCTTCCTCGATGCTGGGGTCATCGTCTTCGGAAAGACCAACACCCCTGAGTACAAGCT
>Ga0265303_10000892_pt1 | contig 17735 bp, 18 predicted proteins | sample Helome_2_FD_192494 | JGI IMG/M metagenome (GOLD analysis project Ga0265303, IMG submission 192494) | Marine sediment microbial communities from subtidal zone of North Sea - Hel_20160317 (Illumina Assembly) | ecosystem: Environmental > Aquatic > Marine > Subtidal zone > Sediment ... | reverse complement strand
ATCAACAATAAAACCTGTGGAATGTGCCATTCTAAATGGGTCTATGCCGGGCAGCGTTCCGTCATGCAAACCGAAGCCGGCAAAATCCAGGGTGCACTCTGGGGTTGGGGTCCGGCGTCAACCGGGTATGAAAAACGTTATGGCAATTACGACATCGATGACCCGGACGGGCCGGTCCCGGTGTTCGGCACCGAAGCATACAAGCAATACAACCTCTGGATGAAGCAACAATTTCCGCACAATTTTCCCGAGAAGCTCGAAAGGTTGCCGGATGTAGATTTAGACACCATTAAGGACAATCCCTCCCAGGCCGTATACACTTATATTCGTACCGAATGTCAGCGTTGCCACCTCGGCATACGCGGCAGGGACAAGCGGGGGGATATGCGCGGGCTGGGTTGCGCCGCCTGCCACATTCCGTATAGCAATGAGGGCTTCTATGAAGGCACGGATCCCGCCATCTCAAAAGATAAGAAAGGGCATCCCCTGGTTCATTGCATTCAGTCATCACGGGAAGCAAAAGTGGTGGCAAACGGAAAAGTCTATTCCGGCATTCCTCACGAAACCTGCGTCACCTGCCACAACCGCGGCAAGCGCATTGGGGTCTCGTTTCAGGGCCTGATGGAATTTCCCTATGGCACACCCTACACGGAAACGGGCGCCAAGACGAGCAAACTGCACACCAAGAACTATCTCTACATCAAAGATGACACCCATCACAAAACCGAGAGCAGGGAGGGCAACCCCGAAGGCGGTCTGCTGTGCCAGGATTGCCACAATACGACGGCGATGCATGGTAACGGCAATATCATGGGCACGACCTTAGCTTTTGTCGAAATTGAGTGTACCGACTGCCACGGCACTCCCAGCAAATACCCGTGGGAATTGCCCCTGGGCTGGGGTGACGAGTTTGGCCGCCAACCCGATCTGCAGGCTCCGCGCGGGGTGGCCAAAGAACCGCTCAACACCCATCGCGAATTCAATACCCTCTATCCCTCAAAAGACGGGTACCTGCTGACCACCCGCGGGAATCCCTTCGGCAACGTGGTACGGCAGGGCGACAAAGTTGTCGTACACTCGGCCAGCGGCCTGGACTTTCAGGTCCCGACCTTGAATTCAATTCGTATCGAGAAAAAATGGCACAACCCCAAAGACGCCGTATCCGCCATGATCATGGCCAAAAGCCATTTAGAAAAACTGGAATGTTATGCCTGTCACTCCACCTGGGCACCTCAATGTTACGGGTGCCATGTCAAGGTGGATTATTCAGAAGGCAAAAAATCGGTTGACTGGATCGCATCCGGAAACATCCAGCTGTCCGATGGGCATACCGCCGAATCCAGGCGGGACGGGAGCGCTGTTAAAACACCGGGGAAGGCCACCGAAGCGCGCGGATACCTGCGGTGGGAAAATCCGGTTCTGGGTATCAATGGTGAAGGTCGGGTGAGTCCGATCATCCCGGGGTGTCAGCAAATTACCACGGTGATCGGTCCGGATGGCAAACCGATCGTGCTGAACAAAATCTGGCGAACGGCTGGCAATCTGGAAAACAGCGGCCCCGAAGCCAGCGCGGCATCGACATGGCGCCGGCCGCGCCGCACACAAGAGTCCGGCAGGCCCGCTCTTGTGCCTCCTGCCACACCAACAGCAAAGCACTGGGTTATGGTACCCATGATGGGCGTTATATGAACGGTTATCCAAAAGGTGTAAGGGTTGATGTTGCTACGGTGCAGGGCGAAATGGTGAGCAAACATGCGCAGATCCAGATTCCCCCGATACCGGAACTTCCCATGGATCTGAATCAGGTCGTCACCCGCGACGACAAGCAGCTGCAAACCGTCGGCCACCACTGGCCGTTATCCGGTCCGCTGCCAAAGGAGATGCGCGACAGGATAGAAAAAGTCGGCGTCTGCATTACGTGCCATCAACATATCCCCGTCGGTACCTTTACGGGCGTTCACAAAAAATCATTTCATGATCAGCTGATGGAACGGACCTGGGCGCCGGGACTGACGTTTCACAGCATTAATGAAAAGGATGGTCAATTACTTCCTACAGAGGAAAAAAAATTAAAGTAGTTATCCCGCTTTCTTTCAAATGATAATGATATTTTAATCAGTCTGTTCTTTAAGGTCAGTAGAAAAACATTCAAGTTGTAAATATCATATCATGTGCGAAACGAGATTACATGGGTCAGTGAACCAAAGCTGGTATGCACCGTGGGTGATGCCGGCAGTTCCATCGGGCGCTATGGTGAAGAGGCGGAATTAATTACACCTGAGGAGGAACCTCAAAGGAAACGCTATACTTCCAGCATACGATAACTCGAAGATTTGTAACCCTTGATCTTCTGTATGTGAAATGAAAGGATACGGCATTCAAAATTTTCAACGAATCCTTTTAATTTTCGTCTCGCCGTTCGAAATTTTTTGCTCTGGATGGTTTTTATTAACTTTTCAGTATCACGAACTCTGCCCTCACAAATTATCTGCGGACCGTCTCCTAACAAAACCTCCCATTCACCGGCTACGGTAATGTTGGATTTTTCCAGTAACGGATAATATTCATTTATGACATAGTCTTCATATTCAGCTTTGGATTTACTTATAATATCCCACATTTGATTGAATTTAATAGTGTCCTCTTTAATATCCGTTGTATAGGAATCCTTCCTTCCTGCGGGGATGAGTACTTTTGTTTTATACGCTTTTACATAATGAAGCAGATTGTCCCGCAAATCTTTAAATTTTGGATTCTTCAACGCCTTCTCAATATGCTCTAAATCATTGCTCATACTTTCAACAATCATTTCGCTGTAACTGCCGACTATGACACACCAGCCTGCTACAACGTGAATTCCAAGGGAATTTATTCCTGGTATAAATTCCTTGATGATGAAATTTCCATATTCTTCTCGTCTTTCACTTATGATTGTCCAATATTGATTTAATTTTACCGGCATTATCCACCCCCCCTTGACATTTTTAAAATGAAAACGTCAAATGAAGCAAAATGATTCTATTCAACTATCGCAGGCATGTTGGAATGTCAACGGCGAATTTTAATCAATGTTCCTTTTGCTTTCCTGGTTTTTTTGGTAACCTGATATTCAAGTTAGCCTTGAAATCAGGTTGGATTTTCATTGCCCACTTCCATTCCGAAGAGATAACAAGTTTGAGGAAAAAAGATCGAAACGGGACGAAAAGAGGTCAGATCTTTGAAATTGACAAACTTTTCCCTGTTTGATTGAATCTGACGATTTGACAGCATCGCCGACATCTGTTATTTGGATTTTACGCGTCTATAATCGGATGAATATCGTCATTGCAAGTCCGACGGCATGATATGTTGTGATTCATCCGGAGACTGTGCACGATCTTAAATTTTCCCTTACCCCATTTCCCAAAAGGGAACTCTTATCAATGAATACCTTTAATCACGCTTCCGACCGTGAAGATCAGTCTCAACCCAAGCAAGGCCATGACGCTTCCCGGTCTGCACATCCGAAACGATTCAGTTCAGGCTTTTTCCTAACTTTTCTGGTTATGTATGCCGTATGGCTCGTTTTTTCGGGTAGATTCGATGGGTTCCATCTCACGCTTGGCGGCATTTCCTGTGCGATCGTCGCTTTATTATCTTCAGATTTACTCTTTCCGCCACCGGTGAATCGTCGTCTTCCTCTCCTGTTGTTTCGCTATATCGGGTATATTCCATGGCTGCTTTATCAAATTTTTCGGGCCAACCTTCACGTAATGTATCTGGTGTTTCATCCCCGAATGATGGAACTGATCAATCCTCACATCATTGAATTTAACAGCAAACTGACCAGCGATATCGCCCGAACCACGTTTGCCAATTCCATCACATTGACCCCCGGAACTATCACCGTCAATGTAACTGCTTTAGGAAAATTCTCGGTTCATTGTATAGATACGGAATCCGGCAAGCCTCTGCCCGGTGAAATGGAAGCAAGAATCGCCAAAGTATTCGGTAAATAATGGATATCCTATTTCTCTGTTGCGGTCTTTATTTAGCCCTGATTATGACGCTTTCCCTTTACCGGGCGGTTGCCGGGCCCACCGTTCTTGACCGCCTGATCGGGGTCAATGCCATCGGAAGCAAGACTGTGGCGCTTCTGATCTTGATCGGTCTGGTTTATCACCGGGTGGACATGTTCGTCGACATTGCTCTGGCTTACGCCATGTTAAATTTTATCGCCGTCCTGGCTGCATCGAGGTATTTTCAAAAAAGAAAAGGCCTGTATGACGAAACATAGTTTGGAGGAAGACAGCTCCGATGGATATCTTCATCATAATACTTCTGGTTAGCGGTCTCATCTTTTTTACCGGGGGTTCGGTTGGTATCATCCGGTTTCCGGACTTTTATTCCCGGCTGCATCCGGCGGGAAAACTGGATACGGCCGGTCACGTCTTGACGATGTCGGCTATGGCCCTGTACACACTCCAAGAACTTTCCATCGCTTCCCTGCTGACTGCTTTAAAAATTATTCTAATCGTCGTTTTCGTTTTTTTTACCAGCCCGACGGCGACTCACGCCATTATCGACGCGGGCGTCAGGGCCGGCCTGACTCCCTGGACCAAGGAGAAGAAGTAGACCATGTTGTGGCTGATCCAACTGATCATTCTGATAATTGTCGTCATCACCGCCCTGGCTGCTATAACGGTCAGAGATTTGTTGGGCGCCGCCATTCTTTTTGGGGCTTACAGTTTCATGATGTGCCTTCTGTGGGCCATTATGGGAGCGGTCGATGTGGCCTTTACAGAAGCGTCGGTTGGCGCCGGTATCAGTACGGTGCTGTTCGTATCAGCTGTCTTTCGAACCTCGAGGAGAACTAAAGATTGAAAGCCGCAGGGGCTATTGTCGTTCTGCTATTCGGCAGCCTATTGATTTATTGCACGCTGGACTTTCCTTCCTGGGGCGATCCCACATCACCGGCAAGCACCCATGTATCCCCTTACTATATCGAAAACACCCTTAAAGATACCTCTGTACCAAACATCGTCACCGCGGTTTTAGCCGACTACCGCGGATATGACACGATGTTTGAGACCATCGTCATTTTCTCGGCCGGAATTGCCTGCTTATTTCTGTTGCGAAGGTTTAAACACGTTGAACCTGATACACGACTTTATCGGCATGTGCCCACCGGAATTACCTTTCGAATCGAAAAGGGTGGCCGATATCCACGGGAGTCCGATCTATTTGAACGAATCGATTTGCAATGGGTGCCCCATGATTTAATCATCAAAACCACCTGCCGCATGATAATTCCATTTATCCAGATTTTTGCCCTCTACGTCATTGCCCATGGACATCACAGTCCCGGCGGGGGATTTCAGGGTGGCGTAATCCTGGGCGCATCGGTAATCCTTTTTGCCGTCTCCCACAACCTTCGGTCATCCACCAACCGTATCAGCGAAAGAAATACCGTACTTCTTTGTACATTGGGAGTGTTCCTGTATGTCGCCACCGGAGGGCTAAGCCTGCTACTGGGTTCAAATTTTCTGGATTACAGCGCGCTTTCTCAAATTTTTGGCGTCGATCCCGTAACGGCGCGGTCCCACGGGATCCTCCTGGTTGAAATTGGTGTGGGTATGGCCGTGATGGCAGTCATGATAAGCCTCTACTACAACCTGGCCTCAGCCGGTAAACAGGATGAAGGGTTATAAGAATGCATGACCTGACACTGATCATCATTTCAAAGTTGAATTATTGGATTTACATTTCGCTCATGATGATCGGCCTGTATGCCATGATTGTAAAAAACAACCTGGTTAAAAAGATTATCGGGATGAATATTCTGCAGACCGCGGTTATCCTGTTTTTCATTTCCATAGGCGCCAAAAATAAGGCCACCATACCTATTATCGAGCACGCCCATGGTCCGGGGGATCACGCGGTTTCGGCGGTGAATTATATTAATCCTCTACCCCATGTGCTGATGCTGACGGCAATCGTTGTGGCTGTGGCGACCCTCGGCGTTGCCCTGGCTTTAATCATCAAACTCCACCAGCAGTACAATACATTAGAAGAGGATGAAATTTTGGCCCAACTGAAAGATAATTGACCCGCAGTTTTTAAGCGAGCTGCAGCCCGTGAATGCCTGAGGCGGAAAACCCATTTATACATAAAAACACTAATTTCAGAATCAAGTATCTTAGGGTGATCTTTCCGGAGCGCCTGCAGCAATACTGAATAGGAGGTGGCATGGTTACCACGGAGGACCTAAAAAAGATGGCCATTATGACCCATCTCAAAGACGATATGCTCGACCGAATTATCTCGATTACCGATGTTTTGAAATTCGAGGATCAGGAGATCATTTTCAGACAGGGCGATATCGCCGACCGCTTTTACATGGTAAAAATGGGCAAGGTGCTTCTTGAACAAAGGATTGCTGAGAAAATCACCGTCTCCGTCGGCTCCATCAAACCCGGATTTGCATTCGGCTGGTCGACAATGATCGAGGAGGGGGATTACACCACCGACGCCGTATGTGCCGAACCCAGCGAAATTTTTTCGATGAGAGGAGATAAATTAAGGGCCCTCTGCGAAGAAGATCCCTACATGGGATTTCTGTTGAGCCAGCGACTTCTGGTCATCCTGAAAAAGCGCTATGATCACCGAACCGAGCAATTTATCAAAGTGATAAAGCATGATCCGGACATGAAAGACCTTTTCTGAATCTGAAATGAGCCTACAATTACCAGCCATTATCGTTGTCTGCCCCCTTATAATATCCTTTTTGATATTTCTTCCAGGGTGGTGGTCAAAGCGAACCGGCTTCCCCCTGGCAATAGCGGCTTTGCTGATCTGCCTGGTGTCATCTTTCGGCATTCTGAAAACAGTCATTGAGCAGGGAGCCATCCAATACTGGCTGGGCGGATGGAGGCCGCCATGGGGGATCGAATACCGGGTAGATCACTTCAATGCCTTTATGCTGGTGTTGGTGTCATCCCTTGCCCTGATCTCGGCCATCTATGCTAGGAGAACCGTAGAATTTGAGTTGCCGGACAGGGTAGGGCTGTTTTGGAGCCTGTATCTTTTACTGATTACCGGACTTCTTGGAATCATCGTCACCGGGGACATGTTCAATCTTTTTGTCCTTCTCGAAGTAGCGTCGCTGACCTCCTATGCCCTGATAGCGATCGGCAAAGGGCGAGCAACGGTCGCCAGTTTCAGGTATTTAATTATCGGAACTATCGGAGCCAGCTTCTATCTGATCGGCCTGGGCTATCTTTATATCATGACCGGCTCTCTGAATATGGAGGATCTTCGCATACTGCTCCCACCCCTGTACTCAACGACTGTCGTAAAGGCTGCTTTTGTCTTTATCCTAATTGGATTCAGCATAAAAATCGCGCTCTTCCCACTGCATGCATGGCAGCCGGATGCATATACATATGCGCCTTCGGCCGTCAGTATTATCATATCCACCGCCATGGCTAAAACTTTTACCTATGCTTTGATCCGCATTATCTTTTCGGTATTCACCCTTGAATTTGTCACTGATTTCCTGCCGCTGTTTGATATTCTGTGCTGGATTGCGGCCACCGCGATCGTCGTCGGTTCGATAGTTGCGATGGTTCAACACAATCTAAAAAAAATGCTGGCCTATTCCAGTATCGCCAATGTCGGGTATATCGTGCTGGCCATCGGCCTCTGCCCTTTTACATCATTAGGATTGACTCCAGCTCTGATGCACATACTCAATCATGCGGTCATCAAAGGATGCATGTTCATGGTTGCCTGCGCTTTAATATATAAGTTAGACTTGTGGGATATCAGAGAATTTGAGGGACTCGGCCGGAGGATGCCCTATACTTGTTTTGGCATGATATTGGCCGCTCTGGCCATGATTGGAATGCCGCCAAGTGCAGGGTTTGTCACCAAATGGTATTTAATTCTGGCTGCGCTGGATGCTAAAAAATATCTGTTTGTGGCCGTCATATTTTTCAGCACGCTGCTGATGATTATTTACTTTTGGCGCGTGGTTGAAATCATGTATATCCGAGCCACCCCCTCCAGCGGTGAAACAGCGGCTATCCCGGTGGATGAGGCACCGCTGAGTATGCTGATACCGACTTTGACTCTCGGCGTTCTGACTTTTGTAATCGGCATCGGCTGGATATCCGGCGTTTTCACGCCTCTTGTTGTCGCCATTAACTCGAGTTTTGGATTGGGGGTCTTGCCATGACAGGGATCGTTGAATCCATTAAGCCCATCATGGCCCTTGGGTGTCCCGGGACCGGGGCCCTGCTGATCCTCCTGTTTCGAAAACGGCCCAACATTCGGGAAGCCTGCACCATTGTCGCCGCCATACTGCAGTTTGCCGTCATCATTTCCATGGCGCCGGTCATCTTAAGCGGGGATGTGATCCGCAGCCACATCCTTAGCATAAGCCCCGGAATCGAACTGAGTTTTAGAGTCGATGCCTTCGGTCTTCTTTTTGCCATTACATCTTCGTTTCTCTGGATTCTGGTTTCCCTATATTCCATCGGTTATATGCGGGCCTTAGAAGAGCATGCCCAGACCCGATACTACTTCATGTTTGCTTTAGCCATTTTTTCGGCCGTCTGCATCGCCATGGCCGAAAATCTGATCACGTTTTACATTTTTTATGAAGCCTTGACGCTTTCGACCTACTGGCTGGTTGCCCACCATGAAGATGAAGAAGCCTTTGCCGCCACTCGCAAATATCTGGCCTTTCTGCTCACTTCAGGTTGGTTTTTGTTTACAGCGGTTGTATTAACTTACACCCTGGCCGGCACAACCCACTTTACCGCCGGCGGCATCCTGACCTCAGATTCCGCGTCTGGGATGACCTTAACCGCCCTTTTTGTCCTTTTTGCGCTGGGTTCCATGAAAGCGGCCTGGATGCCTTTCCACTCATGGTTGCCCAGCGCCATGGTGGCGCCAACACCGGTCAGCTCCCTTTTACATGCAGTGGCCGTTGTCAAGGCGGGGGTCTTTGGTTTTGTCAGGATCGTATGTTACATATTTGGAATCGATTTGGTTGCAGAACTCGGCCTGGGTCTGTGGCTGGGTGCAGTAGCTTCATTTACGATGATTGTAGGGTCCTTGCTTGCCATTGCTGAAGACAATCTTAAACGACGGTTGGCCTATTCTACAATTAGTCAGTTATCCTATATTCTTTTTGGTATCGCTTTGTTAAGTCCTTCCGGCATAAAAGGCGCAATGGTGCATATTCCCTTCCACGGCTTTATGAAAATTACGCTCTTTCTTTGTGCCGGCGCCGTTATGGTAGTCACGGGCAAGAAAAAAATCAGCCAGATGGCCGGTGTCGGCAAACAGATGCCGGTTACCATGATGGCTTTTACGATCGGCGCTATCGGTATGTGTGGTGCGCCGCCGGTCTCCGGTTTTATCAGTAAATGGTTTCTTGGACTCGGCGCTGTCCAGTCCGGGTATTTTGTTTTTCTGGGCGTCCTTTTGGTCAGTTCCCTGCTGGATGTTGTTTATTTCTTCCCCATTGTAAAAACCGCCTTTTTCGAGCATCCGTCGGAACATAATGATGCCGTGACGGGCGGAATTCTTGGCATGGAAACCCAAAGGCCGCTGTATCTGTTCATGGTCATTCCGCTGGCGCTGACAGCCGTTTTTTCAGTTGTTTTTTTCTTTTTCCCCGGAACGTTATACATTCTGGATCTGGTAGAAATGGCCGTTGATAATCTCTTTTAGTCGATTAATTTTGCGAGGGCAACATGGCTGGCAATCAAAGACAAGGGCAAGAACTCGTCTATAAACAGGATGACGGCGAAATAACCGCCTGGCTTACCGGTTTTGAAGAGAAAATGGAACTTGCACACAAAGGGAGTCCATTTTACCGCAAGGTTTTTTTCCTTCTGGTTCTCATCGGCTTTCTTTACCTCGGAGTTATTTTTCTATTATTTTAGGATAAATTTCCCATGAAACCAAAACATGAACTTACCTTTCTCGACTCGCCCCAAAACCGCCGGAGGGTCAGAAAATATTTTTACATTTCGCTGGTCTTGCTTCTGGCAATTGATCTGTTTATTCCCAAACATGGTCATTTTGCCTGGGAAGAGGCACCTTTCTTTTTTGCGGTCTACGGGTTTATCGGATGCGTAAGCTTGATATTCATTGCCAAGGTATTGCGCCTGCTGGTGAAAAGAAAGGAAAATTACTATGATTGAGCCTGTTTCGCCGGCAGCCATATTGATGGTCGGAGCGCTTCTGGTACCGGTACTGAAAGGAAGGCTCAAGGCCTTCTATATGCTCTTTTTGCCGGTGCTCACATTTGTCGACCTTCTTTATATGTCCGGCGGGAAATACTGGATCGTCCGGTTCTTGAATTATGATCTTATTTTCGGTCGGGTGGACAAGCTCAGTATGGTTTTCGGATATGTTTTCGTTCTAATCACCTTCATCGGTATCATTTATGCGCTGCACGTAAAGGACGATGCTCAGCATATGGCCGCCCTGGTATATGCCGGCGCAGCATTGGGCGTGACATTTGCCGGTGATCTCTTTTCTCTTTTCATCTTTTGGGAGATATTGGCCATATCCTCGGTTTTTCTGGTTCTGGCGCGCAAGACAACGGAATCATCTGCGGCCGCATTACGGTATTTTATGTGGCACTTTCTCGGTGGCCTTTGTCTGCTGGCTGGAATCATTTTTTATGTGCTTAAACGCGGAACAGCTGAATTCGCCTATATCGGATTGGATGATCCAGCCACCTATCTGATATTTATCGGGTTTTGTCTGAATGCGGTCGTTTTCCCGCTGCATGCGTGGTTGCCGGACGCATATCCCAGGGCTACCGTCACCGGCGCCGTGTTTATGAGCGCCCTGACGACGAAAAGTGCCGTCTATATCCTGGCACGAACCTTTCCGGGGACCCCCATTTTGATCTGGGCCGGGGCCTTTATGACCTGCTTTCCGATATTCTACGCCGTGATTGCAAATGATATGCGGCGCGTGCTGTCTTACAGCCTCATCAACCAGGTCGGTTTTATGGTTTGCGGTATCGGAATAGGAACGCAACTTGCCATCAACGGCGTCGTTTCCCACGCCTTTTGTCACATCGTCTACAAGGCACTGCTCTTTATGTCCACAGGTGCCGTTTTGCATATGACCGGCAAAATAAGGGCCACCGATCTGGGCGGACTGCATAAAACCATGCCGTTTACCGCCGTGTGCTGCATGATCGGTGCTGCCTCGATCTCTGCTTTCCCGCTTTTCAGCGGTTTCATCAGTAAATCGATGACCGTGACGGCCGTCGCCGAAGAGCATCAGGTCATCGTGTGGCTCATGTTGCTCTTTGCTTCAGCCGGTGTCTTTCACCATGCCGGCATTAAAGTCCCTTATTTTATATTTTTCGGACACGATTCGGGTATTCGATCCAAGGAACCGCCGGTCAACATGCGCATTGCCATGGCAATGGCAGCATTTATCTGTATCTTTCTCGGGATCTACCCGGCTCCGCTGTACAATATCCTACCATTTCCGGTGGATTTTCAGCCTTATACGGCTTTTCATGTCATCGGCATGCTTCAGCTTCTGATGTTCGGCGCCCTGGCATTTACCATTCTAATTCTCTCCGGCTATTACCCGGCGGAGCTCAGGGCCATCAATCTTGACACCGATTGGTTCGCCCGTTTACCCGCAAGGAGATTTGTTCTCTTTTGCCAAATACCGCTCAAACGCTTTTTTGAATTTCTGGATCGCTGCGTGGTGAGCGTTGTCGGAGTTTTAAAATCTTCCCCCCGGGGGGCGGTTACCACAGAAAAAGGCGCCGACAAATTATTTCACGTCCGACTGGCGTCAATTCCGGACATTATTTACACCTCGACAAGATATCTGAGAACCGAAATCAAACAGCTGTCTTTGAATTTGATTTATATTCTTCTACTATTTATTTTTCTGCTATTCATTATGCTGTACCTGACCAAATAAGATGATGCCCTATTTGCTTTTACAAATCGTGGCCGTGCCGATGGTCGCTTCACTGGTGATAGGATTTACCCGCACCGCCAACAAAAGCCGCAAATCCTCGTGGATCGCCATCGCTACGCTTTCATACACCACTTTGCTGCTGGGGATTGCCGGGCTTCGCATTTACACAGGTGAGGTCATATTCGAGAAATATCCCCTTGGACCTGAGATAAGTCTCAATTTATTGGCGGACGGTTTGAGCCTGCCGGTGGCCTTAGTCATCAATCTGATATGTGTGGCGCTTGCTATTTATTCGATGCCTTACGTCGAACACAGAATCGAACTTATCTACGGAGAAATCGATCCCCAAACCCGCGACATTTATTATCGTCGTTTTTTTCTTTTGTATCTTTTCTTTCCCACCGGTTTTATGGGTGTCTGCTTTGCCACAAATCTGCTAACCATTTATTTTTTCATGGAACTGCTGACGATCATACCCCTTTATTTCATCATGGCGCAATTCGGGTATTCGGATTATATTACACGATATAAGGTTGCATTGATGTGCCTTTACTGGGGTGTCGCCGGTGCCATGCTCTTTTTAATAGGCATTATACTAGGGTATACACAGATTGGAAGCTTTGAGATTGCAGAATTGCCCCGGCTTACAGGCAACTCCCTGACTTTCTGGATCGCTTTGATCATTCTGCTGGGACTGGCGACCAAGCTGGCCGTCATTCCCCTGCACGTTTGGATGCCATGGGTTCATGCAGAGCATCCCACCTGCATTGCGGGCCTGCTTGCGGTGTATGCCAATATCGCCGTTTACGTGGCCGTACGGGTCCTTATCCTTCCCCTGCGAAGTGATCTTTGCTCTTTTTCTCTGCCGATTATGATATTGGCCCTGGCAACCATGACATACGGTGCTCTGCTCACATTAGCCCAAACCGACGCCAAACGGTTTTGCGCCTGTTCGACTATAAGTCAGATCTCTTACTCCGTTTTTGGAATCGGCGCCATGACGGCATGGGGCGTTCAGGGCGGGATCTTCTATTTTCTGAGCCACATCCTGGGCAAAGCCATCCTGTTCTCAACCGCCGGTATTTTGGTTTATATCGTGGAGACTAGAGATATGAAAAAAATGGGGGGGCTCTGGTCGGAAATGCCGCTTACAGGGATTCTCTGGTTTTCGGCCTCCCTCATCCTGGCGGCTCTTCCACCGACCAGCGGATTTGTAGGAAAATGGATTCTGTTTGTCGGCGCTTTCAAAGGGATTCATGACACGCCAGTCGGACTGATCGTCGTTATTTTTGCCGTCCTTTCGACCCTTTTAACCCTTGTATATACCTTTATGGCCGGCATTCGAATTTTCTTTGGCTTCAGGAAACCGCTGATTTCAGATCATCCGCCGACGGACCCTCCCCTTACGATGAGCCTGCCCCTGTTAGGCCTTGTTTGTATGGCCCTATCGATGGGTCTCTATCCTAGACCTTTTCTGACCCTCCTTGGCTCTGTGATCAGCTCCTTTTAACGCAAATGTCGCAACCGTTTTTTTGACAACCGCTAAAAAAGGAGGTTTTTATGTTCGGTATTGGTTTACCTGAATTGATAATTATTTTGGTTATAGCGCTGATCGTTTTTGGTGCTCGAAAATTACCGGACATAGGTACTGGAATGGGGAAAAGTATTCATAACTTCAAAAATGCGGTGAAGGGGGCGGATAAAAATTCCGATTTACAGGCGTAAAAAAGATTTGCGGCTGAATTTTTGTAAAACCGGGGTTCCCATGCCATGACGAATCGCTTTTAAAATATTTTCTTTATCGATGGGAACGGTCCCTGCCAGCATATGCACCGGCAGGTGCTTGAAGGCGGCCGCGACCATGGGGGTGCTGGGGCCCAGCATAACGGTCTTAACCTTTTGACTGATCTTTTGGAGGATTTCTTCGGTGGTATTGTTTAAAATGGAGGTGGAGGTTAACAACAGCGCATCGGCCCAGTTGCCCAATCTGGCGTTAAAATCTTCTTTCTGCCCCATTTTCCTTGACGTATCCAATACTTCAACTACGGCTTCCTTTTGCTTGAGCAACTCCGCCAGCGGCCCGATAAACCCCACCATGGCGACCCGGCTGCCCGCTCCAATTTTAAATTTATCGAACATAATTTTGTTCTTTTTGTCCTCGGGATATTCGAGTGCTGCCCGGTAGTTTAAGGCATTGACCAGGGCCAGGGCCATGCTTCTTTCAAGCGGATGGTCGCTTTTAATCTTTTCAAGGAGCTGCACCGCCGGCTGACCCTCGTAATCGATATGCCTGTTGAGGAGCATGCAGGATTTTTTATCTTCAAAATGGGTGTATGCAAGCCCGATGCCTCCGTCGGACAGGGTCACCGCGGTGTAGCCGAGTCCAAGGCACAATATTTCTATGCGGACCTCCCGGGCTCTGCTTGCGAATAGGTCATATAACTTCTGGTTTAGCAACATCGTGAAAATATCCTCACTTTGATTTAATTTGGAGTTTAGCAAATTTTTATAAAAAAATACAGGGCAAGAAGGTAGCCAATATCATCTACCAGGGATGAGTTTAAATGCTAAAAGATTTCCGCCATATTTGACTGCTTGCATATTTATAACAATTGTGTTATCAATCATTCTGTTAATAACAAAAGTGCTAAATTAGCGAAGATGAAAGGCGACGCGTTATGAACCCCTTCAAATATGGCTCGATCGTTTTGGGAAAGGATTTTTGTGGCAGAAAAGACCTGTTGAAACAAATAACCGCTCACATGGAAGCATCCCAAAACATTGTGATTGCTGGAGAAAGACGTATCGGAAAGTCTTCTCTTGTGTATGAAGCGGTTAGAAAGTTAAGGGGAACCCATATTTTATACACGGATCTTCTTGGCATCAAATCCGTGGATGCTTTGTGCAAGCGGGTATTGAAGACAATTGTCATTCTTGAAAAAAAAGCAAGCTGGATGACTAAAATAATTCAGACCCTGTCGTACCTCAAACCGGTGATTTCTATAGATCCGATAACGTCCATGCCGGTAGTTACCTTTGACGCCTCCGTGGAATTGAAAGCTGATTCTATCCAGGAAGTGCTTGATTTGATTGAATCTCTGGCTCAGAAAAAACGATTTGTGGTGGTCTTTGATGAATTCCAGGATGTTTTAAATATCAACGACAACGGCGAGGCAATTGCCCTTTTAAGGAGCAAGATCCAGTTTCACAACAATATCCCCTATGTATTTGTGGGCAGTATCCGACACAAAATGGATGAAATATTCACCTCGCCCAACTCAGCTTTTTTTAAATCGGCGATTCCGATAAATGTTGACCCGCTGCCGTTTGAAGAATTCTCAAAGTTTTTGATAAAAAAGTTTGAAATTGGAAAGCGCAAAGTGTTGCCGGATACCTTGGAGCATGTATTCAATATTTCCAATAATATAACCGGAGACATTCAGCAGCTTTGTGAGGCCTTGTGGGAAGTCACTTCGGCAAATGGTGCCGTTTCACCGGGTAATTTGAAGACCGCCCTTGAGTTGATATTTACCAGGGAGCAAAAGTCTTACGAAGCTTTCGTCAGTCTTCTGACTGACTTTCAGTTCAAGTGCCTTTCGGCTTTAGCAAGGGTAGGCGGAAAAAGTGTTTATTCTATGGATTTTGTGAAGGCCGTCGGGCTGCACAGTACTGCTTCGGTGAACCGGGCGATTACACGATTGATCGACATCAACATTCTATTTAAAAGCGGCAAGGAAATTAGATTTGTGAATCCTTTCTTCAAAGCATGGCTGCTTCCCAGAGGGAGGTAGATCTTTTCAGGGTTAGGTGTCTCCCCCTAATAGTTAAGAAACCAGCGGCCAGAAAAGCGGCATCACCACCATTATGACGACCAGGATTACCAGGGTGAGCAGGCCACCGACTTTCAGGTAATCCATAAAGCGATAACCACCCGGTCCCATGACCAGGATGTTGGCTGGATGGGAGATCGGTGTCGTAAAACTGGCCGAGGCCGCCATGGCGATGGCCATCATCAGCCCGTAGGGTGAAAGCCCCATATTGGCGGATGTGCTCAAAACGATCGGTGCCATGAGCACAACCAGGGCCGCCGTTGGTACAAAGCAGGTGGCCAGAAAGGTCAGGGCCACCAGGCCGAACATTACTGCCTGGGGCCCGTAAGGGCCGACAAGGGCGACAACACCATCGGCTATCAGTTTGGCAGCCCCGGTCTGATCCAGAGCTGTTCCTAGGGGCAGCATTCCGGCGATTAGAAACACCGCCTTCCATTCAATTTGCCGGTAGGCCTCATCCATGGTGAGACAGCCGGTCAGCACCATCAGGGCTGCACCGATCACAGCTGCAATATATATCGGCACCCAGCCCAGAATTACCGGAACCAGGATCCCGGCCATTATCAGGATGGATAGTTTCATCTTTTCCAGGCGCAGCGGCTCCTGCGCCGTTTCGGTCAGGACGATAAAGTCAGGCTCACGTCCCAGCAGCTGTAATTTGCTGTGCGGACCGATCAGGAGCAGGGCATCGCCAAAGCGCAAATCAACATCACGCAGATTAGAGCGATAGGCCTGGCCTCTGCGCCATATAGCCAGGACATTGAGCCCGAATTTTTCGCGAAAATTGATCTGTCGCAGGGTTTTGCCTTCCAGCCTCGTCTGGGGCGAGAGGATGGCCTCCAGCAGGCCGACATCACCCGATATCAATTTATCCACATCGGTGCCAGAACGGCGCTCGATCTCCAGTTCTTCCAATCCGCGCAAATTTTCAAAATCCCGCATCCGTCCTTCGACCACCAGGCGATCCCCTGTTTGCACGACTTCGTCCGGTTCGGGCATAATGATGGGCTTATCGGCGCGCAAAATACCAAGAACCCGGCTGCCAAGCGCATCTCCCAAACGGCTTTCTTTCAACGTTTTGCCGATCAGGGCCGAATCCGGAGGAACCTGCATGACCATCAGCCGTTCATGTAAATGATAGACATCGGTAAGTTCGGAGCGGTCAACGGAGCGAAACTGGTCAAAACCACCCGTGTCTGCTAATTGCTCCAGCTGTTCTTCAAGGCCGGCCAAAAGAAGCATGTCGGCGCGTTGCAGCGGGTCATCCTGCAGATTGGTGCGCTTGACAGAGTCGCCTCTGCGAATGGCAAGCACATTCAGGCCGAAACGACCGCGAAAACCAAGTGAATTGAGTGTGCTGCCGACAAAACGAGAATTACCCGGCAGCACGACTTCGCCGATTTTAATTTTGTCCGAGTAGGGTTCCTCCAGATCGATGCCGCCTTCTTCAACCTTTAGCTGGTGCCAGTTCTTCAACTCGTTCAAGGTTTCAATGCGACCTTGAACCGCCAGTCGGTCACCGGACTGCAGGATGTCGGTGGGTCCCGGAGCCAGATATGTCCGGTCCCCGCGGGTAATGCCGATTACGTTCCAGCCCAGGACCGACCCCATTCCAATATCGGCCAGGGTTTTGTTGGCCAGGATCGAATTCCGGGGTACGCGAATGTGAAACAGTCGTTCCTGCAAATCGTACTGGCTTTGCCAGTCCTTTGTTTTGCCCGTTGACGATTCTTTGGCGAGATCCCGCTGGGGCAGCAGGTGTCGGCCGATTAGGACCATGAAGGCGATACCGGAAAACATGATGATGAGGCCGACCGGTGTAAAATCAAAAAATGTAAATGTTTTCATCCCCGCATCGCGCAGGGCGTCGGTGACAAGGATGTTAGGCGGTGTACCGATCTGGGTGGTCAGGCCTCCCAGCAGTGAGCCGTAGGCCAATGGCAT
>Ga0265303_10000891_pt1 | contig 17737 bp, 16 predicted proteins | sample Helome_2_FD_192494 | JGI IMG/M metagenome (GOLD analysis project Ga0265303, IMG submission 192494) | Marine sediment microbial communities from subtidal zone of North Sea - Hel_20160317 (Illumina Assembly) | ecosystem: Environmental > Aquatic > Marine > Subtidal zone > Sediment ... | reverse complement strand
TTACGACGATCTCGTCGTTCCGTTCAACGATGTTGAAGAAGACAACAACATTCGGCGCGATACGACTTTTGAAAAACTGTCCACACTCAAGCCAGCCTTTGACCGCAGCGGTGAAGGTACGATGACGGCGGGCAACAGCACGCCGTTGACGGATGGCGCCGCGGCAGTACTGCTCGCATCCGAAGACTGGGCGCGACTTAAGAACCTGCCGATCCTCGGGTACCTGACGTTCGTCAAGGCAGCGGCAGTTGACTTCATTGACAGCGAAGGCCTCCTGATGGCGCCGGCGTATGCGGTGTCCGACATGCTCAAACAGGCAAACCTGCGCCTGCAGGATTTCGACTTCTACGAGATTCATGAAGCATTCGCGGCACAGACCATTGCCACACTCAAAGCATGGCAGTCCGAAAAGTTCTGCCGTGAACGCCTTGGTCGAAATGAACCCATGGGGCCGATCGACCTGTCACTCCTCAATGTTAAGGGTGGCAGTATCGCGATGGGTCACCCGTTCGCTGCAACTGGTGCGCGGATTATGGGCTCCCTCGCCAAGATGCTCAGTGAGAAAGGGTCTGGTCGCGGCCTGATATCCGTGTGCACGGCCGGCGGCATGGGCGTCTCGGCCATAATCGAGGCCGCTTAGCTCCAGGGTGGTGCCGGACGCGGCTTCAGCCGCGATTCTTTTTGTTCATCGCAGCAAGGGCCCTTTCGAGGCGCTCTCGCGCCTGCGCGGTCATGCCGCCGCGCTTTTCTTCGTCGACCACAAAGTCTTCGATCCTCCCGACAATGTCATCCAGGTCCGCGTCGGGAAACGGTACCGGGTGCTCGAGATCGGGTGGCGCATTCCGCAGCGCACCAAACAGGTTGATCCAGCGCTCACTTTGCTTACCAACCCCGAGTAGCCGGTAGAACTGGGTTCCGGGCTGCCCATCATCTCCGGAGAGGAGACTGATCACGCCCGCAATCAGGGATGCGGGCACGAGCAAGAGATCTCGCAGGCCGTCGACGATGAGTTTCGCCTGGAACACGGCAATATCCCGGGTGAGATTCCAGCGGACATTGGATTCCCGTGGCGTTTTGGGCAGGTCTTTCATGGCAGGGTCACACACAAATTTTCAATCAAGACAATAGATTATAGCCGCTTACGCTGGAACACGGCGCACCTTTGCAGTAATGTTGACCCCGTTTTAGCGGCCTGCCGGGACTATGCCGACATACCAGTCTACGCCTGAATACGAACACGGATCGTCTGACTACACGGGGATACTCCTCGTCAATCTGGGAACACCAGAAGCGCCAACGTCGGCCGCTGTCAGGCGGTTTCTGAAACCGTTTCTTTCCGACCCTCGTGTTGTTGAGTACCCTCGCCTCCTCTGGTGGCTCATTCTCAACGGCATAATCCTGCGTGTGCGGCCTTCGCGATCGGCCAAGGCGTACCAGGAAATATGGACCGACGAGGGCTCACCGCTAATGCTGTACTCGAAACAGATAGCAGACGCGGTTCGCGATGGTCTCGAGAGCAGTGCGCCGGGCGCCTGCAAGGTTGAGCTCGCCATGACCTATGGTGAGCCTTCAATCTCATCGGCGATTGACAAGCTGCAGGCAGGAAGTTGTCAGCGGCTGCTTGTCCTGCCGCTCTACCCTCAGTATTCGGGCACGACCACAGCCTCGGTCTTCGACAACGTCAGCAAGAAATTGCAGACCATGCGCTGGGTGCCCGAGACGCGTTTCATAAACCAGTACCATGATGAGCCCGGCTATATCGACGCCCTGGCTGCCAGCATCCGGGAATCCTGGGCAGAGAACGGCCGCGGTGACCACCTGTTGTTCTCTTTTCATGGCGTACCGCAGTACACCCTGGACAAGGGCGACCCGTATCACTGCCATTGCCAGAAGACCGGGCGGCTGCTTGCGACGGCGCTCGAACTGGGTGACGACGAGTGGACTTTGTCCTTCCAGTCACGTGTCGGCCGCGAGGAGTGGCTACGCCCTTACACGGATGAGACCGTCAAATCCCTGGGACAGGGGGGTGTGAAACGCCTCGATGTTGCCTGCCCGGGCTTCTCGACCGACTGTCTTGAGACGCTCGAGGAAATCGCGATGCAAAACGCCGAGTTCTTCCAGGAAGCCGGCGGGGAATCGCTACACTATGTTCCGGCGCTCAATGCGCGTGACGACCACGTCGCGTTTCTGACCTCCCTGGTGCGGCAACATGCATGCGGCTGGCCGGGTATGACGTTATGAGCACCATCGGACGATTTCTCGAGTTTGGCGTCGAGACGCCCGATATTCTCGAGTCCCTGCACTTCTACAAAACGCTTGGGTTTACCGAACTCGAAACCGCCGATGTGTACGCACACAAGTATGTGGTCATCAGTGATGGTGAATTGAATATTGGTCTGCACAGCAGAGAGTTTGATTCACCTGCTGTAACGTTTGTGCAGCAGGATCTCGCGAAACACGCACGGTCCATGTCAGACCATGGCTTCGACTTCAGCTTCCTGCGCCTGGACGAGGACGTCTTCAACGAACTCGGCTTCCACGACCGCGACAAGCACTCCGTGACCATGGTCGAAGCACGGACCTTCCACATGAGCGAAGACGCCGAGAATGATTCCGCCTGCGGCAGCTGGTTCGAATTGTCGCTGCCCGTACGGGACACGGTGCGCGCTGCACAGTTTTGGGCACCGATCGCGCCGACACTCCTGGAAGTTCGCGAAGAACCGACTACGCATATGCGCTTCGACGCCACCGGCGTGGCGCTGGGGCTTTCCGAGAGTATCGCGTTGGAATCACCGTCCCTGTGTTTTCGTAACCCCGACCGAAAGGGACTGTTGGAGCTTATTCAGCAGCGCGGTTTCGAGCACGAACAATACCCGGGCTATGAAGGTGCCTTTGTCTCAATCAAAGCCCCGGAAGGCACAATGCTGTTTGTCTTCGAAGAAGACTTTCTTGGTGAATCCTACGAGGTCGATGAGTCCGGCGACGTTACGGACTTTCCGCGCTAGGTGCCTCGCGACCGGGTTGGATCAGTAACCGTCAACGATGCTAATGAAAATAGCGTGGCGGAGGCGGCTCATTCACGAGTTTTTCCACGGCGCTCAACAACCCGCCACGTGGCGGATTTTCGTACTTCTCGCCAATGTCGTCATCCACCATGTCCCGGGCGTGGTAACCGCAGCCCGGTACGGCGATGCCGTCAGGGCGAATGAAGCCCCAGTCGTCCTGGAAGTCCTTCTCGATCCGAAAACCGCCTTCATGAACCAGCGCGTGGTGCTTGGAGCACAGCAGCATCAGCTGGTCGAGGGCCGTCTCGCCGCCATTGGCCCAATGTTCGATGTGGTGGATATCCACGAAGCGCTTGTTACAGCACCCCGGGAATCGGCAGGTGTTCTTGTCCCGGGCGCGTACCGCCCGTTCGATGCCTTTGGGTACTACGCGTGACTTACGCCCGATACTCAACGGTTCGCCGTCTTTCGTCTCCGTCATCACCACCGCGTGGCCGTCACAACACAGGCGTTTGACCGCCTCGATAGGCACAGACGAGCGACCAACCTCACCCGCTAATGCGGACTGATCAACGTGAATGTTGACCAGGTAATTATCCGAGCTCTTCTTTGTCGCATTCGACTCACTGCCTTGTAGGTACTCTTTTAGCATCGTGACGAAGGCATCGGCCTGACGTTTGGACCATGACGTATCCACGAGATCAGGGATCTCGAGGCATTCATCATCGCGTGCCTTGTCGAGGGCCTTTTCGATGAGCTCACCGGCCTCAAGTGGCAGCTCTACCGTCATGGCCAGCACGCCGCGATCGGCATCACGCCGAACCCTTAAGGAACGACGGGCGAAGGCCCGTTCGGCGATGTCGGCCGATGCCGGTGTTCCCATTCGTAGCTCGCGGCAATACTCGGCCACGTGGCTTGCGGTATTCCTGAGTGCAAAGGCAACGAGGTCGGCTTCGTTCTCTACATTTGCCACGCGTGTCAGTGAGCGAACTTTCGAGTAGGACAACTCGCCCGTGGCGAACGCCGCACTTATCAATGGCAGGTGCTTCATAGCCTGCGCGACGCGGACCTTCTCGCGTGCTGTAGCCATCGACAGGTCGCAACGCCAGGCCAACCACTTCGAGGTGCAATCGAGCCCCCACTTCAGGCAACCTCCTCGTTCGTCAAACTCACGGATCATCACCAGCAACTCGTAAGTAGCCGCATTGATGCGTGTGCAGAGGTTCAGAATGCGCTCATCGAGCGCTTCTATAGGGGTCAGTTTGGTGGGCATATCAGGCGCCTCTGGGTTAAGGTGGAAGACCTGTAATTATACCCAGTATTTCACTATTATTCCTTGAAAAACATATGGTTAGGAGTGATTCTCATACATCAAATTCTGGCGAAACAACCTGTTTTGCAGGGCCGGGATCGAACGTCAGCTTCAGCGCTTAGTCGCCGTTCACAGCGTAGCCTGAAGAACCTCTGGTGACGACCAGAAGCGGTCACTCTGGCTTCAATCAATGTGTATATTCATTGATCATCTGGGGGTGATGAGTCAATGTTGGCGACCTGCGGGCCAGTCGCTTGTGAAAGGAGAGCTACGTGTCATTCTTGACTGAGCTACGACGTCGAAACGTGTTTCGCGTTGCTGCGACGTATGTCGTCGCGAGCTGGGTAATTATCCAGGTCGTAACCTCCGTCAGCGCGCCGCTCAATTTTCCGGACTGGTTTGACGCGGCTGTCATCGTGCTTCTGATTATCGGGTTTCCCATCGCGATACTCGTGGCGTGGGCGTTCGAGTTGACGCCGGATGGGATAATAGCGACACCTGCCAGTAACTCGGCTTCGGCTCCATCGAGATGGCGCCTGCTTGATACGGCGCTCGTGCTTGGATTGGTGGCGGTCGCAGCCGCTATGGTCTGGAGCCAGATAAGTCCCGGTATTGACCCGGCCGACCCCCCGTCGTCGGTACCTTCCGATAAGTCAGTAGCCGTGTTGCCTTTTGCCGATATGAGCCCGGAGGGCGACCAGGCCTATTTTGGCGACGGCATCGCGGAGGAGCTTCTCAACGAACTCACTCGTCTCGAGGGCCTGCGCGTCGCTAGTCGGAGCTCTTCGTTCGCCTATAGAGAAAAGGTATTGGACTTGCGATTAGTCGCTGAAGCACTAAACGTGTCAACAGTTCTCGAGGGCAGTGTACGGAAGGACGGCGACCGCATACGGGTAACAGCGCAGTTGATTGACGCCGCGGACGGGTATCACCTCTGGTCCGAGACCTTCGATAGCGAAACGAAAAATATCTTTGCCATTCAGGAGCAGATTGCCACTGCTGCAGCGGGCGCGCTGGGCGTTCGGCTGGGCGTAGGGGGTAGCAACGCGTTTCGCGGTGCCGGTACCACGAACATTGATGCTTATGAGGCCTACCTGCGTAAGAACTACGAGCGTGCGATCGAGCTAGACCCAGACTATGCCGCGGCTTGGGCCAGGCAGGGTATTCGGATAGCTTCAACGATGTGGACCAGCATGCCTGAAGATGCGCCCACGATCATCGACAACGCATACACCTACATCGAGCGTGCCTTGGAGCTTGACCCGGAATCCGGTATTGCGCATGGTCGGTTCGCGGCGCTTATCTATGCAGACAGGAAGTGGCAGCAAGCCGAGGATTCGTTCAGGAAATCCCTCGAACTTGATCGCAGCCGGCATAATCTAACTTCATACGCCCACATGTTGCTGCGTGCCGGCCGGGTGCGGAAAGCGCAGGCTGTGTATCAGGAAGCCGGATCAATCGAGAGTTCGCCGCGCCCCCCCAATCGGATGCGCAACTCTGGCAATCTAGCAGCGGGTGATTTTGACGCTGCGAGGGCAATGGCGGTGCAGTTCAGCGATGACCGACGTTTTGATACTGGATTGCACCTTGCCCTGAACGACGGCAGCCTTGACGATGTCCGCATGGCGCTCGCCGCCATGCCGGAAAGTTTCGCAAGTATCGAACTCTACAGGCCCGCGCTCGACACTTTGGATTCACCGGACCGCGCACTGGAATTGCTCGAGACGGTTCTCGCTAGCAAAGAAAAGGTCTGGCCTTCCAAATACCATGATATTGCATTGCTCGCCGCCTTCTTCGGTCACGCGGAGCTTGCATCGGAGGCATTCTCGCAGGAAATGCCCTATACAACTATTCGCTTTGCGACCCTCTGGTATCCAATGATGGGCGAAGTTCGTCGCCTACCGCGCTTCAAGAACATGGTTGAAGAAATCAATTTGGTCGATTACTGGCGCAGGTATGGCTGGGCCGACAGCTGCCGACCATTGGGGTCCGAAGACTTCGAGTGTTTTTAGGTAGGTGCAGGGATCAGAGCCTTACCAATTATGGCGACCGTCCGCTTTGGGTCAGTAGCGGAACTCTACCCAGAAGACACCGCGAAGATCCCCCGCCTCGAAGCCCGTTGCCTTGTCGTCGGGATAGGCCTCGGCGATCCTGGCTGCGATCTCCGGCTGCAGTGACTGACCATGGCATGTCAGGCAGAGCGGCTGCGTCATGATTGGCTCAACGTAGGCCACGCGGTCGTCGCCAACCGATACGGCTACCGGTTCGAGGTTAGCCGAACCATCGGCAAAGCTGTCGAGAATCGGTTCGAGCCACTGCGGCGGGGCGTTTTCCGGATTGCGCAGCTTGTGGCTGCTGCGCCCCATGACGATGCCATCGACCGACAGTTCCGCGGCAATCTGCGGTGCTTGCACACTACAGGCTGCAATGGCTTCGACCGGGCCTGCTTCCATACCCTGCACCAGTGCAGTCTTGAGGTTCGACTTGAAGGGTGCGAGAAGCGCAGCACCTTGTGCTTTGTAATCCGTGGCGGGTTGTGCACAAGCTGCGCACAGCGCGACGGCAAGAGCCGCGGAGCTTAGGCGGATGTTCATTGGCGATTCCTACAAGAGTCTGTTGATCAGTTCCTGTGCCCGGCTGAGGTATGCGCTGCCGAACAGGTTCAGGTGATTAAGTACATGATACAGCTGATACAGGTCGCAGCGCTCCTGATGGCCCGGTGCCAGCGGGGCGTTCCTTTGATAGGCCTCGTAGAATGCCGTGCCGAAACCACCGAACAAGCGTGTCATGGCGAGGTCGGACTCCGGGTCGCCGAAGTAAACAGCCGGATCGAAAATTACGGGTTCGCCATCGCAACTCCCCCAGTTACCGCTCCAGAGATCCCCGTGCAACAGTGCGGGGCGCGGATCGTAGTTCTCGAAGAAGATTGGCAAGCGCCTGAGTAGCTGCGCGGCTCGTTCCTCCAGTACGTCGCCATAACCATTCTCTGCCGCCAGCTGAAACTGGAACCCTAGTCGGTGCTCGCGAAAGAAATCGACCCAGTTATCCGTCCAGTCGTTGTGTTGCGGCGTCAGCCCGATCGTATTATCACGGTGCCAGCCGAACCGGTCCGCACATTCCTCATGCAAGGCCGCGAGCTGCTCGCCGAAGCGCGCCTCGATGTCTCGAGTAGGCGGCTCAAGCCGCAGTTTCTCCATCTCGATGAATGCCATTCCATTTTCGAGACCCGTACGAAAAACTTCAGGGACACGAACTGCATCCGCATTCGCCAGGGCTGCCAGCCCCTCCGCTTCCGCGGTAAACATATCAATGGCAGAGGCGGGACCGGTCTTGCGGAAAACGTCTTTCAATGCCGGTAGATATCTGAAACGCGTTCGGCCTGGCGGCGCAATGCCGTACCGATACCGGCCTCATCGAACAGGGCATTGATTTCGCCGAGCTTTGGCGCCGACGGCTGCAACGCAGCCTCGGCATCGTCGATCGGCGCGTCGCAGACGATACCCGTCAGTTTGCGGGCCAGCATCGCATCGTCGCGGTGCTTTTCGAGTTTTGCACCCAGCGTCTTGGCGCCTCGCACATTCACCTCGTGCACCCGGTCGAGGTTACTGTAAATGTCGTCGAGACTTTCGAAGTGCTTGAGCAAGACCTCGGCCGTCTTCTTGCCCACTCCCGGCACGCCCTTGATGTTATCGACGGCATCACCAGCCAACGCAAGATAATCGGCAATCTGTTCCGGCCAGCAACCGAACGACTCCGGTATCTGCTCATAACCCAGCTTGCCCTTGCCGGCGAAATCCCAGAACACGTCCTCTTTGGTCAACAACTGCGTCAGGTCCTTGTCCCGGCTAACGATCGTTGACGGGCGCCCCTGACGGCGACCGTGCTCTACGAGCGTGCCGATCAGGTCATCCGCCTCATAGCGCGGGCTCGCATGTTCGAGCAGGCCAAGGGCTCGCACATAGCGTCGACATTGCCCGAACTGGCGCTTGAGCTCCGGCGGTGCGGGGTCCCTGTTTGCCTTGTACTCGGGATAGATCTCCGTGCGAAAAGACTTCGACAGGCTTTCGTCAAAAAGTACCCCCACGTATTCCGGAGTGACCTTCTCCATGAAGTCCCCGATGAATCGGGCGAAGCCGTAGAAAGCGTTGATGGGGTTGCCCGCATCATCGACCATGTCCTCGGGCATCGAATAGTAAGCCCGGAACACATAGACGGAAGCGTCGATCAGGTATTGCACTTAAGGCCTGCCAACCCTAGTCATGGTAATGAACTTCGACGATTTCCTCGCCGTTTGCGATATGTCCGCTCAGGCGGGCATGCAACGGACTCGAGCGCGGAATATGGGCAAGCAGGTATTGCATCTGGTCGGCGAGTACACGACGACCCTTCAGGTAAATGTACTCCGCATAGTTCGGCGTAAATGGAACTGCGATCAGTTGCATGGCGGCCTGCTCGGGCGTGCGGCCACCCTTGTAGTTATTGCAGCGCCGACACGCAGTTGCGACGTTGGTCCAGGTGTCGAGCCCGCCTCGGGATACGGGCGTGATGTGATCGCGAGTCAGGTCGCGCGTCATGTACCGCATGCCGCAATAGAGACACAGGTTCGCATCGCGTTTGAACAACGTGCGATTGTTCAGCGGCGGGACATACTTGTCGCGATTTCGAGAGAGGCTTTTGCTCGTGCCGTAGGTCGCAATAATGGAGTTAACGTCGATGCGACTGCGGGTACCGTCTACAGAACTGTAGCCGCCGAAAACCGAGTAGAGCAGTGTGCCGCAGTCGTACGCAACCTGCTCGGAGTGGTAGAGACGTACCGCTTCACGGTAGTCGATCCACTCGAGAGGCATTCCCGCAACGTCGGTCCTGAGAACCTGTTGCGATATGTCGCGTGTAAGTCCTGCGAGCATAGGCAACTCCTATGCTCGCATTATTACAGTATTTTCGGCGTCGCTTCTAGTTAAAGGTTCTTCAGAACCTCGTCGAGCGTTGTCTTCGCGTCACCAAACAACATACGCGTATTGTCGAGGAAGAACAGCGGATTCTGCACGCCCGCGTATCCCGTCGCCATACTGCGCTTCAGAACGATTGATACTTCGCCCTTCCAGCACTCGAGTACCGGCATTCCGGCGATCGGACTTTCAGGATCCGTCAGCGCTGACGGATTCACGATGTCGTTCGCGCCGATGACAACCGAGACATCGATGTTGGGGAAGTCCTCGTTGATTTCGTCCATTTCGTAGACGATGTCGTAAGGTACTTTCGCTTCAGCAAGCAGCACATTCATGTGTCCAGGCATGCGGCCCGCAACCGGGTGGATGCCGAAGCGCACATTGATGCCTTTCGCGCGCAGGGCTTTCGTTATTTCGAAGACCGTGTGCTGTGCCTGGGCAACCGCCATGCCGTAGCCAGGAATGATCATGACTTCCTTGGCATTCAGGAACAGCTCTGCTGTCTCGAGAGGCTCAATCGGGTCGACTTCGCCCTGATCTTCGCCACCACCCGAGGCCGCAGCGCCGCCGCCGGTACCGAAGCCACCGGCAATCACCGCGAGGAACTTACGGTTCATCGCGCGGCACATGATGTAGCTCAGGATGGCACCACTCGAGCCAACGAGTGCACCTGTCACGATGAGCAGATCATTGCCGAGCATGAAGCCTGTCGCCGACGCGGCCCAACCCGAGTAACTGTTGAGCATCGAAACAACGACCGGCATATCCGCACCGCCGATCGCCATCACCATGTGGATGCCGAACAACAGTGCAACCACAGTCATGATGATCAAAGGCTGCATGCCGCCGCCCGCAGCGGATTGCAAAACGAACTCGCGTCCAAACCAGATCGCCGCAATCAAGAGGCCGAGATTCAGCCAGTGCCGAGCTGGCAGGATTAACGGGTTACCGCTGATGCGTCCCGACAGTTTGCCGAAAGCAATCACTGATCCGGAGAACGTGACGGCACCGATGAGGATACCGAGGTAGGTTTCGATATCATGAATCGTCAATTCGACACCCACCAGGTGCTCGGTCGGATCCATGAAATTCACATAGCCAACCGCAACGGCTGCCACACCGACCAGGCTGTGCAGGATAGCCACGAGTTCCGGCATCTGCGTCATTTGCACACGCGATGCGGCAATCAGGCCGATGCTGCCACCGATAAGCAATGCCACGAGCAGAATGGTGTACTGCGCGGTAACGACACCGAGTATCGTCGCGATCAGGGCGATCGCCATACCGATGATGCCGTACCAGTTACCGCGACGTGCGGTTTCCTGATTGGAAAGACCACCGAGGGCCAGGATAAACAGAATGGTCGCGATGATATACGACACGGTTACGATTCCAGCGTTAATCATGTCGACCTCACTTCCTGAACATTTCGAGCATGCGACGCGTTACCGCGAATCCGCCCGCAATGTTGATACTTGTTATTAGGATGGTTGCGGCTGCAATCCACATCGTCAGGCTGTTCTCGGAGCTTATCTGCATGAGCGCGCCAATCACGATAATGCTCGAGATGGCATTCGTAACACTCATTAGCGGCGTATGCAGAGCAGCCGTGACATTCCAGATGACCATGTAGCCAACAAAGCAGGCCAGAACGAAGACCGTGAAGTGCGCCATGAACGAGGCCGGCGCAACAGCGCCGAGTCCCAGCAAGGCGATACCGGCGACACCCATGCCGATTGCCGGGCCCACGAAGGAGCGCGGCTCTTCTTCCTTGACGATCGGTGCCGGGGCCGGCTCAGCTTTCGCTGGTGCTGCCGACAGCTTGGGCGCGGGTGGCGGCCAGGTCGTTTCACCGTCCTTGCAAACGGTAGTACCGCGAATGACCTCGTCTTCCATATCCACGACGATGTTGCCGTCTTTCTCAGGTGTGAGATCGGTCAGAAGGTGACGCAGGTTGGTCGCGTACAGTTGGCTCGACTGAGCAGCGAGGCGACTCGGCAGATCCGTGTAGCCAATGATCGTCACGCCATCAACATTTGCGACTTCGCCCGGCACCGTCAGCTCGCAGTTACCACCCTGTTCGGCGGCAAGATCGACGATAACGCTACCGTCTTTCATCGAGCGGGCCGTCTCGGCCGTGATCAGCTTCGGAGCCGGCTTGCCCGGAATCAGTGCCGTCGTAATGATGATGTCGACGTCTTTCGCCTGCTCAGCGAACAACTCCATTTCGGCCTTGATGAACTCGTCGCTCATCACCTTGGCGTAACCGCCTTCGCCGGCGCCGTCTTCATCGTCTTCGAAGTCGAGCATCAGGAATTCGGCGTCCATACTCTCGACCTGCTCTTTGACTTCAGGGCGAGTGTCGAAGGAACGAACGATCGCGCCCATGCTCTTGGCAGCACCAATCGCGGCAAGACCGGCAACACCGGCACCAATTACGAGCACCTTGGCTGGCGGAACCTTGCCGGCCGCTGTGATCTGGCCGGTGAAGAACCGGCCGAAGTGCTGGGCCGCTTCAACGACGGCGCGATAGCCGGCGATATTCGCCATGGAGCTCAGCGCGTCGACTTTCTGCGCGCGCGAAATACGCGGCACACTGTCCATCGCCATGACCGTGCCGCCAGTATCGGTCAGCTGCTTCAACAACTCAGGGTTCTGGGCTGGCCAGAGAAAGCTGATCAGTGTTTGGTCCGAACGGAGCAGCGACTTTTCATCGCCCTCCGGGCCACGAACCTTCAATACGATGTCAGACTTCGACCAGAGTTCGCTTGCCGAGTCGATGACCTCACAACCGACGTCCCGGTACGCTTGGTCAGAATAGCTGGACTTTGTGCCAGCTCCGGACTCAACAGCAACGTCGAAGCCGAGCTTGGTTAACTGGGTTACTACGTCGGGTGTGGTCGCGACGCGGCACTCACCTTCGTAGATTTCTCTTGGTACTCCGATTCTCATAGGAATCCCTCCAAATTGACTGCGGAAGTGTATCGGAGGGGTACCACAGGTACAAAGAGTAAAGGCCCCCATTTGGGGGCCTTTCTTATAAGGACTTTCCGCAGCCTATCGACCGTCTTTGGGACGGGGACGCGGTCTTTTTTGCAGTCGATCACGCAGCCTCTGGCGCTGCTCGGGCGTCATACGCTGATAGCGGTCTCGCAATTGCTGGCGACGGTCGAGATTCATGTTCCGGTAACGGTGGTAATTGTCCCTGATACGCTGCTGCTCATCGGGCGACAGGTTGCGGAAAGTCTCGGCTCGCTCGCGAATCGAGGCGCGTCGTTCATCGTCCAGATCGCGCCATGCACGGAATCGATGCTGTGCCTGCTCCCGCTCCTCGCCGGACATTCCAGCCCAACGCTCGGCACCGCGCGCCAGTCGTGCCTGACGGTCTTGCGGCAGGTCATCCCAGGACCCGGCAAACTGGCTCAAAACCTCGCGCTGGCCGTCGCTAAGAGACTCCCAGCTCACGCCGTGATTGTCGGCGATGGCTGCGCCGAATATCAGCAGGCCTGCCATGGTCACGATCAATTTAGCTTTCATCGTCTATCTCCGTCGATTCTTCACCTTCCGGCACGGGATCGCTCCGCTCATCTTCGTCTATGGTCTGCATCTCATCGTGCAATAACCACTCTTCGTCAGACTCCTGCCACATACCCAGGTATTCCAGGAAGTCAGCCTCCGGCACTTCCTCTTCTGCAGCCAGCGCCACCGTCCCAAGGCACAGGCTGCAGGCGACTACGGCAATCGTTCTGTCAACCGACATCGTCACCTTCGACCGCCATATCGAGCCAGCTGTAGAACTCGAGGTCTTCGAGCATCTCGATGCTGTCCTCACCCAGCAGGATTTCCATATCGGCCATCGCCGCTGGCATGACATCGACCTCGCTCGGCCCGGGCAGGGTCACCATGACAGCGATCAGCACCGCTGAGGCAACACCAGCGGCCGGCGCCCACCGCATCCACTCATTACGCGGCGCATGCGCTTCCTCGAGCGCTCGATGCCGAACCTGGTTAAGGGTGGACAAGGTTGCCGCATCGAGTTCGTCGACCGATGCGTCAAACAGGGTCTTCGCCTCTCGCGCCATTTGTTCGTCCGACTTCTTCATATCAATTGTCCCCAGGCCCCGCGGGCCCGTGTTCTCCCAATGTCTCCCTGAGCGAGTGTATCGCACGGGAGTAGTGCGTCTTGACGCTGCCCTGCGAGCAACCCATTGCCACGGCAGTCCCCGCAACGTCCAGACCTTCAAAGGTGCGCAGCATGAATGCTTCGCGTTGCCGTGCCGGCAGCCCGTGCACAGCGAGTTCGAGGCTGTCCATAGCTTCGCTGTTCTGCAATTCCTCGTCTGGCGCCCTGCCGATCGGGTCTGGCGCAGCGGCAACGACGTCATACTCGTCATCGTCCGATTTGCCGCGCCCGAACCAGACCATAACGCGGTTGCGAACCGCCTGGCGACGATGCCAGTCACGGACCCCGTTTTGCAGGATCCTGTAGAAAAGCGGCGCCCACTCGTTACTCGGCCGAGTGCCGTACTTGCGAACCAGCTTGATCATCGCGTCCTGCACGAGATCCAGGGCATCGTCCCGGTTACGTACGCCGATCTCGGCGATGCGTAGCGCACGCCGCTCCACCTCGGCTAAAAACCGGTTGAGTTGCTGTTCCTGTTGCAGTGCCCGGGTCCCTGTTGATTCCTCGCAGGTCCACGATACCGCAAAACTGGCCGATTCGGCGTTCATATCCCTTGACTCCGCCACGGGGTCCTCTAACGTGTCTGTCTTCAATTCAACGCCTGAAAGAGGGCCCGGTTGACAGGGTTCCGGCGCATTTTGTGCGCGTTATGTTAATTCGATGAGCGATAGTCCCGAAAAACAACAGCCTGTACTCAAGGTGGCGGTCAACGTGCCGTTGTCCCGTGAGTTCGACTACCTGCCTGCTGCGGAGGGACGTTTACCCGTGCCAGGCAGCAGGGTCGAGGTCCAATTCGGCCCGCGGCGCCAGGTTGGACTGGTGCTGGAACATTCGAATCAGTCCGATCTCGCGCCAGCCAGGATTCGGCGTTGCCTGACCGTGCTCGATGAGCCGCCGTTGTTGTCGGATGCCGACCTGCGCCTGATCCGATTCACGAGCGATTACTACCATCACCCCATCGGCGAGGTTGTCGCGGCCGCTTTACCGGCCCTTCTGCGACAGGGCAAACCCCTGCACCCGTCAGTCGAGGTCGTCGGCGCAACCGACCTTGGTGAAGCTGCAGACTTAGAGACGCTTGCAAAACGAGCGCCGAAACAGGCTGAGCTGCTCGAAACGTTGCTCGATGCCGGCGGTAATGGCCTCGTAGCCGATGAGCTGACTGAGCAATTACCCAACTGGCGGCGCGTAGCGAAAGCACTGTTCGAGAAGGGCCTGATCGCTCGCTTCGATGTGCGCCTCGGAGACTTCGACGAAACGCTTGCACCCGAGGCAACGGCCGGGCCCGAGCTCAATGCGGACCAGCAGGAGGCGCTTGCCACCTTGCGCGGAAAGACCAAAGTCGGAGCCTACCTGCTGGAAGGCGTCACCGGCAGCGGCAAGACAGAAGTCTACTTGCGGCGCATGCGAGATGTGCTCGAGCAGGGCCAACAGGTCCTCGTACTTGTGCCGGAAATTGGCCTGACGCCGCAACTCGTATCGCGTCTGCGCAAACGCCTCGGTATCGAGCCGGCATTGCTGCATTCCGGCCTCACGGACATCGAGCGACTCGCGGCATGGCGCGCTGCCCGTTCGGGTGCAGCACGCCTTGTCGTAGGAACGCGTTCGGCGATCTTCACGCCGCTTAAGAACCCGGGCCTCATCATCGTCGACGAAGAACATGACCAGTCCTTCAAGCAGCAGGAAGGCCTGCGATACTCGGCACGCGACCTGGCAATCGTGCGAGCGAAGTACCTCGATATTCCAGTCATTCTCGGCACAGCCACGCCAACACTCGAGATGCTGCACCACTGCCGCAGCGGCGCGTACGAACTTATTCGCTTGCCAAAGCGGGCTGGCGGCGCCCAGCCACCCTCTCTGCGTCTGATCGACACCATTCGATCACCCGCAATCGACGGGATCAGCGAGCCGCTCGCCGCGGCGATCGACAGTCATCTCAATTCGGATGGCCAGGTACTGATCTTCCTGAACCGGCGTGGTTTCGCACCAACGCTCATATGCTCAGGCTGTGGACACATTGCCGGCTGTGATCGCTGCGATTCGAGGCTGACGGTGCACGCCCGTTCGCAACAGCTGCGCTGCCATCACTGCGGCGTGATACGCCCGCTTGACCCGAACTGCAGCGAGTGCGGCGAAACGGTAAGACCCCTGGGTGAGGGGACCGAGCGTTTGGAAGACGCTCTTCGAGAGCGCTTCCCCGGTCGTGCAATCACGCGTATAGACAGCGACAGCACGCAGCGCAAGGGCGCCATGATCGATGCGCTGGACCAGGCCAAGCAGGGTCGCGCCGAGATTCTTGTCGGCACGCAGATGCTGTCCAAGGGTCATCACTTCCCGATGTTGTCGCTGGTTGGCATCGTCAACGCGGACCAGGGCCTGTTCGGTACGGACTTTCGAAGCAGTGAACGCATGGCGCAGTCCATTGTGCAGGTTGCGGGAAGGGCTGGCCGGGAACGGCGGGCGGGCGAGGTCCTGATCCAGACCGCATTCCCGGAGCACGCGTTCTGGTCAACACTTATCGGTGGCGGCTACGAACAGGTCGCCAGCGAAGCACTCGCTGAACGCGAGGCGACCCGCTGGCCGCCGTATACGCGTCTCGCCCTGATTCGTTCCGCCGCTCACCAGCACGACGACGCTATACAGTTTCTTGAAATCGCAAAGCTGGCACTGACACCGCATTGTGGCGATCATTTGCGCGTGCTCGGACCCGTCGACGCACCCATGGCTCGCAGGGCCGGGCGCCACCGCGCTCAGCTCCTGTTGCAGTCGAGCGACCGGCCCACGCTCCACGTCGTGCTGCGCGAGCTGCGACAGGCGCTTGAACAGGACCCGGCGGCCAGAAAGGTCCGCTGGTCGATCGATGTCGACCCGATTGAATTGTTCTGATTCGCAGGAAATATCCGGGTAGAATTGCCGCCTCGCTGAACCGGGCAACGCCGGAAAAGACTAGAAATGAAACACATCGTCGCCGAACTCCTACAAACCGCGCTGGAAGGCCTGCCTGAGCTCGCCGAAGCCGCGGCCGATCTCTCGATCGCCGGCACCGTCGAGCGAACGCGAGACTCCGACCATGGGGATTTCGCCAGCAACCTTGCGATGCGCCTGGCGAAGCCGGCTCGCAAGAGCCCGCGGGACATTGCGGCCAGCATTGTCGATGTACTCGGCGATAGTGATCTCGTAAACAAGGTCGAGATAGCCGGCCCCGGATTCATCAACTTCTACCTGAGTCCGGCCGCTTTTCATGCCGAACTCGAAACGATCCTGTCCGCAGGTGAAGAGTACGGTCGACAGGCTCCCAGGGAACAGCCGAAGATTCTGCTTGAGTTCGTTTCGGCTAACCCCACCGGACCACTGCATGTTGGGCACGGCCGCGGCGCCTCTTACGGTGCGACCGTCGGCAACCTGCTCGAGGCGGCCGGTTACCCGGTAAGTCGCGAGTACTACGTCAACGATGCCGGCCGGCAGATGGACATCCTGGGTGCCAGTGTCTGGCTGCGCTGGCTCGAGGCAAATGGCGTCGAGGTGCCGTTTCCGATGGGTGGCTATCGTGGCGACTACATTCGCGACATCGCCGGCGAGATCGATACAAGCGGCATCGAACCGGTAAGCGCGGAAGCCGTGAGCCAGGGTCTCCCGGACAACACTGACGACAACAAGGATGAGTTCGTCGACGCGCTGGTCGCGCGCTGCAAAGAGCTGCACGGCGAGGACGGCTTCGACCGTATTCGTCAGCAATCACTGGAATCGATCCGCGACGAGATCCGTGAGGACCTCGAAGCATTCGGCGTGCATTTTGATGAGTGGTTCTCCGAGCAGAGTCTCACGAAAACGAATCGCGTCGACGATGCGCTGGCTGTGCTTGAAGAGCGCGGCATGCTCTACAGAAAGGATGGCGCCACCTGGTTCCCGTCAACGCAGTTCGGCGATGACAAGGATCGCGTCGTCGTTCGCGACAACGGCGTGAAGACCTACTTTGCGTCCGACATCGCCTACCACTTCGATAAGCGCGAACGCGGCTACGACCACCTCATCGATATCCTCGGCGCTGATCATCACGGTTACGTAACGCGTGTCCGGGGAGGCCTCGAGGCAATGGGCTACGAGGCGGATGACCTGGAGGTCCAGTTCATACAGTTCGTGACGCTTTATCGCAGCGGTGAGCGCGTCCAGATGGGAACACGCAGCGGTCAGTTCGACACCTTGCGTCAGTTGCGCGAGGAAGTCGGCACCGATGCGGCGCGCTTCTACTACGTGATGCGCTCGAACGACCAGCACCTCGACTTCGACCTCG
>Ga0265303_10000890_pt1 | contig 17756 bp, 10 predicted proteins | sample Helome_2_FD_192494 | JGI IMG/M metagenome (GOLD analysis project Ga0265303, IMG submission 192494) | Marine sediment microbial communities from subtidal zone of North Sea - Hel_20160317 (Illumina Assembly) | ecosystem: Environmental > Aquatic > Marine > Subtidal zone > Sediment ... | reverse complement strand
AAGCAAGCGCAGACCGCAGCGTCACCATCCCGGCCGGGGGCGCCGCATCGTCCAGCAGGCTATTCACGACAATCTCGGGCGACGGAGAGATGCCGCCTCCGTCGCCGCCGCCGCCGCCGCCGCCGCTGCAACCGGAGAGGCTTGCAAGCACCATCAGGGACGACAAGGCGAATCCGGCAATACGGTGCAAGCCGTCATCCGCAGACAGTTTACGTCTCATTGCAGACCCTCATGAAAAGCCGACCCCGCCCGGTATGGCGCGTTCAGCCCTATGACCGTTCATTTTCCTACCCTTTTCGGTCGATCGGTATTGTGAAACATACGGATCCACAGACAATGAATATGGTCTTCCTGCAGCACTGCCTGGTCCCAATCGGTCAAGTTTCGAGAGCGGGATTGATGGCCTGCTCGGGTCTTCGATCACCTACCGAATCGCGACGGGCCCGAGAGAGGGCCAGAAGGTGTTCACGCTGCAAATGCTGCCCGCCGAACCGGAAGCGCCACACCGAGAGGTGGCCGAAAGCTCGGGCTTCTCTCTCTGCACGCGGGCATCGCGGCGAAGGCCTCGCAACGTGACAAGATCGAACGGCTGGCGCGATACGTCTCAACGGTTACAGGGTCGGACCAAGATTAGACCTTGATCGTTAAAGAAATACCCCCGAAATTCGACCCTTTCAGAGGCTTAAAAGCGCCTTTTCTGATGCAAAAAGGGGCTTCTAAGCTTTCTTTCGTCTCGTCGGCGGTGATGACCCCGGGCGGGCCAGGATAGGTAGAATCCACTAATGCCCCGGTGTGCGCTGCGCGTTTATGTTGACTGCGCTAATGGGCGTCGGCACGGCGCTGCTTCGGGGAATTCGGTGGCCACGGTTGATCCCGTGGTTTCGCCGGCAATCAAGAACAACTGACAGGAGGGCGTCACCGACCATGGCTACTTTAGGACGTCTGGCAGGCATCATCGCCGCTGCGGCACTTTTGGCGGCTTGTGGTGTACCCAATAACGCGGAAGGCGTGCTCTACAAGGGTGAGCGCCTAGCGGTGGTCGACATGCACATGCATACGGGCAAGTGGGATGACATGCCACCCGATTTTCACTTTCGCCTGCGGGAATCGGTGCCGACCGGCGCCAAGTGGACCATGCCCTTCCTGTCGGACGTGATGCTGTCGGAAACGAGCATCCTCCGGCAGATGAATAGCGCAGGCGTTTCCGCCATCGGCATGTTCGCCGTCTACAGCCCCCATACCACCGGCATTGCGACCAACGAGCTGGTCTCGGACTGGTGCGACGCGGACCCCCAGCGCCTGTACGGCTTCGCCAGCATTCGCACTGACCAGTGGAATACCAACGGCGACGAATGGCTGGCCAAGTTCGAGTCAGACCTGGCGAACCTGCCGCATATGATCGGCGTGAAACTCGCACACGCGCACCAGCAGTTCCGTTTTGACGACGAGCGCATGTATGGCATCTACGAGATCGCCGGCCGGCTGGGCAAGCCGATGTACCTGCACACCTCCGGCAGCCCGAACCCGGGCATCCGCACCGAGCCGCCGTATAACGATCCCTACTACCTGGAAGACGCCATCCGCAAATACCCGAAAGCGATTTTCATTCTCGGGCACGCGGGCTGGGACAGCCTGAACAAGGAGCTCACCTACCTGCCTGCAGTGATCGACCTCGCCCAGCGCTACGACAACGTGTATTTGGAGCCGGGTGCCCTCGGGGCCGCGCGCGCCGACGCAAAGGTGGATGAGTTCGTGGTCCGCGTCAAAGAGGCCGGGCTGGCCAACAAGATGATCTACGGCTCTGACGGAGCGCAATTCCCCGGCTACATCAAGCGACACCTGGAGCACTTCGTGGCCGCAATGGACCGGGCCGACTACACGGTCGAAGAGACACGCCTGGTGCTCTCCGACAACTTTTCCCGCGTGTTCGGCCTGCCGCCGTTCACGGTCCAATAAGCCGGGGGCCCTGTCATGAGATATACGATGCGAGGATTTGCTGTCCTTCTGGCCCTGCTGCTCGTTGCCTGCAGCGAGCCGAGCCGGGAGATGCGCTCGATGGAAGTCTCCGGCACCGTGATCGCGCCGCCTGGTGTCGAGGGGCCCGTGGAAGTTCGCCTGTTTGTCGAGTGGGCCCTCGAAGGTGAACTGCGCCACCCCCTGCAGTTGATCGAGATTTTCCCCGCCGAGGCTGGCAAGCCCTTCACTCACCGCTTCGACTACCCCGTGTACCTGGGTGAGGGACTCGCGGTCTTCGCCTGGATCGACACCGACGGCGACGGCATCCATTGCACGCCGACGGTGCGCAATGACCTCGGCGGGCTGGCCATTGCCGAGAACGGCGACTCTGATGCGGCGACGGTCACCGTAAACCTCACCGAGCCCTGCCGCGCGCCGGGCTGGTTCTACCCGCCGGCGCCCTGATCGCTTTGGCCGCTGCAGCCACGCGCCTGTCGCGCCGGGTTTAAATGGGAGTAGTGCCTTGAACAAGTTGCGTCGTTCGCTGTTCTTCCTGCTGGCCATCGGTGCCGCTATGCCTGCAGTCGCCGCCACGCAGGAGTTGCCGGCGCCAGAGTCCGCCGAGTTCTGCACTGCCGTGCAGAAGATCCTGGCCAACACCGACATGGGCGGGACTAACACGGTCTTCACCGTCCTGGGCGACTACGGGGCCTCAAAACCGACAGTGGATCCGCTCACGACCTTCCAGCTGGTGAGCTACCAGGGCAGCCTGCCCATCATGGTCTCCTGCAAGATAAAGACCGCCGCGCACCTGCGCGCGGCCCACGGTGACGAGGCGGCCGGGCAGCAGCGCTTCTGTCCCGACGTCACCAGGCTGCTGCAGGCACAGGCGGTCGCGAAGCTCCGCGCGACCGATGGCGCGGCTGCCGATCGCGCGGCGGCCTTCGTGGTTGACGACAACGAGCCCTACGCGACCGGGCGCGGTTACCTCGGCGATTTCCAGCTGAGCTATGTCGGTGAAGATGGCGCCGTGCACTTCAACTCGCCCGGCCTGTTCCAGGATTACGACGCGTGGTTCACCTGGATCTTGCCGGAACGGCTGCAGGGCCAGAGCTACTGTCATTTCCCCACGGCGGAATACATGGAGGCGCTGGCTAGCGGCGCCATGCAGCCGCCCATCGACATAGTGTTTGACGACACCCTCGTTGTGGCCCCACCGCGCTAGCCCGGCTGGCGTCCCCGTCGCCGAGCCGCCCTTCGCTTTGCCTGGTTAACACGGCGGCGGCTGAAAATTACTTGAAGCTGCGCCGGTGCCATCCGCACCCGGAGGCCGCCCGGCGGCAGTCAGCGGGTCAACGCGCGGCAGTAGTAATCCCGCCAACGTGCATCGCGACGCGGCCGGGTCCGCCGCCCGTCAGCGTGTGACAGCTTGCGCACGTGGCCAGGAACTCACCGTAGAGCGCGCTGCGGGCCGGCCCGGCCGGCGCCCGCCCGCCCTCCTCACCCAGCGTCCGGATGCGCTGAACCAGCGCCTCCACCTGGGCGGCCCGCTCCGGTGCGTCGTCGAGTTCGGTCGGGACGAGCCGCACTTCTTCGAGGATGGCCATACCCTCGGCCCATGCGACGTCCGATGAGCCCAGCAGGCTCTCCCAAAGCCGGTCGGCAGCCCACAGGTGACGCCGCATCTCGGTCCGGATGTCGTGCGGTTCAATCGGCGGCCGCGGGCCGGCGATGAACTCGATCGCGACGGCATGGTCGCGATGACACTCCCCGCAGGTCCGGCCGATTTCGCTGACCGCGACGGCCGCGGGGCGCAGGTCCCGGGCCGATGCAATGGTGGACGCGTACTGACGCATCTCCCACAGGTAAGGCGACCAGTCGTCGGGCATGCCCGCGGGCTCCGAGTGCTCGGACAGCCACACGGCCGGCGGCCGAGCCATCTCGAGGTCGCCGGCGATGACCGCGGCCTTGATCGCATTCACCTCGTCCAGGTGTCCGTGCATGTGTTCCGCGAAGCCGGCAGCGGACGGCTGAGACTCGTCTTCCGCCGACGTGCACGCACCGGCACCGAGGGCACCGGCTGCGACGAGCACGGCGATTCGCGGCCATTGGCTCAGTTTATTCATCACTGCACCATCCTCTCACGCCACTATAGCGACGATCGACCTGTCAGTTCTGCGCCGTTCGCTCGCCCGCCGGCGGCGGCGCGCCAAGCTGGACCGGGTCTACGGCGCGCTCCGGCCGCGGACTGTTGAAAAACGCGACGACCTTGTCAGCGAGGAAACGGCCCACGGCCGGGTTGTCATTGGGCGGGATCCACATGGACCAGGTGCCGCGGTACTGATCCTGTACCGGCGCATCCGGATCGGGTGGTCCGAGGCTCGGCTCGTAGCCGAGGTGGCCGTACTCCGATACGTCGAAGGCCAGCGACGGATCGAGGTCCTTGCGGACCTTGTTGATCGGCGTCTGCCGCGGCGGCGGGTAGGGCCGCGCCGGATCGCCGCAGCCACCCATCTTGAGGCAACACTGCACGCGCCGGCCAGAGCCGTCAGCCGCCTCGCACTCCTTATCCACCCAGATACCCCAATAGTCCCCGAACGGGTGACCCGCGTCGGGGAAGGTGTCGAAATCCAGCTCGTCGATGTATCGCCAGGACTTGTAGCCAATTTCCTTCGCCACCTGGTTCGGGACTTCGACCAGGCTCAGCACGGAGTCCACCATGATCTGCGGGAAGGCAATGACGATGTGCCGCACGCCGTTGTTCTTGAGTTCCTCAAGGGCTTCCCAGTACCGGTAGCTCATGTCGCCACCCGGGAACAGGTTGCGAGTTTCGTACAGCCTCGCATCGCCAAGGTTCTCGCCGCGCATCTCACGCGTGCGCTCGAAGCGGCTGAAGTTCCGCGGCCCAAGCTCCACGTTCGGGTTTGGCGTCTTCCTGCCGAACCAGGCGCCGAGAATGTTTTCTTCTTCCAGGCCCGGGTGGCGCTCCCTCAGCAGGTTCTTGATGTTCCGGTTCAGGACCAGCGTGTCGTTGATCTTCGGGTCGAAATACTGGTTGTACAGGCGCGTGGCGTGGTTGATCAGCAGGACGCCGGTCTGCTCCATCGGCACTTCCGCGAGCATTTCTGCTTCGATGCCCTCGACGTGGAACACCGCCAGCTGCGGATCGTCCGACACCGGGTTCGGATGCCCATAGAGCGGGACGCTGCTGTCCTGGTCCTCCTTGACCTCGCCGAGGGACAGCGTCCACCCGGGCGGGTCCAGCGGATAGGACCTGGTGACCAGGTCCGTCGGATCGTTGACCCACCAGACCTTCACATCACTACCCGTGTCCTCGTTGTGCTGCGCGACGACCTGGCGGGCGAGATTCACCACGTCGAAAGTCTTGAAGAAACGGACGCCGGACGTGGTCATGTCGATCATGATGATCTCGTCCACGCTCGCCTTCAGCAGCCGTTCCACGGTGCCGTCGGTGTTGAAGCGGTCGGGCTCGCAGCCCGCCCAGGATTCGTCGGGCGGCCTGCCCTTCGCATTGCCGCCGCAGTAGTTCAGCGGGCTACCCCCCGGGACGCGCGGATAGTAGAGATAGCGCGGGTAGATGTGGTGTGCCGGATCAATGGCGCGCCAGCTTGCGTAGTCGACGATGAAATCGACGCCCAGTTCTGCCTCCCGTTCCTCGAGGGCCTGTTTCAGGTGCTCGTAACGGGTGACAGTCAGGCTGTTTGCCGGATCATTGTTGCCGATACGCTCATACTCGAAGGAATACTTGCCCAACTCTTTCGGCGCATTGCCGAATAGCAAGATGCTGGGCCAGACCGCCGGATTCCAGATGACCTTCTGATACACCTGGCTGTGGGGATCGTAGGAGAAGATCATCATCGTGGATTCCCAGTTCGACCGTTCGCCGAAGCTATCGGAACCGCCGTGGAACACATAGATGACGCCAACTTTCCTGGGCTCCGGCCCGGGACCACAGCTGCTGGTCAGCAACGCCCCGACAACGAACAGGCACGCGAGCAGGCAGCGGCAGGACATGAGTTTCACTCCGGGGCCCCTCCATCAGTCCGGCGCAAAGGTGTTGGAGTATATCCGCCCACTCGCGGCTGCCGGCACCGCGGGAGCCGCGAAAATGACCGCGGCGCGGCCACCGCCGCCGATAACAGCCGCCGCGCCGGCGCTGGAGCGCGTGATCGGTGGCGAGGCACTCACCGCCCGGGTCGAGACCGTGCGCGAACTCGACGGCACCTTTTTTGCGGGGAATGGATCCCGGACTCTGTAAGCAGGTCGACCCAGTCGCTTATGTCAGAGTGTATGGGTATGGGTATGGGGCTATTACCCTGCGCTGCTGGCTGAGCCGGAACTGTCGAGCAGGCGGATAAATTCGTCGGCGGGCAGGGGTTTGCTGAACAGGAAGCCCTGGATCACGTCGCATTCGTGCTCGCGCAGGTAGTTGAGCTGCTCTTCCAGTTCGACCCCCTCTGCAACGACCTCCAGCCCGAGCTCCTTGCTCATCGCGATGATCGCACTACAGATGGCCGCGTCCTGCCGGTTCACATGCAGGTTCTGCACGAATGAACGGTCGATCTTAAGCGACTGCAACGGAAACTGTGTCAGGTAGCTCAGCGACGAGTAACCGGTGCCGAAATCATCGACGGTGAGCTTGATGCCGGCCTCCCTGAATTGCCGCAGGACCTCACGCGTTTCGTCGACATTTTGCATCAACAGGCTTTCGGTAATCTCTACTTCGAGGCACTGGGCCTTCAGCCCGGCGGCCCAGATGGTCTGCAACACCGTGTCCAGCAGGTCGCGCTGCGTAAACTGCTGGCTGGACACGTTCACGGCCACCGTCAACTCATGGAACCCCGCCTCGTGCCAGGCTTTCAGCTGCCTGCAGGTCTCCTCGATCACCCAGCGCCCGAGGGGGATGATCAGGCCGGTCTCCTCGGCCAGCGGCACGAAATCCGCCGGCGATATCCAGCCGCGTTCGGGATGCTGCCAGCGGAGCAAAGCTTCACAACCCACAATTCGCCACGACGCCACGTCTACCTTCGGCTGGTAGTGGAGCGAAAATGCCTGCTTGTCCACAGCCGCGCGCAACTCGTTTTCCAGGTCCAGGCGCTCCAGCGACCGGGTGTTCATGGCACTGCTGAAGATGCGGTAACCGTTCCGGCCTGAAGCCTTGGCCTGGTACATGGCCATGTCCGCATGCATCAGCAATTCTTCCAGTGACTCGCCGTGATCCGGATACAAAGCCACGCCGATGCTCGGCGTAATGACGAACTGATGACCCTCGTAAGCGAAGGGCTCGGAGAGCGATGCCCGGATCCGACCGACGATTTTCTCGACTTCGTTATCGTCATCCAGGCCCCCGATCAGAACCACGAACTCGTCCCCGCCCAGGCGGGCCAGCTCAGCCTGGCCCGGATCATCGATGCGGATCCGCCCCACGGTGTCTTCAAGCCGCACGCAAGCCGCGAGCCGGTCGGCAACCGACTTCAGCAATGCGTCGCCCACGGTGTGGCCCAGCGTGTCGTTGATGCGCTTGAACCGGTCCAGGTCCAGGTAGAGCACGGCGAGTTTTTCGTCGTGGCGAGCTACCCGTGCCAGGGCGCGCCGCAAATCGCGAATAAACTGTTGCCGGTTCGGTAATCCGGTCAGCTGATCGTAATACGCGAGTTCATTGATCCGCTGTTCGCTCGCAACCTTCTCCGTAATGTCCCGAATCAGCGTCACCACGGTGGTCGCGCTGTTGGCGACCATCCGGGTCTCGAAGGTACGGCCGTCGGGCCAGGCATGCGTGTAGGCCTGCATTTGCCCGGTCGCCAGCGCCGCGTGCAGGCCTTCGCGAGCCTCTCTCGCGGTGCCTGATGGCAATGCGGCCTCCAGCTTGCGGCCAGCCAGCTCTGCCACGTCGGTGCCCTGCGCTGGACCACTGAGACCCTCGAGGATGGTGCCCGTTTCGTCTACCACGAAGATCAGCTCGGGAATGGCTTCCAGCAGGGCACGAATTTTGCGTTCACCGGCCTGCACGTCCAGCAGGGCCCGGTAAGACCGCAACAGGTAGCGCAGCTTGAAAGGCAAGGCTGCCCAGGTCAGGGGCTTGCGAATAAAGTCCGTAGCGCCCACTTCGTAGGCGCGCTTCACTGCCTCTAAATTGTCGCTGCCGGTAATCATGACCACCGGCGCGGGAAAATCCGGATGGTGCTTGCGGATCCGTCGACAAACTTCGAAGCCGCCCAGGCGAGGCATTTCGACGTCCAGGAGGACTATGTCCGGCACCCTGTCGGCAATGGCCTTCAGGGCCTCCAGCCCGTCGGCGCAGGTCAGTACCTCGAAGCCGGCCGCGGTCAGTGTTTGCTCGTAGAGCAACCGGAACGACGGATCGTCATCGGCCACCACCACATACCCTGCGGACACTGCGGCAAGCTGCCTGGTCATACGGCCACCCTGTTCATATATTCATGCAGGCAAATCACCGCACGGTCATGCTGGCGGCCCACTTCCTTCAACATCGCCGGTGCCCCATCCAGTTCGCCGGCGCGGGCCTGTTTTTCAAGCCTTGCGCAGACATCGGCCAGGAAACGCGCACCCACATTGCCGCTGCTCGATTTCAGCGCATGGGCAAGTTGCCAGATCGCAGTGCTATCGCCGGCAGCCACCGCGTCAGTCAACTGTTGCCGCTGCTCACGGGCGCTTTTTAGAAAGAGCTTTATCACCTCGCCAAGCAGGCACGGCTGACCCGGCTGCTGCAGCTGTTCGATGCCATTGAGAACCTGCAGGTCAATCACCGGATCGATGCCAGTGTCAGCGGACTCCGCCTCCTCCCCCATCGACTCGAGATCCACCAGCCTGCCGATGAATGTCGGGCTTGGAATAATCCCGGTGGTATCGAGGCGCTCCGGGTTCGGCAGGGCGGCCTGGATACGATCCGCCAGCGCCTTCTGGCTAAAGGGTTTGCTGACATAGTCGTCCATGCCGGCAGCAAGGCAGCGTTCGCGGTCGCCCTCCAGCGCATTCGCGGTCAGGGCGATGATCGGGGTCCTGGCACGCAGTTGGCTCGACTCCCATTGACGAATCCGGCGGGTGGCTTCGAAACCATCCATCTCGGGCATCTGGCAGTCCATCAACACCAGGTCGAAGTTCCCCGCCATGAAGCGTTCGAGCCCTTCAGCGCCGTTGTTCGCCACCGTCGTTTCGCACTCCAAATGGCCGAGCATGCCGCGGGCCACTTCCTGGTTCACCGGATTGTCTTCGATCACCAGAACGTGCAGTGCAGCGGGGCTGGCAAGCGCTTCCATCGCCATCCCGCCCGGCTTTGCGTCTGCTGTTTCAAGGGGCAGCTCCCGGTTCAGTACTGTCTTCAGGCAATGGAGGAGCTGGGCCTGGCGCACCGGTTTGGTCAACCACGCCTGCACTCCCACCCGCTCCAGCTCGGCATCTGCGGCATCTGCAGACACGGAGCTCAGCATCACGATCTTCAGGTCTGCCCGGCACGGCACGGCGCGGATCCTCCGCGCGACCTCCATCCCGTCCATTCCGGGCATGTGCAGGTCTAGCAGCAGCACGTCATAGGGCACAGATGCCACATCATTACTCGACAAGCGTTGTACAGCTGCGGCGCCCGAGTCGAAAGCATCCACCTCCATCTGCCAGCCCCGCAATTGCTGACCAAGAATGTCCCGGTTCGTCGCATTGTCATCGACGATGCAGGCCAGCATGCCCTTCAACGCTTCGGGTTCCAGGTTCGCGGCCTCGGCTTCTTCACGGGCAAGCGGAATCGTGCAGCTGAAGGTCGAGCCACGGCCGGGGATGCTGGCAACCTGGATGTCGCCCCCCATGAGTGCCACCAGTTGCTTGCAGATCGCGAGGCCAAGGCCGGTGCCGCCGAAGCGACGGGTGGTCGAGCCGTCTGCCTGCGAGAAGGACTCAAAGATCCGGTCGATATTCGCCTGGCCAATGCCGATGCCGGTGTCGCTCACGGCAAACCGGAAGACGCTGGAACCGGTGTCTTGTTCCACCTCCCGGACCCTGACGACCACCTCACCTTTCTCGGTGAATTTGATCGCGTTGCTGACGAAGTTAACCAGCACCTGTCGCACCCTGACCGCATCACCGACAACCGCCGAGTGCAGAGTTGCCGGCGCATCCAGGATCAGCTCAAGACCCTTGGAATGGGCGCGCTCAGCGAGGAATTCCACACATTCTTCAACGGATTCCCGCAAATCGAAAGGCGCTTGATTCAGTTCCAGCTTGCCGGCTTCAATCTTGGAAAAGTCCAGGATGTCGTTGATGATGTCGAGTAGCGCCTCCGCCGAATAGCGGATCGTGTCGGCGTGGTGTCTCTGCCGCTCACTCAAATCGGTGGCAGTAATCAACAATTCGGTCATCCCGAGAACGCCATTCATCGGGGTCCGAATCTCGTGGCTCATGCGCGCCAGGAACTCGCTCTTGGCGCGGCTCGCGGCTTCCGCGCGTTCCTTGGATACCCTCAGTTGGGCCATCGCAGCCTCCAGGCTCCGGGTGCGTTCTGCCACCTGCCCTTCAAGGTCTTCCCGGTGCCTCTCCAGGTGCTCATCACGATTTTGCAACTCAACCAGCATGCGATTGAAACCATCCACCAGGGCGCCAATTTCGTCATTGCCGGATTTTTCGGCCCGGCGAGAAAAATCGCCGTCTTTCGAGACGCTGTCCGCAAGGCTCAACAGCCTGGCCAATGGGCCGGTGACAACCCGCTGCAGGCGCGAAGCCAGCAGGAAGGCCACCAGGGACGCCGCCACCATTGCCAGCAATGTGACGATCGCGCTCCATTTCGCACTCGCGATCAGGCCCGCGAGAGATGAGCGAATGTAGATCACCCCCACCCGTCTGCCGTCGAGCCAAATCGGTGCACTGACGTGCAGACTGTCGAGTCGGTCGAAGATGTGACTCGGCGTGCTGCTTGCCAGGCTGGCCTGCAACCAGTCTTTCACTGGCGCCCGCCAGTCCAGACCGGGCTCGTCGCCGAATCCGTGACTGACGAGCCGGCCGCCGTCGGGCCGGTAAAGAGCCGCCATGGTGATTTGCGGATCCGCGGCCATGGAATCCAGTACCTGCTTCGCGAGGGCAACATCATTGAATGTCAGGGCCGCCGCGCTGTTCTTTCCCGTGGCAACAGCCAGGGTCGTGACATAGTCGACCATGACCTTGCGCAGCGTGAACAGATCCGATGCACCGATAGTGAGCGATGCGAATATCAGCGAGATCCACGTCGCCAGCAATGTGATCATCTGGATCTTGCGACCCAGCTTCAGGTTGCCTTGCCAACGCTTCAGTCGCCCGAAAATCACCGCAGGCATCTCCCCGGCGGAGCGATCGTGGCGAGGCGCAGCAGACGGCTCCTGTCCACCCGGCGAGGGCGGCAGGCAATGCCCGACCGGGGCGCAGTCAACGCCAGCCGGTGGGAAATCAGTCGTTGCACCGCCATAGCTTCAGCTTCCGTGCTCGTCGCGCATGCGAGACGGGCCGGGCCAGGAGTGGCCGCGACCTTTCCATAAAGACTATCGGCGCACGACGGTTAAAGCTGAGGTGAAGGCCCGCTTGCCAGGGCCCGAAATGTGACCCGGGACACAGGTCTGAGGTGGGAAACGGCCAGCGATTGGCCTGATCAGGCAGCGGCGATGAACAGCGCCTGCGTCTCTGCCAATGCACTATCTGCTTCCGCTTGCACCGGCTCGATAACGTCCGCAGTCAGGCCGGTGATGCCCCAGGCCGCTGCCTTGATCGGCGGCTCGTCGCTGGCCAGGGTACGACCTGCACTGCTGGCCAGCGCAACGTGGTGGGCAATGTGGACAATGGCCGCCTCCAGTGGGCAATTCGACGCGCCGGCCGGGTCGACGTGATAGCGGGCGACTTCGCCGAAGCTGGCCGGCAGCTGCCACGAGGCCATCAATTCCTGGCCCACTTCGCCATAGTGGCACCCCAAAATATCCTGTTCGACCTGGTACAGCTCCCTGCCGCTGCTGCGAGCCTGCTCTCGCGCAGCTCGCGTTTCGTCCGGCAACTGCTGGTACATCACCAGGTGGCCGAGGTCCCGCAACAGGCCCTCGAGGAAAATTCGTTCGCTATCGAGCACGTTGCAGCGCTGCGCCAGCAGCCGGGCCAGCAAGCCGCAATAGGCGCTGTCTGACCAGAAGCTGCGCAGGTCCACCGTGTCGGCCACACCGGGGCAGGAATCCACCACCGACGTGGCCAGCACCACGTCGTGCGCCAGCTGTGTACCGAGCACGGTGACTGCCCGGCTGATCGTATCCACCTGTTGCGACAGACCAAAAAACGCGCTGTTGGCAAACCTGAGCAGGCGCGCGGTAATGACCGGATCGCTCACGATCAGCTCGGCCACCTGGCCCACGGAAGATTCTTCGCTATCGATCGCCTCTTTCACCCGCAGGTAGATGTCGGGAAGCGTAAACAGCTCCCTGACGTCGGCTACCAGCTCGCGAGGGTTAGCGGCGACTTCCACGCTCATTTGTCATCCTTTTTGACATTCACCGGCCACTGGCCAGAGATGGAGACCACATTCGTCGCTGTCAGCCCGTCACCGACCGCGGCATCGAGCATGCCGTGCACCGAGGTCTTTTCTTTAGCCGATTGGAGCCACGCTCCGGCTTCGTCAGCCGGCATCGGCGTTGCAAACAGGTAGCCCTGCACCTCGTCGCACTCGAGATTCTGCAGATAGCTCAGCTGCGCTTCGGTTTCCACACCCTCGGCGACGACCCGCATCCCGAGCCGATGGGCCATTGCCACGATGGCCGCAACCACTGCCACATCTTCGCCGTTCATCGCCAGCTCGCGAATAAACGACCGATCGATCTTCAGCGTGTCGAGCCTGAAGCGTTTCAGATAACTGAGGGATGAGTACCCCGTGCCGAAGTCGTCCATCGCAATGTGCACGCCCTGGGCATGCAGGTTCTTCAATGCGGTCGCAGATGCTTCAATGTCGTTCATCAACGCCGTTTCGGTGATTTCCAACTGCAGACGATGCGACTCCAGCCCAGCGTCGCTGAGCGTGGCCAGAATTTCCTGGGTGATGTCTGACATCTTCAGCTGCACGGCCGACAGGTTCACCGATATACGCCCCGGCGCGATGCCAGCTTCCGCCCACGCTACGGCCTGACGGCACGCGGTTCGAAGCACCCAGTCGCCGATGGGCTTGATCAGACCGGTTCGCTCAGCGATCGGGATGAAGCTATCCGGCGGCACCATGCCCAGCTCTGGGTTCTGCCAACGGATGAGCGCCTCCATCGCAATGACTTCACCCGTTTTCAGGTCCAGGACAGGCTGGTAATGCAGCAGGAATTCACCATACTCAATGGCCTGGCGCATCTGCGATTCGAGCATCATTTGCCGATATGACCGGTCGTTCATATCGTCGCTGTAGAAAACGTAGGTATTGCAACCCAGTTCTTCGCGCGCGTGCTGGCGCGCGATCCTGGCATTGCCGATCAGCGTCTCTGCGTCGTCACCATCGCCCGGACTAACGCTCGCGCCGATACTGCAAGTCACATAGATTTCATGCTCATCGATCTGTATCGGCTTGGTCAAGCTGGTGAGGATTCTCTGGATAATCCAGGTGACCGCGTCGACGTTCTCGAGATCCGGCAGCTCGATAGAAAATTCGTCGGCACTCAGGCGCGAGACCGTGGAGCTCTTGTTACCCCCGCCCAACAACGCAACGGTATCGCTCTCGCGGAGCAGCGAAGACACCCTTTCTGCGATGGTCCGCAGCATCTCATCGCCAACGTCGGGCCCAAAGGCATCGTTGACCCGTTTGAAGAGATCGATGTCCACGTACAGGACGGCCACCACGGTGCCATTACGTTTGCTGCGCGCAATAGACTGGGCGACGCGATCGAAAAAGATCAGCCGGTTCGGCAAGCCGGTCAGGCGGTCGTAGCCGAACTGCTTGTGCACCGTCAATTCCTGCTCTTCGAGAACACCCTCGAGGGTTGCGATTCGCTTCTGCAGGCTTTCGACCAGCGCCGTGGCGGCGGGCTCCCCGGAATCTCTGCCGGGCCGCACGGCCTGTACGGAACTCTGCGGCACGCTGGCTGTTTCCATCGGGTCCATTTCGACCAGGTTCCAGCAGATGACCCGGTTCCGGCCACCCTCTTTGGCCGAATACAGGGCCATGTCGGCCTGGTTGACCAGGTCTTTGGCAGTCCCGTCAGTATCCCGCAGATCCGCCACGCCGACACTGATCGAGACACTCATGCTGGAGGTAAAGCGCGCCCGGGAGCCATCGTAGACCTGGGCGCGGATTTTCTCGGCGAAGGTCGCGCTGGCGTCGAGGGGCGAACCCGGCAGGACCACACAAAACTCTTCACCACCGTAACGACAAACCAGGTCCTCATCTCCGCATAGCGCCGATACGAGTTCGGCTGTGTAGGCGATCACCTTGTCGCCAGCCGCGTGCCCGTAGCGATCGTTAATCGATTTGAAGTGGTCGATGTCTAGCATCAGGCAGCACAGTGGCTGGTCCGTGCGCCGCGCGTCTTCGATGACGCTCTCCAGGCGTTCAAAAAACGAACGTCGATTCAGGCAACCGGTCAGAGGATCGCGGGCGGCGAGAAACTTCAGCTCCTGGTTCTGCCGGTTGACCTCGGCCTGGGTGGTCTCGAGTTGCTTCAGGGCCAGCTGCAGGTCCGAGTTCTTCTTTTCCACGTCCGTGACGTCATCAAAGGTCGCCAACGCGCCCCGAACGGTGCCCTTCGCGTCGGTGACCGGCGCGCCGTTCACCATGAAGGTGCGCATCTCACCCCCAGGCGTTCGAATACTCAACGGCAGTCCGGTTTGCTTGGTGCCGTCACGAAGGGCCAGCTGCCAGGGCATTAGTGTTTCGCCCTCGCCAATTTGTACGTTCCGCCAGCGCAACTCTGAAGTTTTCTTGCCGGTTAGCGGCTCCGTGGATTGCTCAATGCGTTTCGTGAAGGCCTCATTGGCCATCACGATCCGCTCTTCCTCATCCATGATGAGCACACCCTCGGCCAGCGAGTCGAAGGCGACCTTCACTCGCTCAGGGATCACGCCGGCGGGGTCGAGTTCGCGCAGGGCGCGGCGTAGAAAGATGAAATAGACCAGGAAGCCTGACAAGGCTATGAAAGTGATGAGGCCGACCAGGGAATTCTGCGGCGGCCACCACACGCCGGTTCCGGCCATCAGCGGCAAGAAACTGATTTCAACCGTGCCCCAGCGTTGGTCCTGGTTGAAGATCGGGACCTGCACATGGGTCGCCGTGGAACGGTCGTCCTCGGGCGGCTCCCAGTGGGTGCCGTGATCGCCGGCGGACGCAGTGATATTGCCGGCGCGATCACGCAGCGCCGCCGACAGCATGTCCTCGTTGCGCACCACCACCGACCGCAGGGTTTCGTTGATGAGCCGGATATCGGTGCGGCTGGCGGCAGTCGACAGTTGCACTGCCAGCGCTTCGCAGAGATTCTGCCGAGCGCTCAGCGCCGCCGCCTCACGGTCGGGTAGAAAGCCGACAAATTTCGCCATCAGGATCAGGCTGATGGTCAGCGCCACCAGGCCGAAACTCAGCCGCAGCGTGGGCGTGCCGAGAATCTTCTTCATTTCACCGGTCGGCCGCGACCACCAGCGGGGGCGCTATGACTTGCTGCCTCGAACAGGCGATCGACCTCGGATTCCCGCAGGATCTTCGCGTCGCGTTCCGCGCGCTCTTGTGCATCTTTCTTGCGCTTCTTGCGGGCCAGCAGGATCGGCAGCGGGTCGAAGCCTTTCCACATGGGCATGGAGGACAACAGGGCGCTCGCCAACGCGCCGCCGCGCAGAATCCAGCTGACGAAACCTGCACTCAGCACCAGGCTTGCGCCGGTGGTCATCTGCGTGACCATGATGCCGCCGAACTGAGCATCTTCTGCCGGCGAGCCCATCTCGCGCCGCATCGCGTCCAGGGCCTTCCAGATGGGCAGTTCGCTGGCCGCTGCCAGCGCCATATCGGGTATCGCTACGTCGAACGTCGTTTCGACCGCCTGCAACGCGTCATACAGGAACTTGGGTGCCGTCACCCCGGTGCGCCCGGCGCCATCATCGCTTTGTCCGTAAAGATCCAACAGTGACTTCTTCAATACTGTTTCGAGGGGCCCGGCGCCATCCGGCGTGTCATCGTCAATCGGCGGTTCCTCCTCTTGTCCAGGCGTCCCATCGCCCGCAGGCTCGTCTTCCGGCGTGTCGTCGCCAGTATCTTTATCGGCGTCATCGCCGTCTTCTTGATTGTCCGGTGGGCCGTCCCCGTTGTCCGGGCCTGGGCCCGGGTCGGGATCCGGCGGGCCGTCAGGGTTAATCAAGGTGGGCTCCACTACGGAAACCATCACGAGGACGGTGTCCTGGGCGCCCGCTACGTCGGCGACCGTGTAGGTGAAGCTGTCCATGCCCGTGAACGCAGCCAAGGGCGTGTAGGCGAAACTGCCATCCGGGTTTTGCGTTAACGATCCCTGGGCAGGCTGGGTAAAGCCGACGATCTGCAGCGTGTCGCCGTCCACATCTGTGTCGTTGGCCAACAAGGCCGCCTGGCTGAACGCGCCTCCAGACAGCGCATCGACGGATATGTTGTCGCTGGCCGCGACCGGCACGTCATTCATCGGGTTGACGGCGATGGTCACAATGGCCTGGCTGGTACCGCCACTGCCATCTGAGACCTCGTAGGAGAAAGAATCCGCTCCATTGAAGTCGGCGTCCGGCGTATAGGTGAAGGTGCCGTCACTGTTCAGCACCAGCGTGCCGTTGGCCGGGCCTGAAACCGGCGTGGTGTTCACGCTCAAAGGGTCACCGTCCACGTCCGTGTCGTTCATCAGCAGGTCGCTGATGCCGGCCACCCCTGCCAACGCTGCGTCTTCGTCCACCGCCATACTCTCGTCGCCGGACACCGGTGCGTCGTTCACCGGGTTCACCGTGATCGTGACCACGCCCTGGCTGAAGCCGCCGTTGCCGTCAGCTACCTCATAAGTGAAGCTGTCGGTGCCGTTGAAATCCGCATTCGGCGTATACGTAAAGGTGCCGTCGCTGTTCAACAGCACCGTGCCGTTGGCGGGTCCGGCAACCGGCGTGGTGTTCACGCTGAGCACATCGCCTTCTACGTCGCTCTCGTTGAGCAACAGGTCGTCCACTCCGAGTGCAGCAAGGAACGACACGTCTTCATCGACGGAGATGCTCTCCGAGCCGACCACCGGCGCGTCGTTGACCGGATTGACTGTGACCGTGAAGGTGGTCTCTACCCAGGCGCCCCCGGTATCGGTGGCGCGGATCGTGATGTCGGCAGTACCGTTGGCGTTCGCCGCATAAACCAGAGTAATATTACCTGCTAAGTCATTGATAAAAGTAGAGTTAAACAGGCCTGGATCCGTGTTCGCAGCGACGGTGAAGGTCAGACCGCCGGCCCCGTCTTCCACGTCACCAAAGGCGCCCAGCAGGTCGATGGTCGTATTCGGCGCGTCTTCGTCAACGGTGACATCGGCAATGCCAGACGTGGTCGGGGCGTCGTTGTCTGCGTTCACCACGATGGTGACGACAGCCTGGCTGGTGCCGCCATTGCCATCGGCAATTTCGTAGGTGAAGGAATCCGTACCGTTGAAGTCCGCGTCCGGCGTATAGGTGAAGGTGCCGTCGCTATTCAGCACCAGCGTGCCGTTAGTTGGGCCGGAGACCGGCGTGGTGTTGACGGTCAGCGGATCACCTTCCGTATCGCTGTCGTTCAGGAGCAAGTCGTCGACGCCCAGCACGGCCGTGACCGGCTGGTCTTCGTTGGT
>Ga0265303_10000886_pt1 | contig 17803 bp, 15 predicted proteins | sample Helome_2_FD_192494 | JGI IMG/M metagenome (GOLD analysis project Ga0265303, IMG submission 192494) | Marine sediment microbial communities from subtidal zone of North Sea - Hel_20160317 (Illumina Assembly) | ecosystem: Environmental > Aquatic > Marine > Subtidal zone > Sediment ... | reverse complement strand
GGCATGGGGTTGGATAGCGGCCCTCCCCCACGAGTATCCGCCGTTCAGCCTGAAGCAGTAGGCCAAGAGGCTCTGGAGCCTTGAGCCTCGAGTGAATCCGGGTCGTACCACGTACCACCAACTCCATCCGGCAGCGAGCGGAGCGATAGCACAAGCCCCAAGGCCCCGGAGCTCAAACGCTCCAGGGCCAAGAGCGAAGCTCGCTAGAGCTCGCTGACGGGTTCTTCCTTGCGCAGCGTCCGCTGGAAGAGCCTCACGATGACATACGCAAACAGCACGAGGATTCCGATCGGAATGGCAACTGCCGCCGCAACGATGATGAAGCTCACCGTTGCCAGAAGGACCTCACCTGCCTGCTCGAACGCCTCCTGAATCGGGTTTGGGTCGATGGGTTCCGGAATCGGAATTGGTCCGTCCACCGGAACCTCGGTGACACCAACCGTGAGGGTGGCATACGCAGTCCTCGAGTCGAGGTAGCGCAACCGGCCCTCGATCTGCTCGACGTTCAGCAGGACATCCTGCATCCGCGTCTGGACCGTCACGAGCTCCTCGATGGTCGTCGCCTCTGCCATCAACCGCTGGTAGAACGCCTCCTGGTCGCGCCAATAGGACAGGCGACCTTCGAGGTCCACATACTCCTCGGTCACGTCCTGGCTCGACAGCTGCGCCGAGACACGCTCACCGAGTTGTTCCACCCTGCTCACTGCGTCGTCGAAGCGTTCAGTCGGAATCCGCATCGTGTACCAACCAACGGCATACCTGGCCTCGTCGTACTCCTCAATCCTCGTCTCGCCGGAGGCGATGTACCCGCCAAGATCGGAGGCGATTGCGCGAATCTGCCCTGCAGATGCACCAAACGATCCAGGCTCGATGCGGATGTCGACTGAGCCGTCCTTGATGATCCTTGCATCGAAGTTCGATGGAGCCGTGTTCTCGAAGACGACCCTGCCGTCCTGGACGACCGCCTTGTACGCGCCTTCGCCCTCGGGAGCCAGTTGGTCAACTGCCTCCTCAGTCCTTGCATAGTCCTCACCACCGGCCTCCACCAACGCCTCGTTCGAACCTGAATCGTCCGACGAGCAGGCAGCAACGATGACTGAAACAACCACCACGAGTAGTACGAGGCGCGCAAACCCACTCCCTCGAATTCTGTCGAAAGGTCTCATTTCTCTCTCCGTTTCATAGGGCTGACCCCCCAGCCAGCTGTCGCTATGACGGTCGGGGACCCGAAACGGGTTCCAACGGAGAGCAGGGGCCTGGAGGTTCGGGACGTTGGAGCCCAGAACCCTCTCTGCTTCGAGGCTTTGCCTCTCCGCGTCTCTCCCGCAAGCAGGCGAGACGGTTTCGTGTTCGCTCCGCTCACTCCTCCTCTTCTTCCGTCTCCCCCCTGCGGTGGGAGACGCGAGCGCCAGCGAGCAGAGAGGGGAACGTGCGGCGGGAAACGCGAGCGCAGCGACCAGAGAACGGACATGAAATCGAGAAATGCAAGCGTCATTGAGCAGAGGGGGAGCTCCCGGACGTCAGACCGCCCCCCATAACTCCTTGAGCCGAAGCTCCGAAGGTCGATTGCTGCTACTACCTTGATCACATGACTCGTGATGCAATCCCCACCTCTGATGTCGTAGCTGTCGAGTTCGATGGCCATGTGGCAACGGTCTGGCTTGATCGGCCGAAGGCACGCAACGCCCTCGCCCCAGAATTCTGGCTCGAATTCCCCGCGATCATCGACGCCCTGGGGCGGGATCCGGGAACGCGTGCGATCGTCGTCGCCGCCAAGGGTCCTGCATTCACCGTCGGCATCGACCTCAAGGCCTTTGGACCCATCCTGATGAACGGAGGGGTCGACCCCGCCGATCCCGACCAGCCAACATCCGATGTCGCACGGCGCATCGCCATGTACGAGCGGGTCAAGCTCATGCAGCGAACGTTCACGTCCATCGCCGCAAGTCCAAAACCCGTCATCGCGGCCGTACACGGATACTGCATCGGCGCAGGTGTCGACCTCATCACCGCATGCGACATCCGCTACGCGGCCGCGGATGCAACCTTCAGCGTCAGGGAAACGAAGATCGCAATGGTTGCTGATGTCGGCACACTCCAGCGCCTTCCCAGGATTGTGGATCCCGGACGGGTGGCAGAGATCGTCTACACGGGACGGGACTTCGATGCTGCCGAGGCGCTCGACATGGGCCTGATCACGAGGGTTGCGCCCGACGCAGACGCCGTCATCGCATCTGCACAGGACCTCGCGCACGAGATATCGGCCAACTCGCCGTTGGCCGTGCAGGGTTCAAAGGCCGTGCTCAACGCAGGCGATGGGAGAACCGTCGACGAACACCTCGACTATGTGGCTCTGTGGAATGCTGCATTCATCCAATCCAAGGATTTCACGGAGGCGGCGATGGCCTTCCTCCAGAAGCGCCCACCGCAATTCACAGGGGAATAGCACACCACCTCGTTCCCTGCCCTGATGGGTTCGAGAGCGGGTACCATCGCCCCATGCATCGTTTGCCCCGCCATCATCGGCGACACCTGTTTGCAGCCCCGTAGCCGGGTCCTGTTCACGCGCGACCCCAACCACAGACCGAACGGAGCACAACATGACGAACCTTCAGGAGCGCCTCCACAACATCATTGCCCCCGTCATCTCATTCGACAATGAGATAGAAATCATCGAAGGCAAGGGCAGCTGGGTGACCGCTGCCGACGGCAAGCAGTACCTCGACTTCGCGTGTGGCATCGCCACCACGAACCTCGGCCACAGGCCCGATGCCGTCGTGGCTGCCGCTCAAGCCCAGCTCAACAAGCTATGGCACGCCGGCGGAGCGTTCCTCTACGAGCCAATCATCGATGCGGCTGAGGCGATCGTCGACATCGCCCCGGACAACATCGAGAAGGTCTTCTTCATGAACTCGGGAGCCGAGTCCGTGGAGGCGTCGGTCAAGCTGGCTCGCAAGGTCACCGGACGGCAGGGGATCATCACCTTCCGGGGGGCTTTCCACGGACGGACCATGGGTTCGGTCACCTTCACTACGTCAAAGGCGAAGTACCGGCAGGGCTACCACCCCCTGCTTCCCTCGGTGTTCGTGACCCCATTCCCGCATCCGTTCGGTTGGGGCATGAGCCAGGAAGAGGCCAACGAGTACGCCCTCAGGGAACTCGAGATGAAGTTCCGCTACGAGGTCACCCCTGGGGAGATCGCGGCGTTCCTCGTTGAACCGATGCAGGGCGAGGGCGGCTACTACCCGGCAAGCAAGGACTTCCTCGATGCACTGCGCAGCATCGCGGATGAGCACGGCATCCTCTTGATGATCGACGAGGTCCAGACCGGGTTCGGACGGACGGGCGACTGGTTCACCAGCCAGGTGTACGACGTCAAACCCGACGTGATGATCCTGGGCAAGGCAATCGCGAACGGCCTGCCGCTGTCCGCAGTCGCTTCATCCGCCGAGATCATGGACCAGTGGCTCCCTGGGTCACACGGAACGACCTTCGGCGGGAATCCTGTGTCGTGCGCCGCGTGCGCAGCAACCGTGGCAGGCCTGCGTGAGGTGGTTCCAACCGTTCCTGCGACGTCCGAATATGCATTCTCACGATGGAACGAGCTCAAGACTCAGCACAGCACCATCGGCGATGTCCGCGGCCTCGGCCTGATGATCGGGATCGAACTCGTGACCGAGGGCAACACGCCAGATCCCAACGCATTCGGCGCCATCGCCGGTCACGCCTTGGACAGTGGCATGTTCATCCTGAACTGCGGACCAGACGAGAACATCATTCGATTCATCCCACCGCTGAACGTCTCACACGGGGACCTCGACACCGGAATCGATATCCTCGCCGACGGAATAGCGAAGTACGAGGCCCGCTGACGCACGCCACTGTGGAGCTCAGGAGCTCCAATAGGAAAAGCCCCGGTCTGACCGGGGCTTTTCGAGTCCTCTCACGGACGAGGGCTATTCCTCGCTCGTGAGCACTCCGCGCAGGCGCGGGTAGCGCACTGGACGATGCGTGTGACAGAACTCAGCCCGGTTGTAGCGGGAGAGCTGCGTGGTGCAATCGCCGTGTGTGCAGGTGCGATCCTCGTCGTAGGTCTTGGGACGACGGGACCGGCCCTTGGGGCGCGATGCCTTGAGGATGTCCGACATGTATCTCTGTGCCTTTCTTGCTCCATCAATAGGCGACGAACGAGCGGAAACCCGCGCAAACGCCGCCGGGAAGATCTCGGTTCACGTGAGTCTATTCGACCTATCCAGAAGGTGCAAAACCATCAGGCCCGCCGCGTCCGCCGATCGCGGTCTTGTCGCGTTCAGAACTGCGGCTGACAACCACCGCAGCGATGGCCGCAGCCATCGCCAGAAAGGCAAGCCAATCACCGAACCGCACCCACAACGTCGGCACATCGGCGTTGAAACGCAGCGATCCATAGAAGACGCGCTCCTCCAACTGCTCTGTCGTCTCGCCCTTCTGCCCGTCAGCCGTGATGAACGTCGACTTGCCGGTGATGGACGCATACGCAGTTTCGAGGCCCACGGCGGCGGCGTTCACCCGTACCATGCCGAGCGCCTGGTCGGTTGCCGGTGACTTTCCGTAGGACGACGTATTCGTGGTCACAACCATCATCTGGGCACCCGCTCTCGCCGTCGAACGCATCGATCTGGCAAACGATCCTTCGAACGAGATGAGCGAACCGAGGCCTCCCTCATCGGTTGGGAACACCACGGGCTCGGTACCCCGGATCATGTCGCGTGGAACTCTGTCGAGCTGTGGCACGAAGTCAAAGAGTCCGCGGAGGGGCACGAACTCGCCAAACGGAACCGGATGGCGCTTGAGGTATTCGCCGACCTTGACGCCATCGGGCGAATAGAGAACGTTGGTGTTGTAGAAGAAGTCGTCACCTTCCACCCTGGTGCCAGACACGAGGATGTAGGCGTCGAGGCGTTGGGCCTGTTCGATGATCTCCCGAAACACCTGATCATTGTTCTGTGGTTCATACGGGGACCCTGTCGAGTTCTCTGGCCAGATGACGAACTGCACCGAGCCGGCGGGAATCGACTTCGTCAGGTCGAGGTGCTGCTGGTAGATGCGTTGGTTCTCGTTCTGGCACCGTGTCTGGGGGCATGGGGAACCACCTTGCACGATCGCTGTCCGCCACACCTGCCCACCTGGCGAGGGCCCGAGGAACGCACCAGCTATGACGAGCAGGATGACCACACTCGCCGAGTCGACAACCATTCTCCAATCCTTGTGATGCTCGAGCACGAGCGCCAGCCCCGCAGCGAAAGCAACCACCAGGACGGTCCACCCCGCGGGACCAACCCATTGGACGGACCCAACAGCTCCTGGAAGTCCTGCGGCCGGATAGCCGATGTCACCCCATGGAAACCCACCGAAGGGGAACCGACCACGGATGTACTCCATGGCGACCCATCCGCCCACGGCAATCACCCACCATCGCCACGGGGTCCACAGCCGGAACAGCCAGATGAGGGCGACGTACACCGCTGTGAACGAGCCCATGAGGATCGCCAGCGGGAACCAGGCGACGAAGCCCAGCACCATCAGCCAATTGAGCAGCAACCCAAAGAAGGCAGCGCCCCACGCAAAGCCAAGGGCAATGGCGATCGACGCCCGCTCAATGGATCGAATCGCCAGGAACAGCGGAACCGGTGCGACAAATGCCAGTGCACCGAAGCCGATAGGGGGAAACGCCGCCCACATGAGCAGGGCACTCGCTGCGACCAGCGCTATCGGGATCATGAAGAGCGAGGATAGGAGTGGAAGCTCGTTTCCCGCCTGGTCGGTGCACCGTGGCTCTAGCATCAGTCCATGGACGATCTTCATCTCGCCATCGAGGCAGCCAAGGCAGGCGGGGACATCGTGGCGAAGTTCTTCGGCTCGTCACCCGACCCCGAGTACAAGGGAAAGTTCGATCCCGTAACTGTTGTCGACCGGGCGTCCGAAGACGCAATCATCGGAATCATCGCGCGCGAGCAGCCCGACGATGCGATCCTCGCCGAGGAGGGTGGCGGCTCAGCCTCAACGGACCGCCATTGGATCATCGACCCCCTCGATGGAACGGTGAACTTCGTTCACGGGATTCCCCAGGTCTCGGTGTCTGTCGCCCTGTACGACGGGGACACGGCGTTGGTTGGCGTTGTGTACGATCCGCTGCGCGACGAGCTGTTCACTGCTGTCGCAGACGAGGGCAGTCGCCTCAACGGGCATGTGATTTCGGTGTCGCCCGAGTCCAGCCTTGAGCGTTCCGTGGTAGCAACGGGATTCCCATACGACCACGACGTACATGCCGACGACCTTGCGGTCGTCGTCCGTGAGATGCTGCGCCGGGTCAACGGCATCCGCCGGTTTGGCTCTGCCGCTTTGGACCTGGCGTGGGTCGCTGCCGGCCGGTATGAGGGCTATTGGGAACTCGGGATCGCACCGTGGGACGGTGCGGCAGGGCTTCTCCTTGTCCGCGAGGCAGGCGGCACGGTCACCGACCCGTTCGGGAGGGAGTCGACACCGCACCGAGGACTCATCGTGGCATCGAACTCTGCAATCCATGACGAGCTCCGCGCGATCGTGGAGTCGTGGATGCCGATGCGCCTCGTGGACCCGTGAAGAAGCTGATCGTTGCCGATGCGGTCGTCACCTCGGCGGGCGTTGTCGGCAATGCGGTGCTCGTTGACAACGGTCGGGTAGCAGCAGTTGGTGACCGCGCAGAACTTGGCCGCTCCGACCTCGTCGAGGAGCGCTACACCGGAGCGTTCATCTCGCCCGGATTCCGCGACGCACACATTCACGCCGTTCCTTATGCCGCCCTGCTCGCCGGCTGCTCGCTCAAGAGCGCAACATCGCTCGACGACCTCGTCGACCGACTTGCACGCTTCGCCGCAACCCAGGAACCGGGCTCGCCAGTTGTCGCAACCCGGTTCGACGATGAGTCGCTCGTGGACGGCCGTCTTCCGAACCGAACCGACCTCGACCGGGCGGTGCCGGACCGGCCAGCAGTCATCTATCGCTACTGCGGTCATGTCGCGGTCGCCAATTCGGCTGCACTCGATGCGTCTGGGATCGATGCGTCCACCCCAGACCCGGAGGGAGGATCTCTCGACCGACTCGATGGTGTGCCAACCGGGGTGCTGCGGGAGACTGCCGCTGGGCTCATCGCTCCGGCCCTGGCTCGCGGAGGAAGCCTCGGTTCGAAGGCACTCATTTCTGGCCTCGAGCGCCTTGCTTCCCTGGGCGTCACCTCAGTGGGAGCGATGATCGGATACGGGGAACAGCCTTCAGAGAAGCTCGAGGCTGAGATCGAGCTGTGGTGTCAGGTGGCGAGAGAACTCCCGATCAAGGTACACGGCATCACGATCACAGACGATCCTGCACAGCTCACGGCGGCTCGTTCGGCCCTCAACGGCGCGGGGAGAAGGCTCAGATGGCTCGGGGTCAAACGGTTTGCAGACGGCAGCCTCGGCGGTCACACCGCAGCACTGTGCTCACCGTTCTGCGATGTCGACACGACCGGTACCTACCGCTTGACAGAGGCAGATGCTGCCATCTCGCGGACGTGTGTCGAGATGGGCGGGATGGTGTGCATCCATGCCATCGGCGACAGGGCGGTTGGCGGGGTGCTCGATCTGTTCACGGACCTCGTCAACGCCGGCACAGAACCGCGCGCATTGCGCATGGAGCATGTGTCAGTCATCGACCCAACCCAGATGAAACGTTTCGCCAGCCTCGGGGTGACGGCGTCGATCCAGCCAGCATTCCTCGCCTCTGAATCAGCATGGCTTGGAGATCGTGTTGGCCCCGAGCGCATACCATGGGTCTATCCGTTCGCCTCGATGCGGGATGCCGGCATACCACTTGCAGGGTCCTCGGATTGCCCAGTCGAACCACCACATCCACTGTGGGGTATGGCGGCTGCTGTTGACCGCCACGGCATCTCCCCCGCCGAAGCGCTATTGCCACTCGAAGCACTCGGGCTGTTCACGTCAGGGGCAGCTCGAGCAGTCCGTGAACCAGAGCCCCTTTCGCCTGGCAGCGCTGCTGATCTCGTGGTGCTCGACACCGACCTGGCAACGGCATCACCAGCCAGGATCCACGACTGCGAAGTCCTGACAACTTACGTCGATGGCCATGCCCTCGACATCGATCGATCCCTGGCCACCTGGGTGGATTGAAGCGAAGGCCGAGGGTCTGGGGAGCTTGGAGCTCCAGCACCTTCCAGCGGAGTGGGCCCAAGGAGCCGTGGCGCTTCCCGTTTCCGCTCGCTGACGCTCGCGTCTCTCCCCACAGGGGAGAGACGGAAGAACACATGGGGAGCGAACGGAACTCAAAGCAAAGACGGCGTCGGGGCCACGACAGCCACAGAGCTATCCGCCATCGATTCCGTGTGCTGAGTACCAAGTACGTCCTGCATAGGACGTACTACTGCGGCCGAAGCCAGCCACCCTCGCTCACACCGCTCGTTCGGCTCCCCAGCAGCCGGTGCAGTAGGCGCCCCATTCGCCGTAGCGAGGGTCATGAGCGAGTGCATCGCCGCAACCGGCACAGCGAGCGCGAACGAAATCGTCAGCGACACGCACGTGCGGACCGTCGGAGGACAGGAGTTCAGATACGAGTATCGCGTTCGATCGGCCGGTGGACATTGCCAGAAGGTACCTCTGCCCACCGTCTATCGGCCTGGTTCAGCTGCCGTCGGGAGGGGGGACAGGGCCGACGATCGCATCGACGGACTCGATGACCTCTTCGACGGTGGCATGCCGGCCGAGTTCCTTCTTCGAGTACACAAGGTCGTCGCCCACGACAACCTCGAAGACGCCGCCTCGACTGGGGATGACAGTGATGCTGTCGATGTAGTGCTCGAACTTGTCGAGGATTGCCTGAACCATGCTCACGGCACGGTCGGTATAGCCTCAGGCCGCGCAGTATTCGATTGAAAGCTTCATGCGAAGGATCCTACTCACAGCCACCGCAGTAGCCGTCCTGGTCGCAGCATGTACCTCAGCCCCGTCGACTGGCCTCGATTCGCTGCCCGAGCAGACGTCGATCATCGCGCTCGGCGATTCGTACACCAGCGGCACGTCGATCGACTTTCGTGGATCGTGGCCTGCCCAGTTGGAGGACGCTCTGGGCGCCGAGGGAAGGACCGTCGACCTGGCAGTCATCGCAGATGACGGCTGGAACACCAAGCGACTCCACCGAGACATCGAGCGCTTCTGGGATGGCCGAACCCACGACCTGATCGTCCTCGGGATCGGAGTGAACGACCTGATCCTGAACTTCGGCGTCGACAACTTCCGTGAGGGCTTGGACCTCCTCGCAGGCGATATCGAGACCATGCGCACCGCTACCTCCCAGGTCATGGTCCTGTCGCTTCCCGACTTCCGTGTGACTCCGTGGGGGCTGGAGCGGATCGACCGGGACTACGACTTCGACGGATTCAACGCGATCCTCAGAACGTTCGCCTCCGACATCGAAGCGGCATGGGTTGACGTCACGAGTACCAGCTCTGCCGCGCTGGGCGAGCCCACACTCGTCGCACCTGACGATCTCCACTTCTCCGCTGACATGTACGCGCTATGGGCGGACGCAATGGTCGAAACCCTCTCCCGGCCACGACTGGCTGCCGGGAAGGCAACACCTCGTGTCGCAGATCAGTCGAGTACGGCTCCGGACTCTGCCGAGCCAACGAGCTTGGCATACTTCGCGAGGACGCCACGTGTGTAGCGAGGGGGGATGGGCTCGAACGAAGCGAGACGATCGTCCATCACGGACTCGTCAACCATCACGTCCATCGTCCGGTTCGGGATGTCGACGCGCACCGTGTCGCCTTCCTCAAGCAGGCCGATGGGCCCTCCCCTGGCGGCCTCCGGAGCGACGTGGCCGATGCATAGACCGGTGGTTCCTCCAGAGAACCTGCCATCCGTGATCAGAAGCACATCCTTGCCGAGCCCAGCACCCTTGATCGCTGCGGTGATCGCAAGCATCTCGCGCATTCCCGGGCCCCCCTTGGGGCCTTCATACCGGATGATCACGATGTCGCCATGCTCGATCTGGTGATCCCACAGCGCTTCGAGCGCATGTTGCTCATCATCGAACACCCGTGCCGTGCCTTCGAACACATCGAGATCGATGCCAGCGATCTTCACGACAGCGCCCTCGGGTGCAAGTGACCCGCGCAGGATCGCAATCCCGCCTTGGGGGGCGAGCGGCTCATCGACGGGAACGAGGACATCCTGATCGGTTGGAACGACGACGCCATCGAGGTTCTCTGCCATCGTTGCGCCGGTCACCGTCATGACGTCGCCATGGATCAGTCCGGCATCGAGGAGGGCCCGCAGGACCACAGGGACTCCACCGATCCTGTCGAGATCCACCATGTGATACTTGCCAAACGGCTTCATATCCCCGATCTGCGGGGTCCGCCGTGAGATCTCATCGAAGTCCTCCAGCGTCAGATCCACACCTGCCTCGTGGGCGATCGCCATGAGGTGAAGGACCGAGTTCGTCGAACCACCCAGCGCCATGACCGTGGTGATCGCGTTCTCGAAAGCCTTGCGGGTCATGATGTCTCTGGGCCGGATATCTGCCTCGAGGAGGGCGACAACCGCCTCACCGGAGAGGCGTGCATAGTCGTCGAGCCTGGCGTCGACTGCCGGTACCGAAGCTGACCCTGGGAACGACATTCCGATCGCCTCACCAACGGACGCCATCGTGTTGGCCGTGAACATCCCTGCGCATGAGCCTGCGCCGGGGCATGCATTCTGCTCGATCTGCTCGAGCCGCTCATCGCTGATGAGGCCGTCTGAGTGCGCACCGATGCCTTCGAAGACGTCAACGATCGAGATGTCCTTGCCGTCGAGCGTGCCTGGCAGGCTCGAGCCGCCGTAGAGGAACACCGACGGCAGGTTGTGGCGAGCAGCGGCCATCAGCATCCCTGGCAGGGACTTGTCGCATCCAGCGATCGAAACCATGCCATCGAAACGCTCGGCATGCATCACCAGCTCGACCGAGTCCGCAATGGTCTCCCGCGACACGAGCGAGGCCCGCATGCCTTCGTGACCCATGGAGATCCCATCGGACACCGCGATGGTCGCAAACTCCAGGCCCACCGCACCTGCCTGTCTCACTCCGATCTTCGCGAAGCCGGCAAGCTTTGGTCCGGTGATATTGCACGGGGTGACCTCGTTGCCAGCAGAAACAACGCCGATCTGGGACTTGGCAAAATCGGCCTCGCCGAGACCTACGGCCCGCAGCATTGCCCGTGCGCCTGCCCGTGCCGGCCCGATCGTTACGTCTTGTGAGTGGATCTTCTTCGACATCCGCTCAGCGTACCCAATCGCAACGGTGTGCCGGCCCGATGCCACCCGCTATCGGGAATCTTCACGTATCCTCATGGAACGATGTCCCAGATCACCGAGACCTTTCCGGAGATCCCGCGCGTCGACCCTCCTTCGGAACCACCTGCGAAGAAGCGTTGGGGCGCGGGGAGGAAATTCCTCCTCTTCCTTCTCGCCACCATGGTGGTGGGAGTCTTCGCCGCGTACGGGTTCCTGCGCTACACGGAGGGCAAGATCGACAGGATCGAGGCCAGCGAGCTGACGTCGCTCGAAAGCGTCGCAGCCGCACCGGGGGCGCCCATCAACTTCCTGCTGGTGGGGGTCGATGACCGTTCCACGCTGCCAGATGACTGGGACGACACATTTGGCGAATTCGCCGGTCGACGCACAGACGTAATCATGATCGCCCACCTCGTCCCTGGCGAGGGCATCCAGATGTTGAGCATCCCACGCGACCTGAAAGCCGACATCCCAGGACACGGAACAAACCGGATCAACGCCTCGTATGTGCTCGGGGGGCCGGACCTTCTGGTCCAAACGGTGCAGTCCGAGACGGGTATTCCGATCAACCACTACGTCGAAATCGACTTTGCAGGGGTCGGGGCGGTTGTCGACTCCCTCGGCGGAGTCACACTCGAATTCGACAACCCTGGGCGGGATGACAAGTCAGGATTCTCCACAGATGCCGGCACACAAACGCTCAATGGCGAGGAAGCAGTCGCCTACGCACGGTCCCGTCACTACCAGGAGCTCCAGAATGGCGAATGGACAGGCACGGGCGGTGGAGACATCTCACGCACCGGTCGCCAGCAGGCGATCCTGCTCGCCCTCTTCGACCAGGTCGCATCACCCTCGAGCGCGTTCAACGTCGCAACATTCCTCCCGACGTTTGCCGATCAGATCACAGCAGATGAAGGCCTGAGCCTCGGTCGAATGGCCGATCTCGGTAGGGATGCGTTGACGTTGCGTTCCAGGAGCGTTGACGCAATGACACTCCCTGTGAAGAACTTCAAAGGATCAGACGGCAGGGCATACGTCGTGCCGATCGACACCACGCAAGGCGTGATCGACGCATTCATCATCGGGACGCCGTTCCCAACGGATTCGTAGCCAGCTTCGCTCGCACGGCGAGCCTTCGCTCCAGGTGCTCCGTACTCACAGACATCCAACGTGCAATTCACTCGTGGCTCGTGGCTCAGGCGAGCGCCGCGACTGCACCCAGGAACGCATCGACCTCATCGTCCACGTTGTAGGCGTGCACGGACGCGCGCACCAGGCCTTCGAGTCCACGCTCGTGCATGTCGACGGGTGACGAGGAGGGTGTGGACGTCGAAACGTTGATCGAATCCTCACGGAGCAGCTCTTTGACCTCCCTGGCAGAGCGCCTTTCCAAATCGAAGGTGACGATGCCGCACTGCACGGTCCCGAGGTCCCTCACGGTGACACCCCCGATGGACCCAAGGCCCTGTCTCATGATTTGGGCGAGGTACCGGATTCGATCCCACATCGGATCGATGCCAACGTCGCGTGCATAGTCCACCGCCGCTCCGAGACCGAGAACGGTCGCGTAGTTCTTCTCCCAGGTTTCGAAACGCCTGGCGCTGTCGTGCAGCTCGTACCGATCGGGAAGCACGATGGAGGCACTCTCTGTCTCCACGAGTGGCGGAGTGACACGGTCGAGCATGGTCTCACGCACCCAGAGGAAACCCTGCCCTCGAGGCCCTCGTAGATACTTGCGGGAGGTTGCCGAGAGCATGTCGCAACCGATGGCGTCCACATCCACAGGAAGCTGCCCGACAGATTGACAGGCGTCGAGTAGGAACGGAACACCGTGCCTGCGCGCCACCGCACCCACATCGGACGCAGGGTTGACGAGTCCGGAGTTCGTGGGGACGTGGTTCAGGGTGATCAGTTTCACAGACCCGTCGATGGACCGCTCGAGTGCATCGACGTCGATCTCACCCTCCGCAGTGTCGGCCACCACGTCGACGGTGACACCGCGGGTGTTCCTCACGTGCAGGTAGGCAGCCCAGTTCGACACGTACTCGGTGGTCGTCGTGAGGATCCGATCGCCTTCGCCAAGGCCGAGGCCGTAGAACGCCATGTCCCATGCCCTCGTCGCATTGTCGGCAAGCGCAATCTCGCTGGGCTCACCGTTGATCAGCAGAGCAATCGATCGGTACACCTCGTTGATCTCGGCTGCGAACACTTCCCTCGTTTCGTATCCGCCGCGCCGCACCTCGACATCGAGGTACCGCACGATGGTGTCTACCACCGGTAGCGGCATGAGCGCTGATCCCGCATTGTTCAGGTGGATCACATGCTCAACACCGGGCGTGTCTGCCCGGAGGGCAGCAACATCGATCATGAAACGATCCTGCCCTCCATGCCCCCGGCCACGACCACAACCTGGCCTGTCTGATGTGCGCTGAGCTGGTCCGACGCCAGGACGAGAACCTGTGCTGCGACATCGGCCGGGCTTGCAAGCTGCTTGCGGGCCATCGTCGACGTAGCGCGCTCAACGTGGGCAGGGTCGACGCCTGCCTCGGCGCGCTTGCGCGTGATCGTCCATCCAGGGGCAACAGCATTGACCCGGACACCGTCGCCAATCCGCGCAGCTTCGTTCTTGAGCGACAACAGGAACCCTCCGCACAGTGCAGCCTTCGCTGCGGCATAGTCGGCGTGGCCCGACTCACCGAAGATGCCAGCGGTGGACCCGATGAAGACCAACGATCCTCGACCGGTCGTGGCCGCGTGACCCAGGAAGCTGCGTGCTGTCAGGAAGGCAACCGTGAGATTGCGGTCGATCGTCGTCTGCCACCTGTCAGAAGAGACCTGCCATATGGGCGTGTCGTCGCCCGGATACCACCCGGCGTTGGCCACACAGACATCGAGCCCCCCGAGCCCCTGGATGGCCGAAGCAAAGACCGCCTCGGCCTCCTCAGGCTCGGTGAGGTCCCCACCAACCGCGATGCCGCCAATGCGGGCGGCAAGCGCCTCCGCCGGCTCGCGGCTCGAGTGGTAGTGCACGGCAACCCGTGCTCCCTCCGCGGCAAACGCCAGGCAGATCGCCTCCCCGATACCTCCGGCTCCGCCCGTGACCAGCACGGTTGCATCTGTGAGTCCTGTGTGCATACAGCGAGGCTAGACATGCTCTCCCAAGCCCTGGGCTACCGTGCGTCCATCGCACACCACGAATGGAGGGATCATGCAGCTCCCCGACGATGTCAAGGCAGTCATCGACGAGAGGGTCTTCGTCCATCTGGCCACCCTCAACTCCGATGGCTCACCCCAGGTCTCGGTGATCTGGGTAGGCAGGGAAGGTGACACGATCCTGTTCTCCACGGCAGAGGGTCGCATCAAGACCGAGAACATCCGTGGCGACAACAGGGTCGCGCTGTCGTTCACCATCGATGGCGACGAATACAAGAACTACGTGATGCAAGGCAGGGTGACCCGCTTCGAACCGGACGGGTGGTGGCTGATCGATGACCTCGCCCGCAAGTACACCGACGCCGACTCCTACCAGTGGAAGACCCCCGGCCAAGTGCGCGTCAACGGCGAGATCACGATCGAGAAGATCGCAGCGAACTAGCGCGTTCGCAGCTCCTCGGCTGCCACCCTGAGATCACGCCAGTCCCTCACGGCCAGCAGCGAAGCTTGGATGAGACCCTCAATCGTTCCATCGCTCAACGTAAGCATGTCTTCGATCACCTGTCGGGGCGGGGTGAGATCTCCATAGCAGTCGTGCCAAGCGAGTTCGAGAATGTCGAGGAGGTCCAGCGCCACTTGTCCTCGATCCTCGCCGAAGACAGCAACCACTTCGGGTTCCCGTTCCCTGCGTCGTTCCTCTCTGCCCACTGCCATGCGACCATTGTGGCAAAGATTGGGTGCGGGCAGGGCGACGGACCGGTTCTTTGCAGAATCGCACAATCGAGAAGGCGAGCTGCATGCTCAACGCTTCAATGCGAACCGCAGCCCACAGACGGCGGTCAGCGCAACCGTGGCTCTGCTTGGACGAGACACAGGGTGTCCTTGGCGAGAATTCGCAGGCTGTGGCAGCACATCTGACCATCCACTCCAGCTGGCCGAAGTGAGGGGAGCCGGCCTTTCGCCCGTCGACTCACATCTCGTCGGATCCTTCAGCCGCATCCTTGGCTCGCTGGTTCGAGGCCGCTTCCCTTCTCAGCGCCGCCGCTCGGTCACGGTCTTGCGCCCTGGTGGCGGCCTGGCCCTGTTCGGCTATGAACGCCACATAGGCCATCCATCGATCTTCCGAGACCGATCCATCCTCGATGGCGGCTCTGACGGCGCAACCGGGCTCGCTGCGATGCGAGCAGTCCCTGAACCTGCATGCAAGAGCCAAGGCCTCGACCTCGCTGAATACCGACTCAACACCTTCGCCTTCGGCTGCCAGGCCGAGAGCACGGACGCCCGGGTTGTCAATGATGAGTCCGCCACCAGGAAGTCTGTGAAGTTCACGATGCGTCGTGGTGTGGCGCCCTTTTGCGTCGCTCTCCCTGACGTCGCTCACCCAGGCGACCTCCTCATCCATCAGTGCATTCACCAACGAGGACTTGCCGGCACCAGATTCCCCTATGAACGTTCCCGTGCGGCCAGCAAGTTGGTCGAACACGCCCTGGATGCCATCGCCAGACTCCACCGACGTGGTGAGCACCAGGATTCCGGGAAGGGACCGTTCGATCGTCTGGACCAACAGAGCCTCGTCGTCGACGAGATCCGTCTTGGTCAGCACGACCACGGGGATGGCGCCGATGTCACCGGCGAAGGCAACGAATCGCATCAGCTTCCTCTCACGGAGCGGCCGGTCGGCGCCGAATACCACGAACACGACGTCGATGTTGGCTCCGATGACCTGGGTTCCGAAGTCAGCGTTGTCCCGTTCAAGGACGTTCTCCCGTTCGAGCCTCGCCGTCACTGTCTCGTTCGCAACGAGGACCCAATCGCCGACAGCGAGAGGTTCGTTCCTCGAGAAGGTCACATGGCCAACAGCGCGCGGGGTTGCAACAAGAACCTTGACCGCGTCGTGTCTGACCACGCGGGCAGGCTGACCGGCCGCGCCCGAGCGCAGCCGCTTGGCATCCCACGAATCGTTCCAACCGAGCTCGTAGAGCTTCGGGTCCGTGAGACCGTCCGTCAAGCTGTGGGGGCCGTTGTCATGGAGTCGAGCGTACCCGACGCCTCATCCGAGGGCCTGGTCGAGGTCACTCACAAGATCATCCACATGCTCGATGCCAACACTGAGACGAATCAGATCCTGAGGCACTTCAAGGGCGGTGCCCTCGACCGACAGATGGGTCATCGCTGCCGGAACCTCGACCAACGACTCCACGCCACCAAGGCTTTCAGCAAGGAAGAACAGCCTCGTCCTGCTGACCAGCTCGTTTGCAGCATCGAGACCGCCGAGCGGGGTGAAGGACACCATTCCCCCAAAACCCGCCATCTGTTGGGCGGCAACAGCGTGTCCAGGATCGCCTGGGAGGCCCGGGTACCAGACCCTGTCGACCCTCGGGTCGTCTGCAAGGAAGTTCGCAATGACCGTGGCGTTCGATGTGTGGCGTTCCATGCGCACGCCGAGCGTCTTGATCCCGCGAAGGACGAGGTAGCAGTCAAACGGACCTGGAACCGGTCCTGTGGCGTTCTGGAGGAACCGGAGCCTTTCGAGCAGATCAGCGTCGTTCGTCACGATCGCACCACCAACGGTATCCGAGTGCCCCCCGAGGTACTTGGTGGACGAATGCACCACCATGTCGGCACCAAGATCGAGTGGCTGCTGGAGGAAGGGCGTGGCGAACGTATTGTCGACAGCGACGAGCGCACCCACGGATGTTGCTGCATTCACGACCATGCCGATGTCCACGACCCGCAACATCGGGTTCGTAGGCGTCTCGACCCAGATCAGTTTGGTCTCCGGACGAAGCGCCGCATCGAGCGTTGCGGAATCGGTCATGTCCGCAGCGCTCCACTCGATTCCATGCTCAACCAGGACCTGAGCGATGAGCCTGAACGTGCCCCCATAGGCATCATCTGGCAGGACGATGTGGTCACCGGGCTTGAGCAGGTATCCGATCAGTGCGGTAGCTGCCAGGCCCGATGCTGTTGCGATGCATCCGCCCCCAGCCGACTCGCCCACGCCTTCGAGGGCAGCGACCTGGGTCTGGAGGGCCGTGCGGGTCGGATTGTCGGTTCGCGAGTACTCATACCCCTTATGAACACCGGGTCGCTCCTGGACATAGGTCGATGTCGCATAGATGGGCACAACGGCTGCGCCGGTGGTTGGATCAGGGTCCTGACCAGCGTGGATGGCAAGAGTCTCGAATCTGTCTTCGCTCATATGACAGACACTACCCAGCAGCTCGTCTGGCATGCGCAAGCGACGCTTTCCAGGGGCTCAGCTGTTCGTTGCGAAGCCGTTGTCCGCCATCCATTCGTCATTG
>Ga0265303_10000885_pt1 | contig 17805 bp, 12 predicted proteins | sample Helome_2_FD_192494 | JGI IMG/M metagenome (GOLD analysis project Ga0265303, IMG submission 192494) | Marine sediment microbial communities from subtidal zone of North Sea - Hel_20160317 (Illumina Assembly) | ecosystem: Environmental > Aquatic > Marine > Subtidal zone > Sediment ... | reverse complement strand
CAGTGGCTGGATCATCTTCCCCGGCCACTAGGGATGACACGTCGATGACAGGGATTTCAGTAAAATCGAGGCGTCTGGATTTTGGGATGCTCATGATTGTCGTTCCTGGATTATTTATATAGTTCGTTTAACGAATGTAATCCTTTAAATACCACTTGAAAAGAGTAGAAAATGATGCAGTTAATTTGTTTTTCGAATGCATGTGAAAATACCATTACCTCCCCTTAATGCGCTGGGTGCTTTTAAAGCTGCGGCGCGACATCTCAGCTTTACCACTGAGCGAGGGTTTTTCTGCTGGGTTTCAGGCCGGGGACTCGACAATCCTGCTGCTCGTGATTTTGCCAACTGGTTGCCCAGGGCAATTGAGTTGAAGCCGCGGTAGGAGACTGGTCCGACTGGTTGGCAGAAGGTGATTCAGAAGCAGAGATGACCATTTTGCGGCGAAATGTAGAAAAGGGCCTGCCTTGTGGGTTAGAGCGATTTACCAGAAAACTGGAAAAGAAGGCTGGCAAGGTGCTGAAGTTTCGACCGCTGGGTAGACCGAAATACGAGGCAAATGAATGAAAAGGGTAGCGTCCCCAATATCCCAGTAGTGATCAGTTTCCTGTCCACTCAAAAAGGGAATTGGATATCACTGCTTGCCTTTCCTGAAAAGCCGTTTGGTCTCAGCCGATGTTCCGTCGTTGAACGATCCGAACCATCGATCCAGCGGCATATCGGCACTGCCGTAGTTACAGCTGAAATAGCGATGGTGCAGTTGGTGAAAAAAGGTCGCGATTGTCGTCCGGTAATTTCCGACGATCAGTTCCTGGTAACCGGAATGCGAGGTTGCGGTTGAAAGCGTCAGCCAGTAGGCCAGGAATAACAGATGCATGGGGTGCGAAGGCACCAATAGCAACACAAACATTGAGGATAAATACATCAGGTGTTCAACCGGGTGCATTGAAAAACCGGACCAGGGGCCGATAGTGATGTTGCGGTGATGCACCGAGTGAAAGCGATCGTATAGTGGCTTCCAGTGCAGCAAACGATGTACCCAATAAAAATGAAACGCCTGCCAAACAGGAATCAGCGGGAACAACAATATAAACCAGACCGGATTATCGGCGAAGGTTATTGCGGGCACGACGCCGTTGGCATAGGCCAGCCACATAACGGTTTCGTACACAGTCCAGATAGTGACGCCGCTGGACAGACTGTAAAAAACATTGTCCTTCAGCTGATCCCCGAGAAAGAATCGCTGGTGTTTCGCCGTGGGCGCATTACGCATGAAGCGCGTATGGTCGCCCTGCCGGTTCCAGGTGTAAAGCCAGAGTTGTAGTAAGGAAGCAAATGCAGTCATCATGAAAAGATTGCGCGCCCAGATAGCGCCAACCCAGTGGATATCCAGGGATTTCATTTCAGCCAGTGGCGGGACAAGCCAGAACCAGACACCCGCTGCCAGGAGTAGATAGACGCCAAATTCGGTTATGGGCAGCCAGGCTCCCGCATACCACTTGAGGATGGCGACCGGGTTTGGTGGAAACTCGAACAGTGGGGAGGTTTTAATCGGAATATCCGGATGCCAGTTCCAGCTTTTACTTTCACCGGCCGGCATTCCCGCGACCATCTCTTCTGCGCTATTTTCAGAATGACTGATTGCCATGGCTCGTTTCTCTCAAAAAAGTAAGTGTTATGTTATGTAAGTAGTTTGTCTTCAAAACAGAAAATTGACGGTCACAAGGTCGTACATATTAGCAATAACTCTGACGCTATTCGGCGCTCCCTTCGTCGTCTTGCTGACTTGCGTATCCAACTCCTCGAACTGCCGCTACATAAAAACTAAACCACTTCGAATAATGCAGCCGCACCCATTCCACCGCCAACACACATCGACACCACGACGTACTTCGCGCCGAGGCGCTTGCCTTCAATCAGAATATGTCCGGTCTGGCGAGCACCCGTCATGCCATAAGGATGGCCGATTGAAATTGCACCGCCGTTGACATTGAAGATTTCATTGTCGATGCCCAGCTTGTCCTGGCAGTAGATTGTCTGACAAGCAAAGGCTTCGTTGATTTCCCACAGGTCGATGTCATCCATTTTCAACCCGTTTCGCTCGAGTAACTTCGGAATTGCGTAGATCGGGCCGATGCCCATTTCCTCAGGCGCGTTACCCGCAACCGCCATGCCCCGGTAAATACCCAGGGCGTCGAGTCCGCGTTTTTCGGCCAGACTGGCTTCCATCAGTACGCAGGCTGAGGCGCCGTCCGACAACTGGCTTGCGTTACCCGCGGTGACACTGCCGCCTTCTATCACGGGGTTAAGGGCCGCCAGGCCTTCGAGCGTAGTCTGGGGTCGATTGCCCTCGTCCCTGGATAGCGTGGTTTCCTGGTAACTGATCTCGCCGGTCTCCCGGTCTTTGATCAAACGTGTCGCATCGATTGGCACAATTTCATCATCGAACCTGCCTGCTTCCTGGGCGGCGGCCGTGCGCATTTGAGATTGCAATGCGTATTCGTCTTGCGCCTCGCGGCTAATGTTGAATTTCCGGATGACGTTCTCAGCAGTCAGTAACATCGGCATATAGGCGTGCGCCGCCATTTCGATGACGTCAGGATCTTTCTCATCACCGACCCATTGCAGATACTGATTCTGAACCGCAGAGATATTGTCCTGCCCGCCCGCTACGACCGTTTCCATGCCATCGACAATAATCTGTTTGGCGGCCGTGGCAATCGCCATCAACCCGGAAGAGCATTGGCGATCGATGGTTTGCGCGGCGACCGAATAAGGCAATCCGGCGGCCAGCGATGCATTACGCGCAATGTTCATCCCCGAGGTTCCCGCGTTCAGAACGGACCCAATGACCACATCTTCGATCGAGTCTAGCGGCACACCGGCTCGGTCGACTGCATGGCGAATCGCGTGCGCGGTCAGAGTGGGTGACTTGATGTTATTGAGGGAACCTTTGAAGGCGAGCCCAATTGGCGTGCGTGCCGTCGACACGATCACTGCATCTTTCATAGTGTTTTCCGATTAATGATTTGAAGGTGGGATAAATTCAGTCAGTTTCGCCCGGTCATACACCAGCCTTTCGAGCAACGGTGCCGGCTTAAACCACATTTCGCCATACTCACCCAGCGTTTCACGATAATGATTCAATCCATCCAGCACGGTATCGAGCCCAATCTCGTCGGCATATTGCAACGGACCACCGCGCCAGGCCGGAAATCCATAACCGTTGACCCAGACCAGATCACAATCCCCCGAGCGATAGGCGATGCCCTCATCGAGGATTTGAATGCCTTCGTTGATGAGCGGATAGAGGCAGCGTTCCAGAATTTCCCGATCCGATATCTGGCGCCGCTTTATACCGTGTTCTGCGGCCAGCTGTTCGCAAAGGCCATTCACTTCCGGATCGCTTTTCTTTTCGCGACCTTCGTAGAAATAACTGCCACGCCCAGTTTTCTGGCCGTAGCGCCCCAGCTCGAAAAGCTTGTCCTGAATGACCTGGTAAGTCGGGTCGTGAGCGATAGCATCACGTCTTGATTCACGAACGCGATAGCTGACGTCGATTCCAGCAAGATCGGAAACTGAAATAATGCCCATCGCCATGCCGAATTCTGTTAATACGTTGTCGACTTGTTCCGGCGATGCTCCTTCTAGCAACAGCCTCGAACCCTCACGAAAATAGGGTTCGAGCATGCGATTGCCGACAAAGCCATAACAGACGCCAACCACGACGGGTAGTTTGCGGATACGTTTGCCGAATGCGAGCGACGTTTTTACGACATCGGCATTGGTCTTTTCTCCCCGTACGACTTCAAGCAGGCGCATGATGTTTGCCGGACTGAAGAAATGCAGGCCAATCACATCTTCTGGCCGGTTGGTGAAACCGGCAATCGTATTCAAATCCAGTGTCGATGTATTCGATGCCAGTATCGCTCCCGGCTTGCAGACCCGATCAAGTTGTTCGAACACCGCCTTCTTGATTGCGAGATCTTCGAATACGGCTTCGATGACCAGATCAGCGTCACCGAGATTGGCATAGTCCAGCGATCCGGTGACGGCATCACTGCATTGCTGCGCCCCCGATTCATCGATGCGACCCTTTTCGACCATTCGCGCGTAGTGTTTTTGCAGATTGCCTAAGCCTTTGTCCAGTGCCTCGGAATTCATTTCCAGAATCGAGACCTTACAACCGGCATCGAGGCAGGCAATGGCAATGCCGATACCCATGGTGCCCGCGCCGATCACGGCCACTGATGCTATCTCCCGAACCGGCGTATCGCGCGTTACACCGGGAATTTTCTGTGCTTCGCGTTCGGCAAAAAACAGGTGGATCAATGCGCGTGCCTGCGGGGTCTGAAGTAACTCGTCGAAGGCTTCGACATCCGTCGCAAGGGCATCGGCAAACGGCATCGTGATTGAACGCTGGAGCGATTGAATACAGATTTCCGGCGCAACCTGGCCGGTTGTTTTTGCTGCAATCCCGTTGCGAACCTGGTCGAAGAAATCATCATCGATGTCGGCTTGATCAACCGCAATTTGGGCGCAACTTCGACGGGGCGCATTATCAGCAATCAGCGACCGGGCGTATTCCAGAGCTGCGCCGAAAAGATCACTATCCCCGTCCACGACTCGATCCACCAGCCCGTGGTCATAGGCCTTTCGGGCCGAAATCGGAATCCCAGACAAAATCATGTCCATCGCTAGCGGAAGGTCGGCGATCCTGGGCAGACGCTGTGTACCACCTGCGCCCGGGAACAAACCCAGTTTGATTTCAGGCAGGCCCATTTTTGCCGATTCGAGCGCGATCCGGTAATCGCAACCGAGCGCGAGCTCCAGCCCACCCCCCATCGCGGTGCCGTTGATCGCGGCAATGACCAGCTTGGGCGCGTTTTCGAAAGCATCGATGACGTCGGGTAGATTGGGCGCATCCAGCAGCTCACCAGTTTCGAATTCCTTAATATCGGCGCCCCCGCAAAATAGCGGCAGGTTCGACGTGATAACAACGGCTTTTACCTGATCATCATCAATCGCCAGTTGCAAATGCTCGACCAGGGCCTGGCGCATTGCGAGGCCGAGCGCATTGACTGGCGCAGAACTCATAATGATGACAGCAACACCGTCGACAATCTGGTAATGGATCATGGTTGTATCTTTCCGGGTTTCGGGTTGTTTTCTGAATTCACCAGTTGCGCTTCGATTTCCTGCCAGTCGTCCACGGGCACAACCCGGCAAAGACTGTCCACGTTACCGGTCCAGCTGTACACGGATAGAAACGGCTGCTCGTAGGACCTCATGGCGTGGGCCAGGCCTTCGGGATTCCAGACCAGGCTTCCAGCACCAAAGTCTTGCCAAATTCCCTTGTCGAAGCGCCAGCCGCAAGGGCCGGTCAAATTAAAATAAAGCTCGGGCGCGGCATGATCATGATCCCGATAGAACGTTGTCGGCGCCAGCATGAATAACCCGAGACTGAAATCGTCATCGTGGAATACGCAACCGTTAGGACCAATCAATTCGCAGTGCATATTGCCATCGAGATAGGCCTGGCCGACATCGGCTTCCTCCGGGTAGAACAATCCATAATCGACTCGCCAGGTCAGTCGATTTCGGGCGAGCCTGAGCCGCTCCGCCAGTGGCTGCAAAGACGGTTCAACGATGCCTGCAATGGATCGATCCAACAATCCCGCACGATCCACAGGTAAAACTGGATTTTCCTCCAGTGCCGTATGCGTACCATCGAGGTGCCGATTCAAACCCGCCAATACTTCAGCTACACCTTGCGAATGAGACTCACGCTGCCGCAGTTGATCCTGAATGAGGCGGAGCAGCCCGATGGAAACCGGCTCCGTATGCGCCAGTGGTCCATGGATGATGCGCATGACCTTCTTGTCCATTTTTCCAACGCTTGTTTTAGGCAGTTTATCGGCAAAGGCGATGCGTTCCGGTATCGCCCATTTTGACAATCGCCCTTGCGCGACCTCGGCTTCAACCGCTGATCGAATATCCTCCTCGGCTAGCGCCTGATCGGCTCTAACCACCACAATCATCGGACGTTCGCCCCATCGTGCGTCGGGAATACCAAAAGCCGCAACCTCGGCAACGCCGTCGCATCGCGAGACGATATCCTCGAGTTCAAGCGACGATATCCATTCACCGCCGGATTTGATCACGTCTTTCATGCGGTCGGTAATTTGCAGTGACCCATCAGCATCAATGTAGCCCACGTCACCGGTGTGCATATAACCGCCCTCCCATAGTGCCTCGGAGGCAACGGGATTGCCGGTATAACCCTGCGTCAGCCAGGGCGTACGCGTGACAATTTCACCGGTAACCGCACCACCGCGGGGAATGTCGTTCATATCCGCATCGACAACCCGCAAATCGACCAGCACGGTGGGCTGACCGGTCTTGCAGCGCCTGGCTAAAGACGCTTCGTCAGTCGTGACCTGATCGAGACCGGAGAGGTTGGCGGCCGTGACAAACGGGCAGGTTTCGGACATACCATAAGCGGCAAAGGTGCTGATGCCTTTCTCGGCTGCTGCCAGCGCAAGACCTTTGGACAATGCCGCCCCACCGATAATGACCTTCCAGTTCGACAGGTCAACCCGCCCGATTTCGGGCGCGGTCAGTAACATATGCAATATGGTGGGCACGCAGTGAGAGAAAGTAACGCCCTCGCTTTTTATCAGCCCAAGCAGTCGAACGGGTTCATAGCGGCCGGGATAGACCTGCTTGACACCCATCAGCGTGGCCGCGTACGGCAGTCCCCAGGCGTGAACATGAAACATCGGCGTGATCGGCATGTAAACGTCGCCGCGATGAAAACGGTTGTTGTTGTCAGCCGAACCCAGCCCCGCGATCAATGCCAGCGTATGCAATACCAGTTGGCGATGGCTGTAAAATACACCCTTGGGTTCACCGGTGGTACCGGTGGTATAAAAAGTGGTTGCCGGCGTATTTTCGTCGAAGTCATCAAACTCGAATTCACCGCCCGCGGTTTCGAGCATCGATTCGTATTCGAGTATGCAATTCTCTGGCAGCTCGAATTCGGTCTCCTCGCTGAGATAAACCAGTTTGATCGGTCGTTCGAACCGATCCTTGATCTGGTCGATGACCGCAATGAAATCGGCATGCACGAGAATGACATCGTCTTCGGCATGATTAATGGTGTAGAGGATCTGCTCGGGAGATAGCCTGACATTGATGGTATGTAAAATCGCAGCCATCATGGGAATGGCAAAAAAGCATTCCAGGTAGCGGTGATTATCCCAATCCATCACCGCGACCGTGTCGCCGCCTTTGACACCAAGCGCCGCTAAACCGCTGGCCAACTTGCCAACGCGCGAGTACAGCGTTGCGTAGTCATAACGCATCCCGTTAACGCTGACTATTTCCTGATCAGGATTGCAGCGTAGCGGTGTATGCCACAGGTGCTTGATCAGTAGCGGATAGCGATAGGCCGAAGTTGCATGTGTTTCAATCACGATTGGATGTCTACTACAGATATCCTGATTAGCTCTTCCGTAAGCTAATCAGATACTTAAGGCCTTAGGCGAACCACCAACGTTCGGCACTTTTGCAACCGTCGAGCGTCCAGTTACCGGCTACGGTTTCCGGGTGCATTACCTTTTCGTTCAAGCCATGGAGGTAGTTAGTGAATCCCCACACGATGACGCCACCGTCTTCGTGCAGAAGCCTCTGGCACTCCCAGTACATGTCTTTGCGCTTGCTATCGTCTAACTCCGCTCGCGCAGCGACAACCAATTGATTGAATTTATCGGCCGCTTCCGTATTTCGCCATGCCGTGTCATTCCAGCTCGAGTCCGTGACACAACAGTTTGAAAACATCCAGTCGTTTGTCGGGCGGCCACCCCAGTAAGAAGTCGCAAACCCTTTCCCCGGCTGATTCCAGACATGGGACCAATATCCGTCCGCCGGCTCACGTTTGACCTCCAGGTTAATTCCTACCGGTTTCGCCGATGCCTGTAGCAACACGCCTGCGCTTACGGCACCATCCAGCGCGGCAGGTGAAGCGTGCAATTCTATTTTCACACCGTCCATACCCGCTTTTTTCAGGTGATACCTGGCTTTGTCGGGATCGTATTCGCGCTGGGGCAACTCACTATTGTAGTACTGCTGCGTAGGCGAAATGTGATGGTCATTGCCAATAACGCCGTGTCCGCTTTCGATCTTGTCAATCATCTCCTGACGATTCACCGAGAGCTTCACCGCCATGCGTAAATCAAAATTATCGAAGGGTTTTGTATCCAGGCGCATTACCATCGTTCGATGTTGGGTTCCGGTGACCTCTAAAATCCTTAACCCTTTAACGCCAGCCACTCGGTTTGCTGTTTTCGCCTCTACATTGTCGACAACGTCTATTTCACGAGTGATAAGGGCCGTATTGCGTGACGCAGGATCGACCATTACGAGATTCTCCACTTCGTCGAAATGTGCACGGTCGGATTTAAAGTAATTCGGATTGCGCTTAAAAACTGCCCGCAGGCCCGGATCGAATTTCGTCACCGCGTAGGGGCCGGTACCGTTACCGCTGGTGGTATCAACTTTGCCATCTTTGTCAGATGCCATGATCACCGCGTGATAGTCACTGAGAATGAACGGAAAATCGGCGTTGGCGGCATCCAGTTCAAACACTACTGTTCTGCCATCCTTGCGGATGTTTTTGACCGCAGTGAACAGGGATTTTATCGCCGACGCAGAATCTTCACCGCGGTGCCGATTGATCGAGTGAATGACATCATCCGCGGTTAGCGATTTTCCATTGTGAAACTCAACACCCTGACGCAAGCGAAACATCCATGTTTTTGCATCGGGGCTCGACTCGATACTTTCCGCCAGCTCCGGTGCTATTGAGCCGTCCGGGAGCACTTCGGTCAGATTACTTCCCCAGCACCAGTTGTTGCAAATTTCCACAACGGAGCCAGTGTTCTTGAGGGCATCCAGTGAATCCGTGGTCGATCCTACAGAAAATCCCTGACGGAGCCGCCCGCCTTTTTTGGGTGTCGCGGCCAGCACTGCATTCGACATCGACAACGCCGATGGCAATGCGATTCCTGCTGCGACCAGTGTGGTAACAAACTGGCGTCGGCTGATTTTGCCACCAGTAAAATTTGATAGTTCTCGTTTGATATCGTCGTTTTGCACAGATTCCCCCTCACCAGCGGTGTTGTGGTTGTTTGGCACCGCTAACAATTCTGCCGTTGAAACATGTACAAGAAAATTGAAATAAATTGGCCTATTGGTTAGTTTTGTTTACCGATCAGTTCCATTGAATTAATATAGCGGTCCCAAACGAAATCGAACGTTCAATGGTTACTCGCATTCCATCGCTGGCATCACTCAGGGCATTTGAAGCGGTTGCCCGACACTTAAGTTTCAGGCGCGCCGCTGAGGAATTGTTTGTCACCCATGCCGCTATCAGCCATCAGATCAAATCGCTTGAATCCGAGCTTGGCGTCAAGTTGTTCAAGCGAAATTCGCGCTCGGTTACCCTTACCGACGAGGGCAGCCAATATTATCCTGTGATTCGAGATAGTCTCGATGCCATTGCCAAAGGTACCGAAAACCTGAAGCGGGAAAAAGGTTATGAGGAGCTCATCGTTCAATCTTATAGCTCTTTCATCAATGCGTGGTTATTGCCGAGACTCACACAATTTCAGAGCCAGAACCCGATGATTCACGTCCGTATTAAAACTTCATTCGAGGACGCCGATTTTGAACGGCAACAATTTGATGTCGGAATTTTTAATGGCCCATTTTCAGATGAGCATCTCTATACGCTCGAACTCTTCAGTATCGATATGTTCCCGGTTTGCTCACCTGCGTTAATCAGTGCAAGTTCACCGCTCGACCAGCCCGCGGATCTGGCGCATCACGTACTGTTGCAAATACCCTCGATTAAAAACGAACCCGATGACTGGGTACTCTGGTTGTCAGCAGCCGGGGTGGATATCGATAAAGTCCAGTTTGGCCCTGTCTACGATAACTATCCGCTGGCATTGCAGGCAGCGCTCGAGGGTCAGGGCCTGGTCATGGCCCGTCGGCCATTTGCCGCCGCTGAACTCGCCAACGGACGATTGATCCAGCCCTTTAACTTATCAGTCAATGAACCCGCCAGCTGGATCCAGGTTATCAAGCACAAACCGGAGCCTGGTTCGGCAGTCTATTTGTTCACAAAATGGCTTAAGCATGAAATAGGTTCCGATCTAAATTTTAGGGCGGGCAGGTAAACTCGAGGCTGATCGTATAGCTGGATTTATGATTCAAATTACATTTGTGGGTCACAATAAAATGAGTTGTTCAGACCTCAATGAGCCTGTGGAGATATTTCAGGAATAGAAGCGCTTACTGTATTACGTGCAATAACGGACTTGTATTTCGGATTTACACAAATTTTTGGTTCCATTATGTCGGTAAATGTTGGCATTTACCGACGTTTTGGAACAATGCTGTTCTATGAAAAATACTCACCAGCAAAGCCTCGATCTTACCAAACAAAAAGGTCTCATTCGTTCTCGAGATCTTGCTGCCAGAAAACTGCCTCGTGTTGCACTCACTCGACTGGTACGACAGGGACTGCTCATCCGTGTTGGAAGGGGACTGTACTCCCTGCCCGACCGACAAGTATCAGGACTGGGAGCACTCGCCGAGGTTGCGCAAAAACATCCGCAAAGTATCGTCTGTCTACTATCAGCACTTAGGGTGCATGAGCTCACTACGCAGGCACCATTTGAAGTCTGGATTGCAATTCCCAACAAAGCACGCGCCCCGAAAATGGACTACCCGCCGCTACGTATCGTGCGCTTTTCTGGCGCAGCGCTAACTGAAGGGATCGAACGAAAAGCGATTGACGGCGTCGATATTCGAGTGACCGATGTTGCGCGTACTGTAGTCGATTGCTTCAAGTTCCGTAACAAGATCGGACTCGATGTTGCACTGGAAGCACTACGTGAAGCATGGCGCGACAAGCGAGTCAGCATGGATGACCTGTGGCGCTACGCAAAACTTTACCGAGTGGACAAGGTAATGCGCCCTTACATGGAAAGCCTTTCATGAAAAAGAGTAATGTCGCAGCATCAATACGTGCTCGTCTTCTTAACCTTGCTCGTGAAAGGCAACAGAACTTTGATCTGGTGCTGACGCGCTTTTGTCTGGAACGCCTGCTCTACCGAATCAGTATTTCGAACTACAATGATCGGTTTCTTTTGTGGATTCAGGTGGGATTCAAGTGATAGTTAACTTTTCTCTGTCACTTTTTTTCAAGCGCTTTATTTCAAGCTGTACCAGGCACCTCGACCTCTACCGTGAAGCTCCAGGTGACCCTCTCTAGATAGCGATTTAAAATGCTCCTTAAGCGTATTTCGACTGACTCCGGTAATGGTTACCATCTCGCGCACGGAGACTCGGCCATGGGCGCGAGCATGGTCGAGAATCTGGATAGACAACCCGGGTAGTGCTGACAGAAGAAGCTTTTCACTTTCGACCTTCACGGCCAACCTCTGCACTTGCTGCTGCAAAACCCGCAGGAAATAAACGACCCAGGGCTGCCAATCCGGTTCATCGGCACGAATAGTGCCCTGCGTCTGGCGCAGGGCCAGATAATAACCTTCCTTGCCTTGCTCGATGACGCTTTCCAATGAACTGTACGGTACGTAGGCATAGCCCGCTTGTAGAAGCAGAAGCGTGGTCAACACGCGACTAAGGCGCCCATTTCCGTCCTGGAATGGATGAATGGCTAAAAAAACAACCACAAAAACCGCGACGATCAGCAATGGATGAAGTGCTTTTTCATCCCTTGCTTCGTTCACCCAGATCACCAGTTCCTGCATCAATGCAGGCGTATCGAATGGTGTTGCCGTTGAAAACACAACCCCGACCTGTTTACCGGCTTCGTCAAATGCAACTACGCTGTTCGAAGCAGTTTTGTACTCGCCTCTGTGTCGTTCATCTTTTTGGCTGTAAACCAGAAGATCACGATGCAGCTGCTTTATATGATTTTCAGTAATGGTGATGTCATTCCATGACTGAAAGACCATCTCCATCACCTTCGCGTAGCCGCCGACTTCCTGTTCATCGCGTGTATCAAACGGCTTGATTTCCAGATTGCCGAGAAGCGATTCGACGTCTCGATCGGACAGCTTGCTGCCTTCGATACGGGTGGATGATCCCACGCTTTCTATTGTGGCCACACGACGAAGCATCGACAAGCGTTCCGGTGCAAGTGTGCCCAATGCCCTCCAGGCACCTTTGAATTCGTCAATCTCGGATATCAGGTTGAGGATCTCGGAGGTAACAATAATGGTTTCAGTGCAAATCATGACATCCAATTATACACCCAATTACATCCATTTACTCAGCCCATTTATTCATCCAATTACACCCGTTTATAAAAGTCATGAACAGTACACATTATACGGGAGAGTCCGGCACAGCAATCTAATGCGACAATCACGTCTCTTAACAGACGAAAAATGGGGCTACGCCCTACTGAACAGGGGACCCCATCATTATGAGACTGACAAGGCGATTATTTTTATTTATTAATCAATAGCTTAGCGGGCACCCGTTGCACACAATGCACCACTGAGCAGGACAATGCATGACTGATTCCTACAAAATTCCTACATCGAGCGAGACGATAAATTAGGTGGCAGGGTTAACCCGGCCCCCTGAACATCGCTTACCAATAAGAACCAAGGGATAAAGAGCCAATCCTGAAGACCGACACCCAGAAATTCATGGTAGCCGGCAGAAAACCACCAAACGCGGACAAAAAACTGAAAAGTGGGTGTCCCTGTGAATTCTCACTGGAGCGTCCATCTCATCACACACTTTGTTATTGGTATCGTTTAATCCTGGGAGAAGTCGGTTTTTAACCCCCTTGCAAAACTATTCGTCTGTTAGCTCGGCCTGAAAAGAACTTGATCGCGATTGCTGAGGAAATACGAGAAATACGAGTGTCTGTCCTTGTGGAGCCAATACATCCAGTTCAAAGCCGGCAACTACGATCGCTGGCTCGGCGGCATGCGTAAGCTACGTCGTAAAATCATCGAAGAGATCGGCAGCACTCGCCTGGAAGACATGCACAAGCTGGTCTGAACAGGGCCCCGCTAAATGCTCGCAGCAACCGGGGCGATTCGAATTTTTGATCTGCTGAGACCGGACATCATCCGCGTCCAGGTATCCAGTTGACAAGGCAGGCCTCAGGGAAAGACCTGGCCGTTCAGCCAGCTGCGAAAACTGTCGGCCGCCGGGGAGAGCGGCTTGCGCAATCCGGGAACCAGGTAATAGGCGAAATTCTCGATGGCGATGTCGGAGATTCGGACCATCTGGCCCGTGTCGAGCTCGGGCTGTGCCAGTTCATCCAGTAACGCGATGCCGTGGCCCGAGATCACCGCCTGCAGACGCGTGTTGGCATCTGGCAATTGCACCGACATTTGACCCGGCGCAAACGTGAGACCGGCGCTTCGGTGCCACTGGCGCCAGCCTTCCATCCCCGATGCATCCGGTAACAGGGGCACGGTCCGCATTACCTGGTCAATACCCAGTTCGCTTGCCTGTTTGGCGATTTCCGTGTTGGACATCGGTCCGGTACGGGAGGTGTAGAGTATTTCGGCATCGCGATCCAGCACCGACGGTTCACACCAGAAAACGGTGAGATCGAGATCGGGGTTATCCAGATCGTGAAGTGTATTGATGGGTTCGATACGCAGGGAGATCTCCGGGTGTGCCGCGGTGAAGCCGGATAATCGCGCACCCAGCCAGCGCGAGATAAACCAGCTGTGGGCGCCCACGCAAAGTCTGTTCTGCGAAACGTCGCGCAGGTCGGCGATGATGTCCTCGAGCTTTCCCAGGTGCCGGCTTGCCTCCTTCAACAGGGCCTCGCCGCGCGCAGTCAGTCGAATGTGCGTGTGGTGGCGCTCGAACAACTCGAATCCGAGCTCCTGCTCCAGCTTGGCGATTTGATAGCTGACCGCTCCCTTGGACAGGTTGAGCCGATCTGCGGCGGACGTGAAGCTCATTCGCTCGGCGACCTCGCGAAAAATACTGAGGCTGTCAAAGGATCGAAAACGCATGACTCTGTTTAACTGATTTGAACACAGAGTTCAAGTATATGGGTTTGTGTTCGTCCTGGAAATGCCATTAAATTTATCACTTTACCAGTGAGCGCAGACGATGAAACCACGCGACCCGATAGCCCGCCTGCCGACCCACGAAGTCACCAATATGCCGCCCCACATGGGCGATCAGGATCTGTGGGCAGACGATCCCGTTTTACGACACTGGTGCTCGGTTTTCGGTGCCGACCAGCACAGGCCGCACCTGGTCCGGGTCGGCAAATTGACCGGACTCGACGAAACCTTCGAACTGGCCAACCAGGCCAATCGTCATGTTCCCGAACTTCGTGCCTTCGATCGCCACGGCATGCGCATCAACGCGGTCGATTACCATCCGGCTTACCACGACCTGATGGCGCTCGCGATATCGAACCAGGTGCACAATTTCGCCTGGCACCACGAAGGCGACGCCGGGCACCTGGGGCAGTCGATCCTGACCTACCTGTTCAACCAGCCCGAGGGTGGCGTCATGTGCCCGATGGCAATGGCCTACTCGGTAGTGCCCTCGCTGCGGACCACGCCGGTCGTCGAAGCCGAGTGGATGCCGCGCCTGATGTCGACGCAGTACGACCGACGCGACATTCCCGCGAACGAGAAGACCGGTGCCATGATCGGCATGTTCATGACGGAGAAACAGGGCGGTTCGGATGTTCGTGCCAATTCCACGGTTGCCGCGCCGGCCGGCACCGCTACGGGCATCGGTGCCGGCTACCTGCTCACCGGCCACAAGTTCTTTTGTTCGGCGCCGATGTGCGATGCCTTCCTAGTGCTCGCGAACACACGGGACAGTGGGATATCCTGTTTCCTGGTGCCGCGCTGGCGTCCGGATGGCAGCCGTAACAACCTGTTTATCCAGCGGCTCAAGGACAAACTTGGCAACCGCTCTAACGCGTCCTCCGAGATCGAACTTCACGACACCTTTGGCGTGATGGTCGGCGAAGAGGGCCGCGGAATTCGCACGATCATCGAAATGGTTACCGGTAATCGACTCTATTGCGCGATGTCGTCGGCCGGCATCATGCGCCAGGCATTAGTGCAGGCCCTGCATCACACAACGCACCGTTCGGCCTTTGGTAGAAAACTGATCGACCAACCGCTAATGAAGAATGTGCTCGCCGATCTGGCCCTTGAATCTGAAAGCGCGCTGGCGCTCGGATTGCGAATGGCACAGGCAATGGATAATACCAGCGAGGCCTCCGAAGTTGCACTTGCCCGAATCGGCACTGCGATTGCCAAGTACTGGAACACCAAACGCTGCCCGTCCATGGTTTTCGAAGCGCTCGAATGTCATGGTGGGCCGGGTTATATCGAGGAAAGTATTATGCCGCGCCTGTATCGGGAAGCACCGATCAATTCAATCTGGGAGGGCTCGGGTAACGTCGTCAGTCTCGATGTGTTGCGGGCAATGACCCGCGAGCCGGATACAGTCCCGGCATTACTGGCAGAAGTAGAAGCTGCACGCGGCAACGACGCCCATCTGGACCGCGCGATTGACGAATTGAAAAACGATCTGTCCGACACGGATGACATCGAAGGACATATGCGCAGTATCGCCGAAACCATGGCATTGACCCTGCAAGGCGCTTTACTAACCTGCCATGCCCCGTCTGCGGTAGCTGAAGCATTTTGTGCTTCGCGCCTCGCGCCCCGTTACCGCGGTGCTTTCGGCACCCTGCCGAAAAACCTGGATTTTGACACACTCATCAATCGTGCCCGACAGGGTTGAGTCAACATTAAGTTTCTGGAGATAAATCAATGGTCGGAACCGTTTTACCATTAATTCCGAGCGCGGGGCGCTCACCATGGTTCAAGGCGATGCAGTCGATGACGACTGCCTATGGCGATCATGTCGGCCGGCTGACACCGGTGACCTTCGACCGCCCGGTCGAAGACGAGTACCGCGTACTGCGTACCCGGGCCGGCATCTTCGACGTTCCCGAAATCCCTCTGGAGATTCGCGGCGCGGACGCGGCCCGATTCCTCGACTTCCTGTTCACGCGACCGGTCAGCAGCATGGCCGTGGATCGCGGTCGCTACGGGCTTTTGTGCCACCACGCTGGTGGTCTCGCCTGCGACGGCGTGGTGTTCCGCCTGGCCGAGGATCGCTTCTGGTACGTGCACGCCGCGCGCGATGTCTTCACCTGGATGCAGGCCCTGTCCGGGGGCTTCGACGTGGAAATTCGCGACCCGGGGTCCTGGGCGATACAGATCCAGGGACCGACCAGTCTCGACATTCTCGACGCCTGCGTCGACGGGGGCGCGCCTGAAAATTTCAACTACTACCACTCGCGCCAGGTCACCATGGGCGGCCAGCCGGTGCTTCTGAGCCGTACCGGGTGGACCGCCGAACTCGGTTTCGAAATCTATAACCTCGAAGCCGACGTGGATGGCATGGCGCTGTGGGATCACCTGATGCGTGCGGGTGAACCCCACGGCATGGAAATGCTGTCGACCTACTCGATGAATCCGCGCCGAATCGAGGCCGGCATCATGAACTACGGTACGGACATGGACTGGGACACGACGCCGTTCGATCTCGGGCTCGGCGCCTTCGTCGATTTCGATCACGAGTTCGTCGGCCGCGAGGCCCTGATGCAGGCCGACCACCGACCCCGCTTCAGTGGGTGCGTGACGGCGGCCGAATCGGTGAAATGGAATTCCCCCGTCCTGTCGAATGGCGTCGAAGTGGGTCGAATCAAGGCCTTCGCGCATTCGCCGACGCTTGCAACCCAGGTTGGTTACGTGCTGTTTAACGACGCGGACGCTATGGCGGAAGAAAACTTCAGCATCTGCGACCGGGACGGAAACGAACACGCACTGAACCTGCAGACACCACCCTTTTTTGATCCAGAGAAACGCATTCCACGGGGCCTCGAGGTTATGGAGTTCAAGGGGTGAAACCGCGGCGCAAGGGTCGCCGGCAAGCCAATCTCAAGCGCCTGCTCAGCCCCCGGCACATCGCCTTTATCGGTGGTCGCGCCGTTGAGCCCTGTATTGCCGCGGCACGCAAGGCGGGTTTCAAGGGGCAACTGTGGGTGGTTCATCCAAAATACGAAACCCTCGCTGGACTGACCTGCTTTCGAAGTCTTGGTGATCTGCCAGAGGCACCGGACGCCAGTCTGATCGCGGTATCACGTGAACGTAGCATTCCTGTTGTAGCTGAGCTGTTCGCCATCGAAGCAGGTGGCGCGGTGATGATTGGCGGGGAGTTCGCCGAGGCGGGTACCGAAGGTGAGGCCCTGCAGGCCCGGTTAGTCGAAGCAGCCGGCGACCTGGCTCTGGTCGGGCCGAATTGCCTCGGTGTGATGAACCAGTTCGATGGTGCCGCGATCTGGGGTGGTGACAATGTTTTTGAAACTGTTGAAGGCGACGGTGTCGCACTCATTAGCCAGTCGGGTTACGTGACTTACTCCATCACCAATGTCGAACAGGGCTTCCCGCTCGGCTATGCGATCAGCATGGGAAACCAGGCGGTATTGAACGTGGCCGACTATATCGATGCCATGCTGGCGGATTCACGGGTACGCGCCATTGGCCTTTACCTGGAAGGCATCGTCGATATTGCCCATTTCAGCGAAGCTGCGCTTCGCGCCATACAGCAGGCAGTACCCCTGGTGGTATTGAAAGCCGGCGGTACCCGTGAGAGTGCAGAGCTGGCAAGCAGCCACAGTGGCAC
>Ga0265303_10000884_pt1 | contig 17805 bp, 11 predicted proteins | sample Helome_2_FD_192494 | JGI IMG/M metagenome (GOLD analysis project Ga0265303, IMG submission 192494) | Marine sediment microbial communities from subtidal zone of North Sea - Hel_20160317 (Illumina Assembly) | ecosystem: Environmental > Aquatic > Marine > Subtidal zone > Sediment ... | reverse complement strand
GTAATGTTCGCAGGCGGTATGGTTTTATTTGATTTGGTCGAGAGCGCATTCAAGGAATGGATAGACATTCGAAGAGCGGTAAATCTATACGCCGAGCGTGCTCCCACCAGGGTGCTGGATGATGGCTTTTGGGTGAGCCTGCGACTGAGGGCGGTTGACTATCGCAGTCAGAATTATAGTCGGAATCACATAATACGGTCGTTCGATTCGGCAGCGCCAGCGATAACCATCCGTGGAGCGTTGAGGGGCACGGACTTTCCTTCTCACTTCATCTGGACGGGGACCGATGCCATCACTGTTCCTCCCGCAGACCAAGTCTTACGTATTGCGATGACCGCAAATGGACCCGCCAACCCTACTGGGTTTGAGTTTTACGAATGGCCGGGTTACCATGCCGATGCTCAACCGCCTATGCCACCGGCTTTGCCACAGCCTCGTCATCTACATCAGGCGGCCGCATCCCGTCCAAACCATGACAGTTGGGTGGAAATCGACGATGCGCGCAGCAAGCGCCAGCGTCAAGGAGAGAGGAACTACATGAAACCGCCCAGCCAGAAACAGCGGAAGGTGGTCACATTTGCGCGTCGGAAAGACGATGATGCCACCCTGGATGATGATGATGATGATGATGATGACGACGACGACGACGACGACGACGACGACATCAGCCTAAGCAACAACAACGGCAACGAAAACAACAACAACAACAACAAGAACAAGAACCACGACCACGATGACGAGGGCGAGGGTGGTGGTTTTGGTGCCAATGATGAAGACGATGGTCCTGATGATGATGATGATGATGACGATGACGATGGTTCTAATGATGAAGATGATAGCGATGATGATGATAGTGATGACGACGACGATGATGAGGGTAAAGCCCATGATGAACCGGTACCAGATATACCACCAGCCGAACGCATCTATCCTGAGATTCCCGGGAAGATGTATCCGTTTCCCATTGCCGAGATAATGGAGGGCCGTGACATCGAAGAAGGCGGGAGTACAAGCGTTACATGGCGATACGGGTCCATGGTGTTTGGTGCACCGACCAAGGAATTGGGAAAAAAGGCAGCTAAGCTACTGAAGCTAATTGCGCTGGAGCCGAAAGCGCAAGCGTACCCATGCGGTCGGTGCGGGGAAGAACAAAAGTCTCCGACGGACCATATGTGGCATATGATGAATTGGCCCTGCCAGCCTACCCCACATATTTCGCGCCTTTTCAATCCGTGGGTTGCGCCGGCCTTTTATTTTGACAAAAACTGTATCGATCTCTTGGAGACCACTGTTTGGAAAAAGAAAGATCCATCGAGTGGATCGATGGACGGCACAGACGACGACGACGAAGAAGAAGAGGAGCACTCAAAGATCTATCGAAAATTCTGGCCCAACGGACCTGAAGACATTCTTGATCCCCGCCAAATGCCGAACCCACACGGTCATGGACGTCACCCAGCGCAGAAAAGGGCCCTCTACAACGAGCGCACGCTGATGAGTGACCGAACGAATCTGTTACAGTTTCTGGGCGCTGTGTGGTATAATGCCAACCGCGAAACGGAGCACAAGTATGGTCGCTTTAGTCGAGACGACGTACGACGTTTGGAGGATGTTCCTTTGGATGAACCGTTTCCGTTCGTGGCCGATGAGGAAGCTTTGACCGTTAGGTTCCCAAATCGCAAGCTCCCAACCATGGACATCCCTTCCATTTCGCAGCTGCTGAGCTGTTTCAAGCCGTTTAACGAATGGCCCGCTAAGCAGCGCAAATACATGAAGAAGTGCTACAAAGACACCCAAGGCCATGTTGAACGTAAGGTCAAACATACCAAGAAGCCAGCGGCGAAGAAGCCTAAACCCAAGAAGAACAAAAAAGACCAGAAAAAGAACAAGAACAAGAAAAAGTAAAGTCCAAAATGAAGTATTGTCTGTTGTACGCAGAGGAAAGGAAGAAGAAGAAGACAAAGACGTGGTAGTTCCATCCTAAACACCTATAGCCTATATACATGTGCACAATAGATGATTATTCATTAGTACATAGGTCGGTGCTTCACGTAGTACCTCCCGTCACCTCTTACTTTATTTAACTTTTGTTTAAATTTCAAACGGTGTTTTTGAAATTCAACCATTTCGCGAAACTCGTCCGTTGAGACTGTCGTGGTAACACGGGATCTAGTCGCGCTCCATAATCATCACAAGCATCCATTACTCGACCTTACCTTGCTACAATCCTTTATCCACCCATAGAACAAGTCTCTGCGCATGTCATGTGGAGTAGCAGAAGCAAAGTCCGTGATCATGCGAACAACATGAACCGAGCAGTGTACCTTTTAGTAACGTGTGAATGGCACAATAGCTATTTTCACACAACAGATTGGCCAGTATTCCATCAATAACGCCTCCTTGAGGTACTTCACCTCATGGAAGCCATACCCTCCTATGTCATAGGTGCTATTTGCGAGCAACATGCCTATGGCAAGGTCCAATATTGAGCGCTCAGTGGCATTAGGGGCGAACATTTTCGCCTTGCGAGCAATTGAGGTTTTGGAAGGCTAATAGTCTGGTACTCACCATGATTCAACTTTTACCTGCAATCACTCATAACATCATTGAACTCCTGTACAACGTGGACAAGCCACAAGTGGTTTGAACAACTTAATCGATGTGGGAGTGGAGAACTGATTAAAAAAGCGACATGAATTTGCCAAAATGCATGCCACCAAAATGGATTATCACCGGTAGCGTGGCTTTAACTCAACTTCCACCTACATTCACTCATGAACGCGTTAACGGCATTAGCTTCACGGCCAACGTACAAGTGGTTTGATCCACTGAATCGATGTAGCAGTGGATTGCGAGTACAAAAGGTGACATGAATTTGCCAAAGCGCCCGTGGGAGAAATGGAACATCACCAGTAGCAAGGCTTTAACTCAACTTTCACCTACAATCACTCAGGACAGCGTCGAAGACACTACCTTCAAGAACAACCTACAAGTGATACGAGCCACCGACTCGATGGAGTGCGAGTACAAAAGGCATAGAAACGCGTTCGCCACTAGACCTAAAATCGTGCTATTTGTGCGTTGAAACTGTGGTATTACGTACTGCTTAAGGGACTCCACCCTCGTACTTAACTGTCATCCTCCATGGCGCCATCATCGAAAAATCGCCTACGAACCGCTGCTCGGGCCTCATCCTCATCATCATCGTCATCATCGTCATCATCGTCATCATCGTCATCATCATCATCCGACGAGTCAAGCAGTCGTCCGAATCGTCTTCGCCTCGCTGCTCGCGGCTCTTCATCATCATCATCATCGTCCGACGAGTCAAGCGGTCGTCTTCGCCTCGCGGCTCGCGGCTCATCATCATCATCATCATCATCGTCCGACGAGTCAAGCGGTCGTCTTCGCCTCGCGGCTCGCGGCTCATCATCATCATCATCATCGTCCGACGAGTCAAGCGGTCGTCTTCGCCTCGCTTCTCGCTGCTCAACATCACTGTCGTCATCGTCGTCTGTGTCCTGCAACGCCGCCAGTCGCCGGGCTTGGTACGCGGCGTCTCTCTGGTTCAAATCGTCCATCATCCCTCGGATGCGTTCTCTATCCGCTTGTATGCGCTGCGCTTCCCCGGGCGATGCTGCATCATCAACCGGAAGCCCAAGTCGTTCCGCTCTCAAACGGGCGTGATGTCGTTCTCGGTATAACTCCTCAGCACGGCGAGGGATCAGCCCAAGGACTAAATGAGGCGGCGGCGTTTGGTCAACGGGAGCTTGGCCTGCGATGGTCGCGAACTCGTTGTACATTGTAATGCTGTCGTTCATCCATTCCTTGTCAATGGCGGTCACATTGTCACTATAAAGCAAGATGGGAAGGAGAGTCAACAAGTGCTTGCGGAAATCGCGTTTGAGCGTCAGCATCAAAGCAAAGTGATACACAGGCAACTGAATCGATGACAAGTACTTGCGTCCAATGCCGGGGATGCTTGTCCTTCCCACCACTCGGAGTTCTATTCCAAGACTCCTAAGTATCTGTTTCACAGCATTCTTGGCGTCTTTTGGCTTCGTGTAGATATTTTGGAGCCGCTGCTGTTCTGTAGTTTGAGTGCCGGGTATGACTGTACGCAGGCAAGCTTCCATGATCCGTTTGGTGTCGCGGGTCTCATCATTATCGTTTTGTTGGGGTTGGAAACAAGATTTGAAGTATTCACATAGTGATTGGTGCTCGATTATGGCAGCGCCGGTGAAAAATGGAGTAGAACCGCGCTCTCTCACACACGGGAGTGCATCACCGGTGGGGCAGAGCAGGTCTTGTAGGAAGTATTCCGCTAGGCGGAATTGTGCGGTGTTCCTTAGATTAGAACTGTTGTAACGCCGTGTCTCCATGTGCAACCAGATGGAGTGCTGTTGCTCCGGTGTAACAGCCCGGTACACCCAAGTCAACCAACAAGTAAGACGTCGACACGATTGGGCCAGTCTACCGAGCTTCTTGGAAAAAAATGCAGCATGATCCTCTTCCTTAGGCTCCATCCGCTTGATCAAGCCCGTCGCTATCTGGGGAGAGAAGAACGCATCTTGCAGGCGTTTGACGCAGTCGGACGACACAGCCTGCCGGTACAACTCCATACCACCGGAAACTTCGATAGCCCGCAGAATCTCACTGAGCTCCCCGATGACATTGGTCTCCAACTCGACAAGATCTTTAATATGGCGGAGGCGAAGCTTGGCCCATTCCTTGAAGCGCGTGGACAATGTATTGTACTCATCGAGCCGATCGAGATCGTCGATCTCCGGTGGGTCTTCGAATAAGGCCCTACCCTGTTCTAACGAATCGTATCGGACGTCCGGTTGACCGTCCATTGGCCGAAACATGCTTTCGGCGTTCACCCCCCATTGCAGCCACAGGGCGTCGTGCTCGGATAGCGTATGAGAACGTTCCACATCGATGCGTGCTTGTGTTTCGGCCAGGCCACGAATATCAGCCATGGCAACTTGGCCATCCCGTGCCGCCAGCATTTGTTTACGAACGACGGCGTAATCTTTCATGACCGTATTGAAGTGAAGCATCTCTCCATATCCCTTTTCAAAGAAAACGTAAGACTGTCGAATCGCATGGGCAGGCAGCGAATCCATCATGAAACGTAATCGACGGACGAGTTGTTGCTCCTCGTTGTGCGACAGAATGCGGTTGAACAAAAATGCATGAAAAGAATGGAAATGCTTCGTGATGGAAAAGCCGGCCCCGATCACCGATGTACAGACAACAACATCGGCAAGGTGAGCCACATCATTGGGCTTCTTGGTAAATTGAACGTTGAATGCGTCCTTGTCTTTTACCGCTGCCCATAGACCTTTTACACGGGATTCGTCCCATTGATTCTCCCTTGCTATATCACGCAAGAACTCCACCAGGAACTCGGCATATACCACCGAAGAGCAGAAAACAATGAACGGCCGGTTACAGTGACCATCGGCAAAGGATGCCTTGTAGCATCGCTTCAAATTCTGTAGGGCAAGGATGCTGTCGGTCGTCCACTCGATTGGATGGATCTCAACGGGCTTGATGAATTGATAAGAACCAACAAAGCGCTGATCATCACATGCCACATCCGCCATGTCCGTGTAAAACATAACATCATCCCTTGATACCCCGTCCTGTAGTAATACAGTGTGCCTGGCCGTTTGAATCAGCTGGTTAAACCGAGTGTACACATCCGAAAGGATAGTAGTACAAAGAGAGCTTAGGAAATGTCGACGAACAAGGCCACATTCATCCATTATAACAATGTCGTATTCACGGTCCCCCAAATGGATGAGGGAGTTGACACTAATGACCAGTTGCGAAGGACAGTCGGCTAGTTCACTGGGCGTGAGGTCCAGGTAGCATAAGAGCCCCATCCGCTGTGCTTGGTCTCTTGCCAGTGTCTGCCGGAACGTGACCACCAATACGCTGTATCCATTATCACTAGCCCATGAGCAAAGTAACATACACTGAAACGTTTTCCCGCTGCCCATTATTGCCGCTACGACAAAGAAACGCTTCCGGGTGCGAAACGCCCAGTCAATCTTTGGCAAACGTTCGCAGGGATCCAAGGATCTGTATGTTTCCGCAAACGGATATGGTACCTCTGCTGTGTCCTCCCGAGGGATGCCGTAGGTTGTTGCACAGCCAAAACAACGAAATCCGCCACGGAAAACCTTGGCACTTGCAGTGCGCTCCTCAATACCATTATGGATATGGTGCAAGAACTCTCCAGGTACGAATCTGCGGAATGCTTTTCGCTCGCCGTCTTCCGACAGGAACCTGTAGTACCAAATAAAAAGATTAGTCACGGTCCACAGAGGATTTTGTGAGCGTGTACAACAACGATTCTTACTCACTATCAAAAAACAAACAAATTGATAGTCGTCTTCAATAACACAAACAGACAAAACAATACTTTGCGCAACTTACACCTGATCAGGATAGACGGCTTCACGGGGTTGTTCTGCCGAGACATCGGATACTGCAAGATTCCGTTCTCCATTCGTCAGGTGCTGGGGCGCATTAAACATTAACCGTTTTTCCTCATAGGGCGCGAAAGGACACCCGCCACACACGACGTGATCGAACGAACCACGCAGCTCGGCGACGGTTGTGGTGTTCTGGCGGTATTGGGCGTTCCATTTACGCTTTAAAGGGTACGCCAATGAAGGTTTCCACTCACACAACAAGTACGTTTCGTGCGTCTCTGTGTCATCCAGAGGACGAACCGAGAGGTGTCTCTTCCACCTTGCGAAACCATCCCGCCCCTGGAACAGTTGATCAAAATTCTGTTCTGCCACGATCATAGGGGAAGCCGAAGAGACGATGGGGGCCAAAGCAGCGGAACTACTGAATTGTTTGACTTTACAGCTTCCAGGCCCCGCTAAAAGATGGTTGTCTTCGTATATGGCCTCATCAAACATTGAATCGTTATAACCCCTGAACGTCCACCTTCCTTGACCATCGCGATTGTAGTGCGACAGCATGGAAAGAATCATCAGCGCCCGAGCCCGGAATTTACCTTCCGGTGTCTCCCATAGATGTTCGTGGGCCACCAACCATTCCGTGTTCTCGAAAACGAATTTTCGGGCAATCTCGAACACGAAAAGTTTCATGGAAAGGAGAATTGACTCGCAAAAGACACGGTTGAGAACGACGTGCATCGAGAACTTGCTTGAGCGACAGCGGGTTAGAATCGACAAATCATCATCACCACCACCAAAATCATATTCCGGGATAGTCGTTGTCATCAGTTGACAAATATGCTGGACCGCGACACTTTTGCCGGCTTTACACTCCGCTTCGTCCAGTTCACTAACAGCAACACGGTCATGAAGCGCAGCAAGTCGTTCTATCACCTCATCCGTCGCTTCAATGCCAAGGCTGCGCGTATGCTGTTTCAAAACCGACGTCGAATCAAGTGCATTGATATCACCCGCGGTCTCTTGTTTAATCTCGATGTCAAATACCACACGGTTGGGCTTGGCGGATTGAAGAGTTTCGTCATAATAGACTCTCCCAGTCTCCAGCGTAGAACAAAACCTAAAGAAGTTGCGAAGAGTTGCTACCATATATTCCTTTTTGTGGTTCATCCGCGCCCTGCTATCGTCCGGAGACGGCTTGTCCCGGGCGAAGCAATGCAATGCACTGGTCTGTCGCGGCTGCATATCAACTAGCCGCGCAAGCGCGTCAGACAGCCTCGGAAACCTGCGGATATTGCACAAGTCGATTCGAACCGCACCTTGTCGGAACTCGGCCATAGCCGTTGCGCACTGTTCTGCATACGTGGGCTGCATATTCACCTGCCCCCCGCCATCGGTCTCTCTGTCTGCCTCGTCTTCGCCTTCCCCCGCTCTGGCTGCAGCTGCCGCTCTTACTCGATTCTGCCATTCGATAAGATCTTCTTCTTCCTCCGAAGAAACGAGATCATCATCGGACCACATTGCCACTGCGGATGTTTATGAATGAAGCTTATGGTTGGAGCGGATGCAATGTAATAATGGTGAAACCGCGTTGTCGATCCTACGGGGTCGTTTGGTATCATTTTTGTTTGCACGACTTGCGCACTCCTTTTTTTTTACGTTTTTTGCTTTCCCAGACTTTTTCTGTGAGGACCGCACCTCGGAACGTTACGCATTCTGATAATTAAATATCCAACGGTTTTCTATTCTAACGAAAATAGTACTAATTAATCCGACCTGATTTAAGGTTCTAAATTATTTATTTGTCATATCCCCAAAGCTGTATTCCGCGCAACGTACGCCATAACTATCCTTTGTCACATGAATCGGCTTGCGAAATTTGCATCTACCGCCCGGCGCTCGTTGCACCTTCGGCGCCTTGGTGGAATTTTCATTCGACCGCCACTACGATCTCTCACCTACCGGTACAACATGAGTGTGAGATGGTACGTTTATAATAACAAATAAGGCATACATTCAATTAAGATTAGGCAGAGGAAATAGACGAGTCGACAGTAGTTATTGTCTCCTTCTCGCGGTGGTGCATCGTCACATACGAGTAGCGTATGTCCTCAATCCTCGTATCCGGCTGTCCAAAGTCGAGGTAGTAACCGACATTGTCGATAGACACCCGTTCTCCAGACAAAGTTCGTTGCGTTAGCACCAGAAACTTTGATGCACAGACGACATCGGCAATGTATTGATAGGCATCGAGTAGAAGACAAAAGTCATGTTTTCGGAAATATTCCAACTCGTGACGTAGACGACCAAAGTCGTCGACAATGACGACGTCGTAGTTGTGGTAGGTAGGGCAAAGTCCCCACAAATCACCTGGGTTGCCGACCAAGAATCGGGTATTGTATCGGTTGGAATTATAGCCATTGAGGTCCTTGGTACTAAACATACGTTGGAGGTAGAATTCTGGCCGCCATGAAACACAGAGCGCCCGGAGTCCGTTACCCAAAGCGTGTCCAAGGAGTCTAAAAATCTGACAGCGTTTGCCAACATTCTTGGGTCCAGTCAACACAAAGTAACGTGATTTCAACATCTCCTTGGACCAGTCGATATCACCATAATTCCGCCAGTCGATATGACCATCGGCCGACACCGTAGGACGAAACACATGCGAAGGTGGATCGAGACTTTTCACAACTGTTTTCGCTTTTTCAAGTGATGCTTTCTGTTTGTTGTTGTAGTCGTTGCGTGATTTTTCTCGCAGAAGCTCTTCTTCCGCTCCCGCTAAAGCGATGTCGGCTAGCTCAACACAAAGGACGCGCAGTAGGACGTCCATTGGAACCGCATCGGTGGGAACATCACTACGTTCGTCATCTCCAGAATAAAAATCTGTTACGATGTCATCATCCATATCAACGTCCTCTTCCACCTGGTCTTCCATTGTATTTTCAACAAAACGACACATGACAGGAGTCCGTTCAGTAGGTTGAACAGCCTCCTTTATGCAACATCTATCGTTGCTCAGCATTGGCGTGTCGGCCCTCAGCCCGCCTGTCGCCTGTCGACTTGAGGATGGCGAACTCTTTGTCATTGGTGTTTACAGCACAGTGCCGCCTCGAGTTTTAGAGTGCCGCCTCGAGTTTTGTCTGTTGAGAAACCGCGCAAGTGCTTCGATACCGTAATATGCTATCCGCCGGAGCGATAGAGCACGGCGATCCACCTTCCAGATCAAATTTATTTCACAGACCAAATTAATATGTTTCCTTGAGCAGCAAGGATGGTGGTTATTTTGTATAATCTTTAAGAGAATCCCACTTTTTAGCCACCTGGTGAGTTATCCTTCTTGAATGAACAATCTTTGCAGAGTAATAAAAACACAGTATATTCAACAATTTACACGTCTTGTTTGGGAGAAAAACTATATTTTAAACACGTTCCAAAAGCTCTCAACTGGCCAGAAAAAAATGCTTAGGTTACGTTTAAAATGTTTTAAAAACGTAACTTAAAATGCTTAGGTTACGTTTAAAATGTTTTAAAAACGTAACTTAAAATAATTTAAATCATAACATCAATTTTTTGCAAACGTTAAAAGAAGGTATTGTATAATCAAATAAATTAAGTTTACTATACATTAAAAAACAATTCTTTATTGTAATAAAATATATTTTGTTTGTATGTTGAGGTTGTTTGTAGTATTACTTTTAAAAATTTTATAGACAGTTCAATTTATTTTAATTTGCGTGTTTATTATTGTTTATGCTGTCATCAAAACTACTTATCAAGTGCACTCATTCTTTTTACATCGGTGATACAATACTATTAAAGCATATATTTAAAAGGCTTTTGGAGCACGAAAAAACATTCCAATAGTACGAGTAGAACATCTTTTACGAGAGCTTTTAATTTGTGTTGATGGACAGTTCAACTATCTCACGTTGGCTTTTCCAATATCGCAATAGTACAAGTACAACATCTTTCACGAGAGTTCTATTTTGTGTTTACCTCGTACAGCCAATTTCGAATGTTGAATAAAGTTTCGCGGATTCACAACAGCTGTGCTCCGTAACATCCAATGCCGTTGGCTTGTGTACCTTGACATCCAATGAATCTGAGTTCCTCGATTGTGACCTTGTTCGCTGAAGATTTCATAGCTGCTCAATGAGTGCAACAATGGCGACCTCCAAGGACGATGAGTACGGTGTGCGTGCGTTTTCGTTTGATGATTATCAGATGACCGACTTGGGCATGGAAGAAGTGAAAGGAATGGTGGATTGGCCGCAGGAGTCGACAGATCACCAATTCTTTGTCATGTCTGGCCCGTCGGGGTACAATAGGAGGCAACAATACAAGGAATTTGTTCATTTCGCGAAGGGCCGATCCAAAAGCGTCCTCATCATATCGTTTGAGGTATCCATGTCAACTTCTGTCGGTGTGGATTTCATTCAGCGTCTTCAGGATCGGGTCATTATTGACGATTGTCCCCGATATCTACTGTCGCCTCCGGACCATCTTTGGAAGCTCGGGAACAATCTTTTCGATTACATCATTATTGACCAATTCGCTCATATTCAGTCCTTTGTGAAGTCGCTCGCGGATGGGTCTATGGCCGGACAAGGTGGACGGTACTCCAAGTGCTGGCCTAATTTTTTGACTCAGATACGTGAATCCGCTTTTGTTTTTCTCTGTCATGAAGACGAGAAGAACATTACTTGCGCTGACGTAGCATACTACCTCCACAACTACACGGAAGGTAGTTCCCTTGACGACTACTCCAAGAACGCTACTGTTGGATCCTTACTATTTACCCGTGAATGTGATCATTTCTGTTCCTGTTTGCACAAAAAGAAACACGACAAGAGTATCAAGACGGACCCACAAGAAGTAACCTCGCCGAATCTAGTAACGTGCTTCTCTGCTGCCGAAGGCGAGGCTCTGGTGGGTGAAAAAGTGAAGAAAAAGGAAGCCGATTACGACCAAAAGGGTAAAAGAGGAGGAGAGCCGTGCGAAAGCAGTATCAACAAACGTAGACTCTAATATCTTATTTTGGTTAATGAATGAACCGTATGTAGTTGTCGTTCTCCGTTTCCTCTTCTTCTTCGTTATCCGTAGACTGGTCGTCTGTGTCGTTGTTGTTAAGATTACTATCTTCGTAGGAAACCCAGGCATCAAGCCGTGTAACAATGCAAAGCTTGCAGAGGGGGCACAGACAGTACTTCGCATGTGCACCCGCGGCTCGTATATAGGTGTAGTGCTTCTTTTGCCACTGTTCTGATCGCGAGAATCTGATTGGTAAGCCGTTCTCAACCATCACTTCGTACGCCCGAATAGTGTCAAGTATCGTTGACGCTTGATTCATTTCCTTGCTGAACCGATTACTAACCTCTGGACAGAGATCTGCACAGTTACACTTTGTGTTTGTGTTGTAATGAATGCACTTTGGTTGCTGTATCATTCGAACGGCTTCTAGCTTGTCTTCCGCGTCGAGCGGCTCGAAGTAACATTCTTGATCCTCGCATGACGTGCAGCAAGTCATCAAGGTCCCAAAGGCATGACATTGATGGCACCGCCCGATCCCATCATCGTTAATCCTGCCCAGATCTTTGGCAGAAAGGATTTTTGTTTCTTGTAATTCGCTGCCGCAGTCTTTGCACGTGTCTGCGTCTGCGCCTGCGAACGCCAAACGCCGACAGGTATAGCACCTCAGATGTATTGTTGATATCATGACGAGAACACTCTTTGGTTTTTTTGCAACATCAGTGTCAGCGAAAAGAACAAAACGATCTTCCATTTTTGGCTACCAACGAAAGCGAGATGGTGTGAAGATCGGCTAGCGCTGAGGTGCAATGGTATTTATACGAGACGGTATTAACGGGTAAAGCTCCGCGCCGGGCCACCACATTTGAAGACTTTTACTTTGCAAATAAAATTTAATTTAGAATCAAACTGAAATGTTTTAAGATGCCTAGTTATATTGTTTGGAGCACGAATTTAATATGTTCTGTGCACCTTCCAAACAATTTTAAAATCAAAATTCCAATTTGAAAGGTCCACCGCATGACATAGCGTCTCGTTGCCGCTATGGCTACCCTGCGCACAAATCCCCTTGGCGACACGGATGAGACACAAGAGCGGAACATACACAAACGCAAAGCATTCGCCCCCATGGCGGGTCAACGCAAGAAAGCAGGTCCAAAGTCGGATAAGTAGTGGAAATATAAGACGACAATTAGTGATTAATTCATTACCATATTCTCTTCGTCCTCCGCAACAGCAACGCCATGACGCTTGGTGTAAATAACCTTCGTATATCCTTCAACGGCCTTTTCATAGGACGAAAAGTCGAAAGACTCAAAACGGTGAACGACCGCAAGGATGAGCTTCTCGACTTCGCTGAGGTCATGATTCGTGGCAATGTTGGCCATACGGCGTTCAACCTTGCTCCCCTCCGAAGCGCCACATGCCATCATGCCTCCCACCAAGTACTGTGCGAGCCCATCGCCTTCAATGAACGATTTCGCATCGGCAACGTCGGCCGTGAGATGTTCGCACAGCGCCGACGCGACGAGAACTTGTCCTTCGACCTTCGGGATGCCACCCGCTTCGCTGACCAGATTGGCCCTGTTGTCTTGCGTCTCGAAGAAGGCAAGGCTGTCTTGGGTCAAGAGCAGAGAACGATCAACCGTATCAGCCACCATTGTCTTGTCTTGTTTGTTTGTTGTTCCTTTGCTTGTTTTTGTGAGTTATGGCAGCGACTGCGCACAGCGCGGTGCTACTACACGGATCCTACGTCGTCCACGCTGCGCGTCGATCGTTTCTTTGGTCTTTGGCGCTTCTAAGGAGACCGTGTCTGTCCACGGCTGTCAGTCCACGGCTGTCAGAATCGAAACGTTCACTTGTCTGAAACGTTCTCCACGCTGTCGAGGTGAGTCCCACGCTGATTTGACCTGGTGGATGTTTGATGGAGCTCACAATTCGCGACAATACAGGAGGTGCGGCATTGCCAGGGACGACGGAAAACGACAGACGCCACGATTGAAATCGACACCATCTCCACGCTGTGGGGCCAGTCATCCACGCTGTCGAGGTGAGTCCCACGCTGATTTGATCTGGTGGATGTTTGATGGAGCTCACAATTCGCGACAAGCGACAACTGGTACCAACAGACGCAGACGGCCAAGACGACCATGACGGATAGAACCTTGCTTTTCACTCACCCGCAGATGGACTACTTCGAGGAGTTGCGTGGTAGAGCGCGCAACCTCGCCCAACGGGCTGGGATCCCGCTTGTCGATGCCATTTATTTCATTGTCTCGGTGACTGTCGGTCACCTTACGGGCGACCTCGCTGAAGCGAAAGCCTTCGTCTGCGACGATGATTTGGCTTTGCACCTATTAGGTTGCATTTTGGGGAAAAACCAAACCGAGGCGGACGCGATCGACCAGCGCGTGAACCACATGACGAGTCGCCAGAATGATTCCCTTGGCAACCGTCGTCGTCGCAATCGCGCTGCCGTCCACCTCAATGAAATCGAGATGATCATCCTTGCGGTCATTAGCCGTTTCGAGTCTCTCGGTGTGCAAAGCTACGAAAAGGCGGTCGAAGCATTTACTCGTGTGATTTACACGATCCGTCATGGGGCCGCCGAGCCCGAGGATGAAGAGAATGCAGGCCATATGGCTAATGGACAAGGACCAGGAGTAGCGGCTTAATGGTAATGTCTATATACATTAGTCCAAAAACGTAATAATAAATTGAAAACACGTTATAATTCGACAAGGGTAAATCATATAGAAATCTAAATCTCCGCGCCGGGGCACCATACTGGAAGACTTTTACTTCGAAACTCAAATTCAATTTAAGGCCAAACTGAAAATCTTTGAGATGCGTATTGAAATTGTTTGAATCGCGGATTGAATATGTTTTGTTCACATTGAAAACAATTTGAAATTCAAGCACTTAAAACCAAAACAGGCGATTTCAACCAAGAAGCGTTTTTACTTTTCCATTTGTCTGGTGCTGGTCCACGAACTGCTGCCTGTAAAGCATATCGGGAGTCGATCAGTTCGTAGAACTCTGGTTCGTCGAGACACATATCCACCCTCATCATTGCCCGGACGAGTGCATCTACCGCCTGAACAAGGTCTTCAGATTCCACCACTTTTGCTTCGAACAACGTGAGTTGTGTGGTCTCTCGTGGCACTTGAAGAACGTTGTTCTTTCTCACCAAGAAGGTTTCCTTGTCCCCCTTTTTCAGCCAAAAACTTTCAGGGGTAATCCTAGAGATTGTGCAGATCCCACGCAGTTTGTTGGTTCCGTTGACGACTTTCACTCTAGCTCCTTCCAGGAACTTGTTGCTTCCAAACAAACGCACCATGGTGATGCTTCACTATGGCGGAGGTACGTGCATGATGGGCGCGTGGTAATAGCGATTCATCGGCGATCAGCGCGGGAAGGGGGGGTGTCCTGCGCGTGAATGAATTTTTTGAATTGGGTGTTAGGCACAGTACAGCCTGGTACGCGTGTGTCTGGTTTGAATTTGATTGATTTTGACTGTGTCGGTCTTGCTTGCGCGTGAAGGCAATTGTAATTTGGTCGTATGTCTGTGCCTTTCAACCGTTCGTGGCCACGGTTAACGTTTAATTCAAAAACACTTATTGGGCGTCGAAAAATGACCACGTTTCGTAGGCGCCAATGCTCTATCAAAAGTTTCACTTTGACGTGTCGAAACATTTTGAAACAGTACGCACCAAAACTCATAATAAAGCACATCCATCGTTATCACTTCATCACTTTCGTTATTTTTTCTGAACAGAAACCACGCTGGGAGCATCACAATCACACCACAATCGGAGGCTGTTAACCATGGATAACAACAAAATGGGTGAAGCTTTGGGATCGTTGGGTGGTGGAAAGGAGAATAATGAGGACGACAATGACAACAACAACAACAACAACCAGAACGCGAGTAACGCCGACGCAGACAACAACCCCGATCCGGATCCTACTGCCGGCAACGACAACAACAACCACAACGTGAATAACGCCGACACGGGCGACGTTGTTCACCACCAGGGACGCGAAAACGACCACCAAAACGGGGATCGTGCTGCTGCAGCCCAAGGGGCGAACGATTTTCTATCGGTCCACTTCACAGCACAGCCGAATCTATTGCCATTTCTGCCAAGGTCCGCCAACCTACATTACACAAGCGATCAGTTGATGCGACTCGCCAGTGGAAGGGAGGAATGGTCCAACGATGATATTATTACGTTTATGAAACTTTTTGCGCTCTTCCTCCGAGCTGGCGGGTACTCGGAAGCAGATTACCTGGACAGTGAAGTGGATTATGCGCCACGAACGCATCCGGCCGAACCACCCGCCCGATCGACAGAGTTTTCCCGAGTCCATGGTATTTATCGATTGGATCTTAAGAAAGAACCCCACGGTGTTTACATTCGGGTCAACCTACGAGAAAGGGTGGTTGAGGTCCATACCTATTCGTCTACGCTTGGTCACACGCTGTTTACGGATGGTTGGTGTTTCGCACAAATCCGACGACTCATTGCGCACGGGTTCGGTGGGACCGGTCCCTACCAATTTCAACTGTATAAATCTCCTCCACCTCCTAGACGAAACAGGAACACGACTGCGCCCGCGTCGCCCGGTCTCGATCCTACGAAATGGACTATCAAGTATACACAAGTCGGAAGCAGCTGTTCAAGAGCTTCGAACCAGGATTGTGTTCCTTACTTGTTTATGCTGATGAAGCGTTTCATTGGCACGCCTAACCTACCAGAAACAGATCCAATGGTGCGTCTCTCCGGGCATCATGCTGATTTTCAGAGGTGTCCAACAGCACAAATCCGAGAGGTTACGATGCAGTATCTTTGTCGCTTCATTGTCGTGCTTGCCATTCATGGGGGCGGTGCCATAACGGAGAGTATCTTTACCGACCATAGTGCTACTCTCGCAATCAGGGAGCAACGCGATCAATTCTTGGAGAGCCTGTTTTCGCGAGGACAGCAACCGCCAGCCTACTCTCAGGACCGGCGGATTCATACTGCTGTCGGTGTGTACCTGACTGTGTCTCGAGACAATGCAACGGTTGCGGAGGACGAGGCGCAGCAGAGAGGTTTGCAATTGAACGCTGCTCGGCGATTGTCGATTATACATGAGCCCAATTCCCCTGGTTCAGGGGAAGGTGAGGTTGCTGCTGCGCCATCTCCTGCTGGTTCCGCAACCGAGGCTACGAGTAACAATGATGCTGTAACGGCAACGCGCGCCACTGCAGCATCTCCGGTCATTGCCGCACCGCACCAACAAAACGCAGCAATTGAAGCATTCAATATCGTAGCTGACATGGACGCTACAGCCGGCGCTGGAGCCGGGGATGGGCTTGCTACGGGACCGGCAAATGGTGGTGGTGGTGGTGTAGCTTCCGCCGATGAAGATGATGATGCTCCTGCTGCTCGTGCTCCTGCTCCTGCTGCTGCCAATGGCGGAGGAGAGGAAGACGACGGTCATAGATCAACACCGGCGACGGAAAACGCTAACGAAGTCCAACAGTCGGTTGCGACTATGGCTGCCGCTGCTGCCGTTGCTGCTGCGCCAGCTCCGGGACCCCAACCACAGTCACCGGAACAACATAAGGCAGATGCTGCCGGTGTTGCTGCCGAGGCTTCTCCTGCGCCACCTGCTGGTACTGCCGGAACTGGTGGTCACCGAGTTCCTGTGCTTGGTGGTGGCGGATCGGGTGGGTACCCAGCCTTTGCTGCTGCTGCTCCTGCTCAGGCCGCTGTGACGAATGGCCTCCAAGCGTCCGTCAATGCTTCAGCCCGCACCGAAGGTGATGGTGACGGCATGTCTCCCATTGCGGGTGGTCTAGGTGATGGGTACGCATCCGATGAAAATTTGCAGTGTTCAATGACATGTCAAACTATTATTAAGCGTCGCATAATCAAACCTACCGCGATAATCGCCATGGGTGCTGGTCATGACCCCACTCATCAGTCGGCACGAATGATTGATTTCTTGCGAGTCACGGGGCGTAACATCAGCCATAGTTTGGCGCCTATGCTACCCACGGAGATCGTCGGCGTGTGTGACGATATTATAAGCGCCTACCGCCGTTGTTTTCCTACTCTATGGAATGAAACCGACCCACCGCTGGCGCCTCCCCTTAAAGCGCCCTACCGGGAGGCCATGAGAACCGCCTATCCAGGCAACTACGTAATGTTCGCAGACGGTATGGTTTTATTTGATTTGGTCGAGAGCGCATTCAAGGAATGGATAGACATTCGAAGAGCGGTAAATCTATACGCCGAGCGTGCTCCCACCAGGGTGCTGGATGATGGCTTATAGATTTACC
>Ga0265303_10000883_pt1 | contig 17806 bp, 15 predicted proteins | sample Helome_2_FD_192494 | JGI IMG/M metagenome (GOLD analysis project Ga0265303, IMG submission 192494) | Marine sediment microbial communities from subtidal zone of North Sea - Hel_20160317 (Illumina Assembly) | ecosystem: Environmental > Aquatic > Marine > Subtidal zone > Sediment ... | reverse complement strand
CTCAGACACGTTTCTCTAATTCCTCAACGGTTTCCCGAAGCGCACGCACGGCTATCGCAATCACCAGCCCTGAAAAGAGGATGCCGATGAATCCGATCAGGACAGCAAGAATGCGTCCGGCAGGGGTTTTAACGACAATATCGCCATAGCCGATGGTCAGTCCCGTGATAGCTGCAAAGTACAAGGCATCTCCAAAAGGCAGCTTCTCCAAATAGCTGATCGCCCAACTGTTGATCACTATCAAAGCAAATATCGCCAGATTGGCGGAACCCATATGCCAGATCATGCTCCAGAATTTAAAGTTGAAACGGATAAACATGGTACCTCCTATTGTTATTGCCAATTAGATCCATCAAAGCAATGGTAGGAGGAACTGGATAAAATTGACATCCCATAAAATTTACTTTGAGCAATTCGTCCTCGACATTGCAGCCAAAAGAGGTTAAAAAAATTATCGATTTTCGATTACATGAGAGCATGAATAATATAACCAACATAACTTAAGAGAAGAAACACTCCTATTATGGATTAGGACACAGATTTGCACAGATCTCCACGGATTTTCAGAATGTTGGTGTTTCTTCTGTTGCATTGCAATAACTATATTATATGTCCGTGTTATCCGTGTTTATCCGTGTCCCTTTTGTAAAAAGCTAAAACCATAACAATGATCCAATAACGTTTTGGATTTGACTCATTGTATTTTGAGATTTATTTGGAATTTGAGTTTTGTCATTTGGGATTTTATCGACTTATTGCCATGGCTTCCCAGGACCGTGCCATGAGCCTGGCCATCGTGCCTCCCGCCGGTGCATCACTGCAGCGCGCGCGGTGCTGCCACCGCCGCCTTTTTGCTTTCGCTGTCGCTGGTTCCCGTCATGACCAGGACCGAAACCGTCGTGCCCACGCGCAGTTCGACTCCCTCCGGCATCTTAGCGAGGTCAATGTGAATGCGCACGGGCACGCGCTGGGCCAGCCGAATCCATTCGAAGGTCGCGCTGATCGTCGGCAGCAGGTCAAAGCCGGTGCTGCCGTCGTCCTGGGCGATCCCCCACCCCAGGCTGTCGACAATACCTTCGATGGGTTTATCGCGATAGCTCATGAGGGTCACGATCGCCCGGTCGCCGTTGCGAATCCCTTCGATATAGTTTTCCTTGAAAAACCCGACAACCCAGAAGCTGTTGACATCCACCAACGCCAGTGCGGCCTGGTTCTCGACGGCCTGACTGCCCAGCCTCAGATTCAGGTTGGTGACATAGCCGTCGACGGGCGCCTTTACCTGCGTAAATTCGAGGTTCAGCTCCGCTGACCGGACTGCGGCTTTGGCCTGGCGCACCTGTGCATTCTTGTCTCCCGGTGCCCCCAGATTAGCCTTGGCCTTCGCCAAATCCGCTTTGGCTTGACTCCGCGATGCCTGCATTTGCAGCAGGGTGGCATCAGCATTTGCTTTTTGGTTAAAGGCAGCCACCCAGTTGGCCCGGGCCTCCTCAACAGAGCGTTTGGATGTCGCTCCCTTTTTATCCAGAATCTTCTGGCGGTCATACTCCTTTTTGGTCTCCACAACCCGGCCGGCATATCCCTTTATCGCAGCATCCGCCTGCTCGACCATGGCGCCGGCTGCCTCAACATTAGCTTGCTCTGCTTCTACTTGCTGTGCCAGAGCTTCGATGTTGTCGCGGGTATCATCAAGCTCGGCACGCGCGTGATCCAGGTCCGCCGCAAACGTGCGCGGATCGATTTCAAACAACAGGTCGCCGCCCTTGACAAACTGGTTGTCCTTTATCGGCAGCTTGACAATCGGGCCGGAAACCCGCGGTGTGATCTGGATGACCTGGGCGCGGACCTGACCGTCCCGGGTCCAGGGATTGGTAATGTAGTCCCAGTACTTTAGGGCAACCACGATGACAGCGATCAGGACGATAATGCCGGTTATCAAAAATTTGAGTTTTCCGTGCATGGGTTTTTGCTCCATTACCTCATGTGAAAATCTAATTCCTACCTTTTAAATCCCAAATTACAAGCATCAACTGTTTAAATTCCAAATCTCGGCTTTTGAGGTTTCAGGTGTCGGGTGTCAGGTGTCAGGAAAAAGAAACATAGTGCTGAAACCTACTCCATATCAATCGGCCAGCCCTGAGAATGAGGTTCATCATTTGAGCCATACATAGCCGATCGCTCTTTTACCTGCCATCGCCGCTCCCGCTCTGGAATTTTCCGCTCCAATGTTTTCTCCAATCCGTTCAACATGCGAATGCATTCTTTGTAGCGGCCCCTAAATTCGAGATAGTCTTTTTCTGAGATGTATCCTTTGAGTTTAGCCATATACAGGTGGTGAATCGTTTCAGCTGCTTCACCCCTGCTGCGATTTGCGCCTTCAATCTTATTCCGAATATGCCGATCATCATTTTTCTCGGCAAGCTGGGCGGGTGAGCTGTTTGACGAGCGCCTTGCCTGGCTTCCCAACTCGTACTTCTCTTCTTGGGGCCAGGTGTGAGTCAAATCACAGACCTCAATGTGCAGCTGGCAAAGCTTTTTATAGACTTCAAGATCCTCTACATCCATATAACTCTTAGCAGTCACTGCTTTCCCCCCCCAAATCTGACTCTTCCATCCGTTCTGACACCTGAACACTGAAACCTGAAACCTTCATCCGTCCTGAAACCTGACACCTGAACACTGAAACGTTCATTAGTCCTGACACCTGAACACTGAAACCTGACACCTGACACCTCCATCCGTCCTGAACACTGAACACTGAACACTGAAACCTGACAGCCGACACCCGACACCTGAAACCCAGAAATTAAGCGGTAGTTATTATTAATTTGATTATCTCCCTCACCGAGCTTGGCTCATTTACAGTATGAATTAGACTGGTATGAGAAATGTTCCAATCAAACCCGTATAAATAACCGCCAGTGCGAGGAATACTAGCGGCGGATTATACAAAAATCGCGACAAACGATAGCGGTTGAGCAGCATAGCCGTCAGCGCCGCCGCCAGCACGCCGAGAATGCCGGCGATCAACAAGGGCGGGAAATAGACTCCGCCAATGGTAAATTCGTGAGGTATGAAGTACATTGTAACCTCCCTAATACATGAGCCGGATTTTAAATTTAAAAATACAAGCTACAGGTTTTAAAGCACCAAATTTCAAAATCCAAATAACAAATGGTTCGACAAGCTCACCACCCTGAGCCCAGTCGAAGGGTAAATCTCAAACTCCAATACTCAATGATCAAACTTGCTAAATTCCAAATTACAAGCACCAAATTACAAATAATTTTCAAATTCCAATATCCAATAACCAAAAAATCATTAAAACTTGGGTTATTTAGATTTTGTTAGAATTGATGAGAAAATTTTTTTCAATTCATTTGCCGCTTGTATCAAACTTAACGCTTCATCAGCATTTTTCAGTTTATTTGTCTCATTAATTAACCTGAGCCAATAGACGCTTTCTTTTGCTTCCTTACGACTTATTTTGATTCTCATCAAAAAGTCTTTTTTGCCTAATGATTCGTTGGCTTCTATGTAATTTGCACCTACTGAAGCGCTGGCTTTTATCAATTGTTTGCCATCCTCGATATTTGCAATTGTTTTCGGCAATGTCTTAACGAAAAGCCGAACAGCTTTAGCAAATTGGAAGGTTCTTTCTTTAAGGTCATATACGGGTTTGGAATTTTGTATTTTGGTCATTGTAATTTGTTTGTTATTTGTCATTTGTTATTTGGAATTTCTTTTTTAAAACCTATCTTCCTACCACTAGGCCCATTTGTAGCCGTGGGCCAGCCGCGCGTAACCGACGGCGGCCTCCGACAGGCCCCGGTAACTTCCCAGCAGCCGGTAGAAATTCTCGTAAGCCTCGTCGCTGACCTGCTCTTCACCGGCCGCTGCAAACGTCTGAGCGATGCGTGTCTCGAATGTGGTCAGTCTCTCCTGCAGATCATCCGCCGGCTCAGCCGTTGGGTTTGCGGCCCAACTTTGAAACAGAGCCTCAAGGGCCGTCCGCCAGGGGTGGAAATCCGCCTGCAACTGCCTTCCGAGCTGTTCAACCTGAAAAGATCCGCGGGTTTCTACCAGCAGGCTTATCCTAAGGGCGATCACCTCAATGTTTGTGGTGAGCGCCTGCACCTGTTCCGGCTTGTTTTCGGGAACCGTCCGGTAGTCAATAAATTTAGCGGTCATCGCAAGTTTCGGTGGCAGCTCCAACAAATCATTCAGGTAACCCGAGAGCAGCCAATGTTGCTTTCCAGCGTCCCAACCCGGCCCCAGGCGTGCCATGACCGCTTTGCCGCGCTGGAAAAAACGGCTGCGCAGACGCAAGTAGTCCTTTTCCGGCCGCGTCGATATTTGCAGCATGTACTTGGTGCCGGCGGCGATGGCGGCCCCTCCCATGATCATAAAAACATAGTTGACGTAACTGGAAAAGCTGTAGCTCTGCTGGTTATCGATTATAAGGCAAACGGCAAACGATGCTGCACCGAGCATCCTGGCCAACAATTGCTGTGGCTTCCCAAGCAGATAGTAGATTGCGAAGTTGGCCGCAAAAATCAGCACGGCCAGCTCCGCAAAACTCGACAGGTGCGGCATGACCAGAAAATACAACAAACCTGCCAGGACGGTGCCAAAACCCCACCACTGAAGCCAATCTAGCGCGCTTATGTAGGGCGCCTTGTTAAAGACCAACACATAAATCAGCGCATTGACGACCGCCAGCAGCACAACTCCCTGGCCTCCTGGTGGATTGACATAGATCCACAGGAAGAAACCAACCCAAAGGGTCGCCACGACAATAATAATAGGTCTGAATCGGTCCGGGTCGAAGGTCGGCCCGCTGCGCCGTATTGTTTCCGAATCAGGTTTTGTGTCCTCTCGTTTATAGCCTCTGATATCGGCCAAGCATCCGAACATTGATCGGGTGAGACGCTCTATGCTATTTAGCCGGGCCAGAGTTACCTCTACTGCCGCCTTCTGTAACCGAGTCAGAGCTTGCATCTCGGTTTTGTCGGCAGCCAGGGTAATTACTCGCGGAATGTGGCTTGGTGTTTGGTCAACCAGCATCTGATCGATCTGTTCAAAGCGCAGGTCAAGCTCCGAATTCAGAACCGCGAGGTTGGGCAACAGCCGCGGCAGATTGAGCAGCTGGATCTCGGGAAAGGCCTGCGGCCAGAGATCGAGAGCCTCCCGCAGGGCCGTCAACTGCTGATAAAACCGCCGCCACTGATGGCGCACCTCCCGCACCTCGGGGCTGTCAACCTCTGCCGAGCCTAATGCCTGTGCCACTTGGGACAGCAGCTGGGCCTCTGCCGTTCTCAGTGGCGCGGAATCCGCTGCCGTACCCCGGCCGGACATCAGGTCGCGGTAGCTTCGGTAAAGTTTCGCCTGGTTGGCGACCAGCTTTCGCGCAGAATCGTTGAGCCCTCCCGCGCCGAGTAGCGGCCAGATAAAGACAGCGACCAGGCCGTAGACCAGAGCGCCCAGCGCTGTTTCCGAGGTCCGCATCACCGCCGCCGTGAAGGCACTCTCTGACGTAATGGGTGCCGCCGTGACCATGATGAGCATGCTCGTGAAGGCGACGAGGAACCAAAAGTACTGATAGGACTTGCCCGTCATCATGTAGGTACAGAAACTGAGGAACAGGGACAGGCAGGCGAAGATCCACCAACGCTCCTGGGGAAACAGGGCAATGAGCGCCAACGACGCCACCGCGCCCACCGCGGTGCCTAACGCCCGCATCGTGGCCCGGCCCAGTGACTGCCCGGTCGACAACACGCTGGCCGTCGCCACCGTTAGGGCCGCCCAGAACGGGTTTTCCCAGCCCAGCTGCATGGCGATCCAGTAGGCGATCACCATGGCCAGACCGAGCTTGATGGCTTCTTTAACCCGGGTGGATAAGGCAAACATGGCACTCCTTCAACAATAAATTTTAAGTTTTAAATTCCAACCACAAAACAGTTGTTACAAATACCGTGCCATTAAAAGGAACAGCCTCCCGCCAAAATGCTCTGTGTACTGATTCATTCTTTGTGCCTTAGTGGCTGCATTTTTGCCAAACCCATAGTGTTGATGATGGCTGCTTATCCGGCCGGCACCGCAAAGAGGGTAATAAATCCCAGGGCCGCAGCAACCAGCGCGATTCCAATCCTTTGATTCCGGTCCTGGCTGACATTGAAGGCCACCAGGCACTGCAGCGTATAGTAAAAGGCAAATGCCCGGGAGGCCAGCGCCAGAACCGTTAGCGTGTTGAAAGAAGCCACAATGGCGGCAACACCGCAAATCACCAGATAAGCGTGCCGGGAATCCACATGCTGCTTGGTGGTCTCAACCATGTTGCCGCCGCCGCCGATGGTGTCGGCCACCGCTGCACTGAACTGGCTTAAGACCGCGGCTATGATAAGCGGCACCGGCAGCAGAGAGGATGCCTTGCCGGCCAGCATGATCAGCGCGTTATCCTCAACTTTTGCGCCCAGAAAGTGCATCAGGGGTATCGCCAATAATATGAATACGATATAAACGCCGGTCGAGACGATTTGAGACAGGCGGCAGGATCGGATCCGGGTGTCGGTGTCAAACTCTTCTTGAAGATAGCGCGAGGTCTCAAATCCCTGAACAACAATGAGCGTCCCGCCGACGAGGGTGAGAATCTGCCACCAGCTGTGATCCGGCATTTTCGGCATCTGAATGCCGGGGCCTTTGAGGGCGTTAACATCGTAAAAAGCAAAGCCGGCCAACAGGGCCACGATAATGATCAGCGTAACCCCCAGGGCGATCTTTTCAAGATTTTGAAGCATGTCGAGCCCTTTAGTATAGCCTATCAAGCCGATGATGCTGATCACTGCCACCGTTAAAATATGTTCATTGAGAAGTGTGTCGATCCCCAGGCCGCCCAGCAGGAAAGCGGCCAGAATCCGGATATACAGGCAGACGGAAATGGCGTAAGCGACTACCAGAGCAAGGTCGGAAGTCTTTTCAAACATAATGGCGCGGGGCGATGCTGTTCCGGCTTCCATTAATGGTTCAGCGGTGCGAATGTTAAAACGAATCACACTGCCCATAGCATAGGCCAGCCCGCAGACGCAGGCCATGGCCAGCCAGGCGTATGGTCCCACAGCGCCGTTGAGTATGGGTACGATGACCAGGAAACCACTGCCGAAGATGGAAGCCAGCGGCGTGGCTGTGGCGCCAATTAATTTTTTTGTATTTTCTTTCATAGGGAATCCTTTTCCAACCGAATTTTTGGCTTCCATTTAAGCCATTGATCTTTAACTTTCGGATGCAATGGAAACCTGGCATTGGGTTTGGCAGGTTTCCCCATATCTTTATTATCCGGTGTGGCGAAAGCGATGCCCCCTGCGAGAATGGACTTCAGCGATTCGGTGTGTATTTCGAGGCCGCTGAACAATCCAAAATGAACATCGATCCCGCTGGCGTTCCAGAAAACCGAGTTCTCTCTCACCAGCGGTGCAAAGCGAGGTTCAATCTCCACGGTTATCAAAACGTGATCGGCGGTCTCCGCCAATTCATAACCGGTAACTTTACCGACCACAATTTCGCGATAAAAGACATTGTTTTTCTGTGTGATCGATCCCAAGCCATCTGTCCGGAGGGTCACTTTCAGGCCCGTTTTATCCGGTTTCTCAATCTGGTGGGCACTATCGAAGTGAGCATAAAGTTTAAATTTCTCGCCGTGTCCGGCAGGCTGACCCTGCTGCTCATGTTCAGGCGTATAGAAAGCAATCCCGCCGGCAAGGATAGACTGCAGCGATTCAAAATTGATTTCAGCCCCGCTGAACAGTCCCGCATGGATATCGATGCCGCTGGCGTTCCAGAAAACGGAATTTTTTCGCAGCAGGTGGGCATATTGATGTTCAATGTCTACATGGATGATAACTTTGTCAGCCGTGCCGGTCAGTTCATAACCGGTGACCCGCCCCACCTCCACTTCGCGGTAATAAACCTTGTCACCCGCTTTAACCGAACCCAGTTGATCGGCAACTAACTCTATAGCTAACCCCGTGCGGCTTGGTTTCTCAAACGGCGGTTGCGCAAGCCCGATAAACTCATATTTATATTTACCCTTTTCATCCACGGATGCGTCCATCGCAGCGATCGTATGATGCCCAATCAGGCCATCGACGGCCATGCCGTGTCGGGCCTGGAATCCTTTGACCGCCTCCACCAACTCATTATCGTAGAGGTCCGAGGTGAGGTTTTCGGATTTCAAATCTCCCGTTACGGACAGCCGCTTTCGAATCATTGGCACCCTCGGGTCGCGTGTGTTTGGATGCAATGTCTCACCCTGAGGAACGAACGGCCGGTCATCTTTTGTTTCGGCGGGTCTCACGGCAATATAATCCCCCGTAATCAGGGTGCCAAGTTGCGAAACCCCGGTCAATCCAAATTTTGCCTTGGCAATCCAAAATTGGGACCCCTTTCTTGCCAGGGCGCTCGCATGGGAATCCAAATGCGCCGATACAATCACTTCATCCAATGAACGGCCAAAGACAATTGCGTCCACCGCACCTACCTCTAACCCCCGATACTTTATCTTGGCGCCTTCTCGCAAGCCTTGGGTGCGATCAAACGTAATTTTAATCGGTACGCCTGCCCGATGGGCGCTTTCATAATCCGGATAAAGCTCATATGTGTGCTCGCTTTCAACAGGATGCGCCGGGTGCCCATGGGCAGGCGTGTAGAAAGCGATGCCGGAAGCAAATATCGATTCTAAAGATTCTGTTCTGATTTTAATGCCGGAAAGCCCTGCGCTGACACTGATACCACTGGCATTCCAGAAGCGTGAAGTGGTCTTGACGAGGTGTTGAAAGTCTTTTTTGATGAAGAAATGAATGGTAATCGTATCGGTTTTCTGATCCAACTCCCAGTTCTGGACCTGTCCCACCGCTATTTTTTTATAATACACGGGGGTGCCGATATCGATGGAACCAATTTCATTCGTGACGGCCTTTACCCGCAGGCCTGGGGCTCGTATAATCGGAGCAGGCTCCTGCGTTAAGGCAACAAATTTGTGCTGGGGATTGCCCTTGCCAACCACCTGCATTTGGATAAAATTTCCCTTCACAAGAGATTCGAGGTTGGTTACACCTTTCAACGACAGTTTCGGTTCAACCAGCCAAAACTGGGTGTCACTGAGCAAAAATCGCTCAGCGCGGGGATGCACGGTCACCTCGGCATCCACCTCCAGCAGGTCGGGCATAGGGGTAATCTTCTTGACATAGCCGACGGTTATCCCCTTTAATTTAACTTTGGTTTGCCCCTCCTCAAGACCATCGGCGGTCGCAAAGCGAATCGTGATCGGAATACCGGCTTTTGCGGCCTGAAAATCCTCAAAAAGCTCAAACCGATCTCCGTTTTTGGCCGGGTGGCCTTTGAACCCGGTTTCAGGGGTAATAAATGCAATTCCCCCCATCAGAATTGATGTGATCGATTGGGTGCGAATTTTAAAGCTGGAAAGGCTGCCCTCAATTTCTATCCCGCTGGCATTATAGAAACGCGTATGCTCAGATACGAGATGGCTGTATTGCGGATGTATATAAATTTTAATTTCAACATGTTCCCGGTCATCCATGAGTTTGAAACTCTGCACATCCCCGACTGCTATTCTTTTATAGAAAACCGGGCTGCCGCGCTCGATGGATGTCAGTTCTTTGGAAACCAGGTTTAAATGCAGCCCGGGCGAATCTTCCGGTATCGTTGGCGGTTCAGCGAGGGCCTTGAATTTTCTGGCAGGCTTACCGTCACCATCTCCGGGGCGTATGGCGATATGATCCCCCGCGATCAGCGTGCCCAGGCCGCTAATTCCTTCCAAAGACACCTGCGGCTTGACCAGCCAGAATTCCGTATTGCTCCGCAACAGGTTTTCTGCGCTTTGATCGAAATCAACAACCACATCAACACTTTTAAGATCAGGGCTGATCTGCACGGATTTGACTACCCCCGCCTTTAAGCCTTTATACAACACTTTGGTTTTGCCGGCCGTGATACCCTCGGCTGTAGAAAAATTAACAACAACCTTTATGGGCGCCTCCGCAATACCTCTATAAATCAGCCAGGCACCGATCAAAGTGGCCACCAAAGGAAGGATCCAGATGGGTGAAATCCCCTTTTTGCGCTTTACTATGGCTTTTTCGACGTCAGGTAATTCTTCTTTTGATTTATCTTCCGTCATTTTTTCCTCCCTTCGGTTAGTCATAGAAAACCCGACACCCGGAGCTGTCCGCTATTCGTCCCATATCAGCCTCGAGTCAAAAGCCCCGGCAGCGAATATGGTGAGAACCACGGCTAAACAGAAGAATGTTGCGGCAACGCCGCCGGTAATTTCTGCAAGGGACCCCAGTTCCACCAGGGCGACCAGAATAGAAATTGTAAAAACATCCAGCATGGACCAACGGCCGATTGCTTCAATGACCCGGTAAAGCAATGTACGCTGACGGGGACTTAGATTCCACTTCAGCTGAATCGACAACAACAGCGTCATAAGTCCGGCCACTTTGAGAAACGGAATGGCGATACTGGCGATAAAGATGATCACGGCAATGGGTATCGCCTGGATTTTAACCAGCAAAATGACCCCATCCATAATGGTGGATGTTTCAGGCTCCCCCTTATACGTAAGGGTCATAATCGGAAACAAATTGGCAGGTATTAAGCAAATCAATGCGGTTATTGCCAGGGCCCAGGTTTTGGCGATGCTGTCCGGACGCCGGGGGTGCAGCGCTGCCCCGCAGCGGGGGCAAATCAATTTTGCCGGCGATTCCATTTCAGGATACCGCAGCAATTTACGGCAATCGACGCATTGAATCAGCCCTGCCGATTTGGCGCTTAGCTGTTTTTTTGTTTGCATTTTTGCTCGATATGTTCCCAAATCTGTTCTTTATCCAGGTTTAGCGTCGCCAGTATGCTTGCCAAAAGCAAACCGATAAAACAAAATAACCCGAGCCCCGCATGAATCGCTGCAATATCAACCAGCTTGATCACAGAGACCAGGATCGCAATCATGTAAACCTCCAGTATTCCCCAGGAATCCATATATTCATAAAACCTGAAAAGTGCCGGCAGGAATCTCGTATAACGATTGAATTTAATATGAAGAAGAACGCTCAGCAGAAAAAATATTTTTGCAAATGGCGCCAGCATGCTGCAGACAAAAACCACCAGCGAAACCCAATAAAAGCCGCCCCGGTATAGATCGAGCACCCCTCCCATCAGGGTATTATTCGATGTGTTTCCTAAAATGGTCATGGTCAGGATGGGGGAAAAATTGGCCGGCCACCACAGAAACAGGCCGGTGATCACAACGGCCAGTGTTTTAGAAACCGTGTCTGATTTAGGTTCGCAGATGGTTGAACCGCAGCGCGGGCACTCAGCCTTGCTGCCGGGCAGAATATGTTGCTTTTCGATCAGCAGATCACATGCATGACAGGCCGTCAGGTGTAAGATGTCGGCTTCATTTTTTAACGTCAAATCCATGTTTTTTGCTCCGCTCTAAATTTTTTGTAACAACCCTATCGGCTATTCCGCCGTAGCTTGATTGGATGGGGTCTTGAACCCACTCGTAGCCAGTTTATCGCCCCCTTTTTCCTTAACTTCGGCAATGCTCATTTCGAAGGCATCACCAAGGACCCTGGCTGCGCCGATGAACACTTCGAAATCGAGGGTCTGGAAGTGTTTTTCCATGGCTTTGCGTGTCTGCCACTCTGCGACAACGCTATGGGTGTTTTCATTTTCAATATCCTGGTAAAGGTTGTACGCGAGACATCCTTTTTCTTTACGAAATTCAGGCAAAAGGGCGCGCATACATTCGATAAATTCATCCGCCTTGTATTCCTTGGCAACGATCTTGACCTGATAAGAAAAGCATCTCATAGTGCCTCCAGATGTAAACAGGTGCCAACTTAGATTTCTCGGCTACTATATATTGTCTAAAATAGCCTTCTTTTTGGCCTTATACTCTTCCGGCGTGATGTATCCTCCGGCGGCCAGCTTGTCCAATTGATCAAGCCTCTGCTGAGCCGTTGGCTTTGCAGCAGGAGCGGGAGCCGGCGCGGGGGCCGGGGCAGCCTGATGGACGGTGCGCGGTTGCCCGTAGGCCTGGTGTACCTCAGCAGCGGTCCGTATTCGGCTGCGGCGTACCATAGCCGCCGCGCCGCTGGCTTGCGTGAATCGCTACACCTCCCTATTTCAGGTACTGCACATGCATGTTATGAATCGTGCCATTGAATTTGAATTCACCTTCATCGAAATAGTCGAGCGAAACCGGTGAGTGCTCATCGCGTCCTACTTCAAGCCCTTCAGTGCTGAAGAGGAGGTTGGCCAGATTTGGGACAGTGGCTTTTCCTACTGCTTTACCATTCACTTTGATGGACACATCTCCTGGAACGACAAGTTTGCCCGTCCCTGGCACCAGTAGTATTTCTATTTTGGTTTTTCCGGCAGCCAGCTTTGCCTGTGACTTGATTTTGGTCCGCTGAACTTCGAAACAGTTATATTCATAGTTCAGATAGCCATCTTTCATGTAGCAGGTCATGCCACCTGATATGGCGCCCAGCGCAAATAGAACCCCGTTTGCATCCTTGGGCATATCAACATCAAGTGTGATCAAGTTGTGGACACGCTTAATGTCTGCAACTGCACCTTCAGGTACGGTAACCAGACCAGGCTTGTAGTTGTATTCGGTTGCCGGATTGCGAAGCGAGTCTTCCGGATGCAGTAACACCCACAAGCCACCACCAATCGGCATGTTGTAGTTTTTAGCCGACTCGACAATGAACAGGGCCTTCATGTCCTCGAGCTTCTTCGGATTCTGCTTTGCCAGGTCATTGGCCTGCGACCAGTCTTCCTGCAGGTTATACAATTCCCACACATCTTTATCGGGTGTCCAAGTCGCCATCCCAGGCGTGATTGTCAGCCAGGGAATTCGGGGACCAAACGTACAAGCAAACCACCCGTCGTGATAAATGCCTCGACTGCCCATGATGTCGAAAAACTGTGTCTTCTTCTGGGGCGGTGCATCAGCATCAGCAAATGTATAGACCATGCTCACGCCATCAATCGGATCCTGCGGATACCCATGCACAACATCGGGTGGGCTAATATCAAGGACATCGTAGATCGTTGCTGCGATATCGCTGACATGGTGAAATTGCCGACGCATCTTGGTGCCATGCTTAATCACCTTAGGCCAGGCAACAACCAGAGGCTGACGGGTTCCGCCAAAATAGGCGCCTAACAGTTTCGTGCCCTTGTAGGGAGTTGATCCAGCCCAGGCCCATCCTGCATGATACATATTCTCGGTTTTTGGTGTACCCAACACATCCAAACCGCCCATCTCTTCAAGTACCTTCAGTTGATCATCGATCGTGACTGGAATTTGATTCTGCACCAACAATTCGCTGAGAGTTCCATGGCCACCTTCAGCGCTGCTGCCATTGTCTCCCCAGATGTAGAAAACAAGGGTGTTGTCCTTGACGCCCAGTTCATCCAGTTCGTCGATGAGGCGTCCGGCATGATGGTCGACATGCTCAGCGAAACCAGCCCAGATCTCCATCAACCTGCGTTGAAACGGTCTTTGACTCTCTGGAATATCAGACCAGCGATCCAGGTATTTCGGAATCGGAGTGAGCTTTGTGTTCGCAGGAAGCAATCCTTGAGCCATCATTCTTTTGTAGGTCCGTTCGCGATAGGCTTCCCATCCATCATCGAATTTGCCTTTGTATTTATCCGACCACTCTTTCATGATTTGGTGCGGGCCGTGCGCGGCTCCGGTAGCCCAATACATGAAAAATGGTTTTCCAGGTGCGACTGCCTGGTGGTTTCTAAGCCACTCGATGGCGTTGTCGGCCATGTCCACCGTGAAGTGATAACCCTGCTCAGGCGTTTTAGGAGGATCAACGTAAGTGGTGTTTTTTACGAGGTAAGGTTGGTACTGTGAGGTTTCCCCGCCAAGGAATCCGTAGAAGTATTCAAATCCAAATCCGGTTGGCCAGTTATGAAACGGTCCGGCGGCGCTTGCTTCACTACCAGGCGTCAAGTGCCATTTGCCGAACGCGGCTGTGCTGTAACCATATTCTTTTAACACTTCGGCGACGGTAGCAGAGGTTTTGGGGATCAGGCCGGTAAAGCCATCAAAGTCGTTTGATATCTCAGAGATCTGACCATTTCCCACCCGGGTGTGGTTACGCCCGGTCATGAGCGATGCACGGGTGGGAGAACACATGGCCGTCGAGTGAAATGCGCCGTAGCTAATACCTGAATCTCGCAGTTTGGCCAAGTTCGGCGTTTGCACTTCACCACCAAATGCACTGGGTGATCCTGGGCCCGCATCATCAATCAGGATGATGACGATATTGGGTGGATCGGCAGGAAGATGACTCTTGGGTTTTGCAGGATCGTAGGTCGATTCCTCCATCGTATAACCGGCGATCGAGCCCGATTTTGGCTTCTTAAATGGCAGTACTTCCTGCGCCATCGCAGTACCGACAGTACCGGCCAGGATTGCCAATCCCAGCATACATGTCAGAAGTGTCTTAAGGTTGATAATGCTACGTGTTTTCATGTTCATACCTTCTTTAGGGTTAGGGTTAACGTTATTTGTTTTCATTCTCTTTTTCACTCCTTTACGATTAAATGCTATCCAAAATAGCCTTCTTTTTGGCCTTATACTCTTCCGGCGTGATGTATCCTCCGGCGGCCAGCTTGTCCAATTCCTGGAGCCTTTGCTGGACCGTTGGCTTGGCCGCGGGAGCCGGAGCAGGCGCAGGGGCCGGGGCAGCCTGCTGGACCGTGCGCGGTTGATTGGCCATTTCCACTGCAGCAGCGGTCCGTATTCTGCTGCGTCTTACGGCACCGCCGATTATATGACCGGCCACCATGCCGCCTAAAAAAGCAGTGCCTTTATCGGCCCGCGCTTCGGTCTGGAAAGCCGGCACGATGGGAAAACAAATGGTGATTGCAACCAGAATAACCACAACCTTGCTCACATTGATTGTTAATATTTTGCTTATTGTGTTCATATCTTCTACCTCCTAACATGGACAAGTCGGAGCCAAACGGGCTAAAATAGTAAGTTTTCTACTAATTAACTGCTTAGGTTCTCCAACAAATGCCTAAATTGCCTAAAATGCTTAAACTGCCTAAAATTGAGAATGTTGATCATTTAATTAAAGAATCTCGATTGCAGGATATCTCAAAGGCTATTTAGCAAGCTTCAGTGTTTAGCATCTCTTCTTCCTGACACCTGACACCTGACAGCTGGGCCCTTCATGGACACTTCACGGCCGACGTTCGCTTCATTTCATTCCCAATCACACCAAACGCCTCGAAGCTTTTGTTTTGGGTATTGAAGATGACCATGCGGCCCTGGAAATAGCTGTAGAGGCCTCCAAACCCGGCTAAATCTTTATTAAGGTCATCAAAGAAGGCCGGCGAGGTCACCATGTGAAGGTCCAAAATGCCCTCTTTAAGCCCCCAGAATCCGACGATCTCAGCTTTGCCGGTTCGCATCCCTTCAAACGTGCCGTTTTTGTTAAATTCCATGTACTCGGAATCCGGCGAACTGCAGTCCTGATCGTCAATCACCCAGCGGCCATGAAGGTAGTCCCCAGATAGGTCTGCGGCGTTTGCCCATGGCACCAAAAATGCACTCAGCACCACCAAAATGGTTGCGTAGTTGAATACTCGAAACATAAAATCCTCCTTTTTGATAACGTCAAAAGTAAAGATCCGGATCTATAGGGCCCGATTTTGGTCAACCCCGGCTTCCGGCCCGTAGGCCTACAGCCCGGAGGGAGGACCAGGGTTTCAATGTTAGAATAAATCCTAAGACCCAGCACCGGCCCGTCCAGCGTGTCTGCAAAGGGCATTTTCTCAACAAGGGTGACCGCCAGAGCACCGGCCATCCGCCTTTTTCCCAAGGCAGAGAGCCGAAACGATGCTTCAGTTAAGGTCTCCCTCACGGCGGAAAATCGCCTATCACCATTGAACGTAGAAAGACAGGAATGTAATACTGACGTTCTTGTACTCACCGGACACCCGCCCGCCGGAGGCCGGGTCGTCTGCGCTTCCGGCTGGGATGGTTTTCAGATCCCCCTCCCACAGGAAGCTCAGGCCTGCTCCCAGCAGCAGATCGTCGCTCTTGCGATACTTGACCCCGAGCCCGTAGCGGTACATAGCACCTATCGGCAGTGTGAGCGGTCGCTCGCTTGAGTCCATAATGGCCGAGTCGTACGAGAAGCCGGCGGTCAACATCAACTTGGGGCTGTACTGATATTCCGTGGCGACACCGACATGCCACGAGTCCTTGAATCCCGCGTCTACGGTTCTGTTGATCCCCGTACCATCAACTCTGACATGGACCCTGGAGAAACGAGACCAATCATCCCAACCGACACTACCGAGGAAAGCCCACTTGTCGTTGAATTGATGAAAAATCCCGGCCTGAACCGATTGCGGCATCTTCATTTTCAAGTCGACATCGCCGACCCCCTTCACCGCGTCAGCGATTGCCGGACCCACACCTGTTAAGTAGACGTTGTCCTTGAATTCCAGTTCCGTCTCCGTCAGGTACCGCAGCCCGATCCGGGTCTTATCGGAGGGTTCGATCATGACCCCGAAATTGCCCTGGACGGCAAAGTCGGTATCGTCATACTTGAGTCTGCCATCCCCTAACGCGGGATCCAGGTTTTTGACTTTGGCCTCGTCCGCGAGAACGCCCAGCGTCAGCCCGGCCCCTGCGCCCAATGAAAGCCAGTTAGTCACCTTGTAGGCGACGGTCGGTTGCAGCTGGGGTGCGATTATGGCGGCTTTGGTGACTTCGTAACGGCCGACCCAATTGTCGTCCCATTCGAGCGCCAGACCAAAGTAATTCTGGGCGCTGATACCAATTCTCAGTTTGTCCCCCACAGGACGGACATAGGAAAATGCGGCGCCGGAGAAAAGCTCGAAGACGCCCTTATCGGGTCCAGTGGCCGTCGTGGTATTATCCGAATCCCAGTTCCCGTCAATGTAAAGCGGTTGCACACCCGCCTGGTATGCCGGCTTCTTAATGCGCGTCATGCCGGCCGGATTGGTAAACACGGTTCCCGCATCTTCGGCACGTGCAGCCAGTCCGGCACCCGCGTATCCTACGTCCGACGGGTTAGCCATTTCGTAAATGTAGAGGGAGCCTGCATAGGCGAGGTCTGTGCAAATCCCATACAGGATTCCGCCCGCGATAAGTAACAAAAGAGCCATTTTCTTAAATTTCATAACACAACCTCCTTGGCTAAATAGTGTGCTCCTTAATTCTTTGTACCCAACCCGGACAAGCCGGGATTGAATATTGACGATTGAAGATTTGTGGCATTCTATCTTTTTTAATAAAGAGATTGAGCGAAGCGATTCCATGAATCCCGCCTGGGCTGATGAAAATCATGTGTTCTATCGCAATGTTCCTTTTGTCAATCGATCCCACTTTTAATCCTCATAGATTTGCGATTTGGGATTTTAGATTTTGGATTTAAGGTATTCTGTCAATTTAATAAAAACAGATAGAGCGCAGCGATACAACAAATCCGCAATCCAAAATTCACAATCTAAAATTGCTCCTAAAAGTTGCTTTAACGGAATAAGAACCGGATGAAAATTAAAGCCACGTTGTGAATGATGTTCATCACCTCAGGAGCCGCTCACCCTATTTCGGGAAAAGCAAGGTAACATTTATCTTCGCTGCCCACGTATTACTGGATGCGTCATTATGTGTCATAGGATCGTAATAAACGGCCCCGAACACGTTGAGCGGCAGCTTGCC
>Ga0265303_10000880_pt1 | contig 17810 bp, 13 predicted proteins | sample Helome_2_FD_192494 | JGI IMG/M metagenome (GOLD analysis project Ga0265303, IMG submission 192494) | Marine sediment microbial communities from subtidal zone of North Sea - Hel_20160317 (Illumina Assembly) | ecosystem: Environmental > Aquatic > Marine > Subtidal zone > Sediment ... | reverse complement strand
TTGAACTCGACTATGAAGGCATCGAGCAGCTGCCGCTCAAGACCTTTACCGAGAAGGCCTACCTCGATTACTCGATGTATGTCATCCTCGACCGCGCCCTGCCGCACATCGGTGACGGTCTCAAGCCGGTACAGCGGCGTATCGTTTATGCCATGTCCGAACTGGGCCTGGCGGCCACGGCCAAGCACAAGAAATCGGCGCGCACGGTCGGTGACGTGCTCGGCAAGTTCCATCCACACGGCGACTCGGCCTGTTACGAGGCCATGGTGCACCTTGCGCAGCCATTCACCACGCGCTATCCGCTGATTGACGGCCAGGGAAACTGGGGCTCGGCCGATGACCCGAAGTCGTTCGCCGCCATGCGTTACACCGAGGCACGACTGGCACCCTACGCCGAGGTGCTGCTGGCGGAACTGGGGCAGGGGACCGTCGACTGGACGGCGAACTTTGACGGCACGCTCGAAGAGCCGGTGCTGCTGCCGGCGCGTCTGCCCAATGTGTTGCTGAACGGCGCTACCGGCATCGCCGTCGGCATGGCGACGGATATCCCGCCGCACAACCTGCGCGAGGTGGCCGAGGCGGCGATCCTGATGCTCGACAAGCCGAAGAGTACGCTGGAGGACCTGTGCGGCATCATCCAGGGCCCGGATTTTCCGACCGGAGCGGAAATCATTACGCCGCAGGAAGAGCTGGTGGAAGCTTACCGGAGCGGTAACGGCAGCGTGCGCATGCGTGCCTGCTACGAGATCGATAACGGCGAGATTATCGTCACGGCACTGCCCTACCAGACCTCCGGTGGCAAGGTACTGGAACAGATTGCCGCACAAATGATGGCGAAGAAGCTGCCTATGGTCGAAGACCTGCGTGACGAGTCCGATCACGAGAATCCCACGCGGCTGGTCATCGTGCCGCGTTCCAGCCGCGTCGATTTCGATGCGCTGATGTCGCACCTGTTCTCCAGTACCGCGCTGGAGCGCACCGCGCGCATCAACCTGAACATGATCGGTCTGGACGGTCGGCCACGCACCTGGAACCTGCGCGACATCCTGAAGGAATGGCTGGAATTCAGGAAGGCCACGGTCACCCGTCGTATCGAATACCGCCTGGACAAGGTCAACCGGCGGCTGCAGATGCTGGACGGCCTGCTGATCGCCTTCCTCAACCTTGACGAGGTGATCCGCATCATCCGTACCGAGGACAAGCCGAAACCGGTATTGATGAAACGTTTCAGGCTGTCGGAGGAGCAGGTCAACTACATCCTCGACACCCGCCTGCGCCAGCTCGCCCGGCTGGAGGAAATGAAGATCAAGGGCGAGCAGAAGGAGCTTGCTGCCGAGCGCGACGAATTGAAAAAGATTCTCGGCTCAAGCCAGCGCCTGAAGACGCTCATCAAGAAAGAAATTCGTATTGATGTCGAGACCTTCGGTGACGAGCGTCGCTCGCAACTGGTGGAACGCGCCGCCGCGCAGGTCATGGACGAGTCGACGCTGGTGCCGAGCGAGCTGGTCACCGTGGTATTGTCGAAGAACGGCTGGGTGCGGGTGGCCAAGGGGCATGACATCGATCCAGAAGAGATGAACTACAAGGCCGGTGACGGTTACCTTGCCACCGCCCGCGGGCGCAGCAACCAGCTGGCCGTGTTCATCGATTCCTTCGGCAAGACCTATGCCCTGCCGGCCCATTCATTGCCTGGTGCGCGCGGCCAGGGCGAACCGCTGAGCGGACGTCTGAAGCCGGCGGATGGCGCACGCTTTGCGGGTGTCATGCTGGGCGAGCCCGGCGATCTGTATCTGCTGGCCAGCGATGCCGGCTACGGTTTCGTGACGCAGCTGGCTGACACAGTGACACGCAACAAGGCGGGCAAATCGACCCTGTTGGTGCCGAAGGGTGCCGGGGTACTGCCGCCGGTGCCGGTCAGGAGTCTTGCCGACGACTGGATTATCGCCGTTACCACAGAAGGCTACATGCTGGTGATTCCGCTGGAGGAGCTGCCGCAGATGTCGCGCGGCAAGGGCAACAAGATTATCAATGTGCCCTCGGCAAAACTGAAAAGCCGCGAGGAATTCGTCGCCGCCATTGATTGCGTACAGGATGGCGAGAAGCTGACAGTCTATGCCGGCAGGAAGCACAAGACCATGAAGGCGGACGAGGTGGACGAGTTTGCCGGTGAGCGCGGCCGTCGCGGACGCAAGCTGCCGCGTGGGTACCAGAAGGTGGACCGGATCGAGGTGTTGAAGACCTGAGAGATTCCAATCGCGCCTGCGATGTACAGGGAAGTACATCGCAGGCGCGATTTCCTTATTGCTTGCGCTTCAGTTCCTCGAGCCGCGCCAGCACCTTGTTGGCGCGCACGGTACGTTCACGAATCTGCTGGTTCCCGGGCGACAGCGCCAGGGCCTCGTTCCAGGCATTCAGCGCGGGATTGATCTTTTCAGCCCGATACAGGGCGTCACCTGTTGTCTTCAGATGGGCGACGCGTGCACCGACCGCCTTGTCCAGGCGCGCCTTGATTTCCATCACGTCCTGGTCGCTTCTCCGTGTCTCGGGGATATTCGAGAATGCCTTGCGTGCCGCCTGCAGCTTCCCGGCCTTCAGCGCTTCACGCGTCTCGGTCAGCAGCAGTTCGGTCTGTTCACGGTGCTTGATAGTCTGTTTGCGCTTGATCCGGGCCTGCTTGGCGCTGGCCTTCTGCTGCGTGACCATTGCATTCATCTTCCTGATGGCCCGCAGCTCGGACCGCAGGGCAGTCGCCTCGGGGCTGGCGTGCAGGCTGTCCGACACGTCCAGGCAGGCCTGGGCGGCAGACAGGTCTGCATCGCCCATGGCAAAGCGGGCATGTTCAACCAGCCGTGCAGAGAGTTCTATTGCGTCGGCCTGGTCGCGTTCGTGAGCGGCCTGGCGGAACCTGCCGGGCGGGTCAAGCTTGCTGTTGTCTTCATACAGGCGCAGCTGTTCGGACAGGTAGCGGCCGTGTGCCTGCAATGTCTCCCGTTCGTTGACCCTGAGCATATATACCCGTTTCTGTTCGATGCTGTTGCGCAGGTCGCGCAGCCGTTTACTGTGCGGCATCTTCTGCAATGCGTCCGACAGGACCTGTACCGCAGCATGCAGATCACCGCTGGCCTCCACCGAGGTTGCCTCGCTCCAGACTGACTTCTCGTAAGCCTGTTCAAGTGACCGGATGCGTTCCTGCAGCTCGACGCTGTCGAGCGAGGGATACTTGCCGGTTAGCTGCCGGACACGCATGTATTCATGTTCCGCAAGCAACGCTTCCTGGTCCCCGGGCGTATCTTCAACAATCCGGATATTGCTGAACTGCGGACATCCGCCCAGCATCGGCAATAGTGCTACCAGCAGAAAGACGACACTAATCCGTTTCATGATCGGTCTCGGACTGTTTACTGCGCACAATATCGAGAAACTGTGTCTCGATGGTTTCCGCATACTGTGCGGTCAGTTGCTCGACCCGGTAGGTATTCACCGGCTGGCTGATGCCGCGCAGCCGTATTGACTGGTACTCGCCGGCCAGAACCCGGTGTTTGACGTTCTCGCGCAGGTACATTTCCCTGGAGATGACGATCTCCCCCGCATTGGTTATACCGCAGAGCCGCGAGGCGAGATTGACGGTGTCACCGACGACGGTATATTCCATGCGGTCGGCAGAGCCCATGTTGCCGGCCAGCATGTTGCCGGTATTGACGCCGATCCTGAACTCCACCGGAAACAGGTCCTGTTTGTCCCGCAGGGTATTTTCGTGCGCGATCAGCTTCTGGATGAGGAGGGCACAGCAGATTGCGTTGAAGGCATGGTCCTCGTCCGGCTCGGGTGCGCCGAACACCAGCATTACGCCGTCACCCATGTACTTGTCCACCATGCCATGGTTGATCTCGCAGGCATGGGTCACCAGTGTGAAATAACGGTTCAGGATGGCCACGAGGTCCTCCGGACGGATACGTTCGGAAATCTGCGTGAAGCCCTTGATGTCGGCGAATACCACGGTCCCCTCGATTTGCTTGCCGCTCAGACCCACATCGTCGAGATTGGAGAGAATCTGGCGTGCCACGCCGGGAGAGACGTAGCGGGAGAGGGCGCTCTTGACCTGGGATTTCTCCAGCATGCCTTCTGCCATCTCGTTGAATGCCTCCATCAGCAGGCCCAGTTCATCCTTGCGTTGATCGGAAAAACGAAACGTGTAATCACCCTTGCCGATGGCGTGGCTGGCATGTACCAGCCGGTCAATCGGCTGGGTAATCCGCCGGCCCAGTGCGAATGACATGGCGATCCCGATAGTAATAATAAGGATCGTTGCAACAATAATGGCATTGATGGCGGTGCTGATGGCCGCCATCATTTCCGCCTGATTGAGCGTGACGACGGCGATGCCGGTCGTCACGTCCTTGAACCGTACGGGTTGCATGAATGACATCACGGTTTGCCGGCGATTGCCGCCAAGGCGATGCCAGCTCCAGGTATGCGTGTCGACTTCACCATCGATAAACTGGTCAAGTTCATTACGGGTCAGCGGGTTTCTTTCCTCCAGCAGGACGCCGGCCTGTGAAATGATTTCACCGTCCAGCGAAGCTATTGCCGTACCGACAATACTGTTGCTGGCAAAGCCGCTGGTGATGGCGTCCAGGGCCAGCTTGTCGTCGGCCAGCAGGGGTTCCCTCGCGGCCTTCGCCATCAGGCGGACCAGTGTATTGCCCTGATCGTTGATCTGGTTCTGCAGCAGCTGTGTCTGTTGCTGGACGAGGATAATGCCGAGCAGGACCATGCAGCTGACCACCAGTACGGTGATGAAGAACGACAGTTTGTAGGCCAGCGGGGTCCGCTGGAGCAGATCACGCACGCGCCTGGCGAATCGGCGGATGGCTGCATACAGTGACGATATACGGGTGGTGGCCCTGACGACGGTCAGCGATCTGGACCTGCCGACACCGTCGGCATCGGCGGCCGCGGCTTGCCTGGCCGGGTTGTTTTGCCGAGGGTCGCTCACGGGTGCAGGCCCTCCGGTATCGCCGCCTCACACAAGGGCGTGTACAATACGGTTCTGGTACACAGCCTGGCAGTATTCCCATGAGTCTGATCAGTCCATTTGCCGGCTTGCGGCCGGTCAGCGAGCGGGCGGCCGATGTGATTGCGCCGCCCTACGATGTACTCAACAGCGACGAGGCGCGTGCGCGTGCCAGCGGTCGTCCGTGGAGTTTCCTGCATATTTCGAAGGCTGAAATCGACCTCCCGGAGGGGACCGATCCGTATGCCCCGGAGGTCTACGCACGTGCCGCCGATAATCTCCGCCGCATGCTGGATGCCGGTGTGCTCATGCGCGATGCGCAGCCCTGTTATTACGTGTACCGGTTGAAAATGGGAGAGCACAGGCAGACCGGCCTGGTGGCGGCTGCGTCGGTCGGTGCCTACGATACAAACCGTATTCGCCGGCACGAGTTCACCCGGCCGGCCAAGGAAGACGACCGGGTACGCCAGATCGAGGCGCTCAATGCGCAAACGGGTCCGGTGTTGCTTGCCTGCAGGTCCGACCCTGGCGTGAATAAAATGCTTGCGCGGGTGACGGAAGCTGCACCCGAGGTTGATCTTGTCGCGGACGACGGCATCGGTCACAGCCTCTGGGTCGTCAGCGAAAGGACGCTGGTCGATGACATTACACGCCGCTTCGATGCCATGCCGGCTCTCTATATTGCCGATGGTCATCACCGCTCTGCTGCCGCCTCGCGGGTTGCCGCGGGGCGCGGCCTGCAGGGCGATGCCGGCATGTTTCTCACGGTTATCTTTCCGCACGACCAGATGCTGATTCTCGATTACAACCGGGTCGTTCGGGACCTGAACGGACTTTCCCCGGAAAACTTTCTCGCCGGGGTGAGCGAGCGTTTCGGCCTGAGTCCGTCTGCATCCCCGGTGAGTCCGGACGGAACGGGCAGCTTCGGCATGTATCTGCCGGGACAGTGGTATACCTTGCAGATCGGGGCCGGACGTATTCCGGACGATCCGGTCGGTCGGCTGGACGTGAGCCTGCTCGCCGACAATCTGCTTGCCCCCCTGCTTGGCATCGATGACCCGCGACGCGATCCACGTATCGACTTTGTCGGCGGCATTCGGGGGTTGCAGGAACTCGAACGCCGTGTCGACAGCGGTGAAATGGCCGTTGCCTTCTCGATGTATCCGACGCGCATGGAAGACCTGATGGCCGTGGCGGATGCCGGCGAGGTCATGCCGCCAAAGTCGACCTGGTTCGAACCCAAGCTCGCGGACGGTCTTGTCTCCCTGGTGATCGATTGATGCACATGCAGGCAGGGTAGGATGACTGCACGCAGCCAGTCGATGCTGATTGATCGCCGGATTGCATTGACAGGTCATCTGTTTCTCTCCGCCTAGACGATTTCGTTTTCAAACTCGTAGCCGAGTTCTTTCGCGGGTTCCTGTACGAAGTAACCCTGGATGGCATCGAATCCGTATTGCCACAGCAGTGCGAGCGTGCCGGGAGTATCGACGCGCTCGGCGATACAGCGCGCTTTCTTTTCCCCTGCGACCGCTGCAAGGGACTTCACCCGCGCCTGGATATCCTGTTCGTTGACCATTCTTTCGATCAGCGAGCCGTCGATCTTGAAGATATCGGCGGGGATGCGGGCCATGGCCTGCATGGCCTGATCGGACACGCCGAAGTGCTCGATGGCGGTGCGGCATTTCATCGAGCGCATGCGTGAAATAAAATCGACCGTTGTGTTCAGGTTGTGGATCGCCGCATGTTCACTGATCTCGAATACAATGGCGTCACCCTCGAGCTTGTATTTCTTCAGTCGCTTGCCGACCCAGTCCGGAAATAGTGCATCGGACAGATTGGCGCCGCTGATCTTGATATAAAACGTGGCATCGTTTTCCTTGCGGTACCCGGCGAGTGTCGAAAACGCCTTGTCGATCACCCAGCGGTCGATCTCGGCAGCCATGCCGGATCGCTCCGCGATAGACAGGAACTGGCCCGGCAGAATGACATGTCCGCCGGCATCGGTAATCCTCAGCAGTACCTCGTAGTTTTGCCGCTTGTCACACTTGAGACTGACGATTGGCTGGTAAACCAGATAGAAACGCTCGTGGTCGATTGTTTCCCTGATGATCCGGTCGCCATCCTGCTCCATTTCGCTCTCGAAGGACTCGTCGATGACGGTGCTGTGCACGTGGCACTGGTTGCCGCCGGATGTGCGTGCGACCTCGCAGGCCATGTCGGCGAAGGAGATAATTTTCTGCGCATCGGTGGTATGGCGATTGATTCCGCAGATACCGATGCTCGCCGTCATGGTAAACGTGCGGCCCTCGACCTCGGTCAGGTGATTTGCAATGTCTTTCAGCAGCTTCTCGCAGGTAGTCTGCAGTTTCTCCATGTCTGTGTCGGTTTTCAGCAGCGCGAAGCTGTAGTCACCAAAGCGGGACAGCAGATCATGTGCATTGCGCTCCCGGTTCAGCAGGTTGGCGATATCGCACAGCACCAGGTCGCTGGAGGCGATGCCGGCTTCCTCTCGAATGACCTTGAAATTGTCGAGTGTCAGGTAGATGAGGGCGCGCTGCTGGTTCCCCCCGGTCTCCCGGACGATTTCTTTCTCCAGCCTTTGCATGAAATACTGACGGTTCCACAGTCCGGTCAGCATGTCCTCGCGAGACAGTGTCTGGATCTTTTTCTCGAGTTCACTGTTGTTGCCGAAATTCACGCGAATGATAATCTGCGTGCATGACTCTCCGTCCATACTGGCCGGCGTGAACTCCATGGTTGTGTTGAACTGCTCGCCGCCCGGATTGGTACAGTCGATATCCAGCGTGTTTTCGACAGCACCGGCATCATGGTAGTGCTTGAGGAATTCCCTGAACGTGTCGCGCTGGCTGTGGCTGATCATGTCGAGGACCGGGATGCCTTCGATATCACCCAGCGAGCTGATCTCGAACATATCCATATAGGGCCTGTTGGCATACACATGCATACCATCATGGATGTAGGCGATGGCGTCACTGGAATTCTCGATCAGGGCATGTGCGCGTTTTTCGCTGGCCTGCAGTGTGCTGGTGAATGCAGCCAGTCGGCGCCTCAGGTCGACAATGCCGGCCTCGCGCCTGAACACCACGTGCAGATGGTCTGGACGCCCATAGGACACCAGTGCAGTGATGCCCCCCTTGCGGGCGGCCACGACACTGTCCTCGGCTGCATCGTCACCGATGGCGATGACCGGTGCATCGATTGCGTGTCTGTCGAGGGCCGTCTTGACGCTGGCCGCATCCGGCAGGTCGGGTCCACTGCCGCAAATGATGATATCCGGCGCATGCCCGGTCAGCCCGGTTTCAAGTGCCGTCAGGTCACCTGCAAACTGGAGATCGATGGAATGTCCGGCATTTCTCAGCTCGTTTGCCAGTGATTCCGCGTCGCTGCTGCTTTCCTCTAAGACAAGCAGGTGCAGGTTCTGATCCTTTGTCACAGACTGACCTCGTTTCCTCGGGTTCACAAATCAGGCCTGGAAATGACGGGCAAAGGGGTGCCGCCGGATTTATCAGGCCCCGACTGAAATTTTTTCGGCCATATGGCAGATCTCTTGAACACTCTCTATATATGAAGCAGCTGTGTGAGCCGCCGGGGTGAGGCGGGCCGCGGGTATTTTCACCCGCGGCTTTTCCTGATAGCATGCAAGTAGCTGAATATTTTGTGTTTAATTGTCCATGCAGGGCGTAGCCATGAGCGCGCACATTGGTGGAGAAGCGTATGCATTCAATTACCGTCAGACCCGAGAGCAGTGACGATATCCGTGCCATCGACGTGGTGCATATCAGCGCATTCGGGGGCGAGGCCGAGGCCCAGCTCGTCAGTACCCTGCGCGAATCGGCCAGCTACAATCGGGAGCTGTCGCTGGTCGCGGAACTCGGTGGCCGCATCGTCGGGCATGTTCTGCTGACACGCGTGCCGCTGCGCAGGAACGGCGATGAGAAACACCTGCTGGTGCTGGGGCCGATATCGGTCGTACCGTCACAGACTCATCGCGGCATCGGCTCGAAACTGATCCAGGCCAGCATCCAGCTGGCGAAGGAAAAAGGCTATGGCTCGATCGTGGCGCTGGGCCACCCCGAATACTACAAGCGGTTCGGCTTCGTGCTGGCAAAAGACCTGGGGGTCAGCTGTAATCTGCCGGCACCGGAAGATGCGCTGACGGTCAAGGAAATTGTGGACGGTAATCTGGCCGGTGGCGGGCACATCGAGTATCCGGAGCCGTTTATCGAGCTGTACTAGGGCGTCGCTGATACTTTTTTATTGCGACGCCATGGAGAAGCAGATACCGGACACCGGTGTGCATCGCGCCGGCGATGACGGCAACCCATTGCTTACCTAGGCTTGTTCCTCTGTCTGCAGTTCGTAGTGGTACTGCGCGAATCGGCCGGTATTTTCCAGTTGCCGGCTGAGGACGATGTCCCGGGTTTCATTGTCGATTTCCAGTATCGAGCTGCAACCGGTCCGGAACGGCAGGCAGGGCAGGATCAGGGAATCCGCCTGGCCGATGGCCTCTATACCGGGGAGGAGAATGCCCTGCATCTTGTTGATGGCGGCAATGTTGCGGCCGATATCATCGTTCAGCAGGTAGGCCCAGACGGCCTGTGCGCCGGGTGACAGCATCTGAATGCCGAGTTCGAGGCCGTGCTCCGGGTTGAATTTCATCCAGCGGATAACGCCCAGCTGCCAGGTGCCGCGGTCTTCCTCCTGCTGGTTGATGATGGCGACCAGTTCACCGACGCAGGCGGATGAGGCCTCGCTGTTTTCCCACAGCAGGCAGTAACCGGCTGCACTCATGTCAGCGATCTTCCAGAATTCCACATGTGGCACGCCGGCGTCTGCAGCCGTGTAGGCGCCGCGCTGCACATCCCGTTGTGTTTCCTCGACAGTCATCGTGGTCAGGTCGTCGGTAAGATAGGGATCGATCTCTATCTCGACGGTACGGTCGAAGGTCGGGTCACGCAGCCAGTCATAATCCATGATGGTCTCGTCGGTATGCTCCGCCTGTGTTTGCGGGCCCGAGATCAGCCGGTGGATGGTATTCAGGCCAACGACCAGTTTGACCGGCAAGGTGTCGGTTGAGCGGTGTCGGGGGAAGCGGCGTTTCGGCATGGCGCCCCAGGCGAGGATCAGCTGCTGCAGCGTATCGCGGTTGCCGAAGCCGGTCTGGTTGCGTGACTCGTTCTCCAGTGCCGCGCGCAAACGCTGAGCGACGGCGCTGGCGTCCAGTATGCGGGTCTGGTGAGTGTCGCCGTCTTCCGCCGTGTGCAGGTCGCGGTATGCGGGCGGATCGTCGGACTGGATATTGACCGAGAACAAGCCTGTTTCCATCCGGGTGCCGGTTTCGGACAGTCGGCAGAAACTGGCCCAGTCGATCAGTGCATTGTAGGCGAAGTGGATCTCTTTCTGCCGCAAACGATAGGGGCAGGCCAGTGACAGCAACAGGATCTGCTTGTAGATCGTCTCGATGTTGCTGCTCTCGGCCGTGGGCAGCGTCGTGTCGGTTATCGACAGCCGGTTGATGCCGCATTCCTCGGCAAGGGCATACAGGGCGTGGATGCTGCGCCACAGCCCTTCCGGGTACTGACGGTAGATCTGGTAGTGGCCGAGTAAAATCTCGCTGAGATAGCGCAGGGAGCGGTGTATGGCGATACCCAGCTGCCGGTTCTGTGCCTCGTCCTGCCCGAGGTCATCCGCCATGATGCGATAACCGGTCGCCATCCGGTTGCACAGGTCGAGTGCCTGCTCAGCCTGTCTGGTGTGTTTTTCATCTAACGGCATCGGCTTGCCGAGGAACTCCTTCTTCAGCGCATCGACGACGCACATCACCGAGGTCGTGAGTATCTCCAGCGACTCGTTGCGACTGTCCGGTGACATGTCCAGCTGGTTGATGCGCTCGAGTGCATCAACCAGCAGCTGGCGGGTTTTTTCGGTGTTCAGCAGGGGCAGCCGTTCGACCCAGTCGCGCAGGGCGTCCGGGCGGGTAACCATGCTGTTCAAATCCGGTTTTTTGCGCTGTGGCAGGTCCAGGTCCATACCTGATCTTCCTGTTTTTTCTCAGTATATTCAACTGCAGGGCCGTTGTCAGTCGGCCGGGTGCACTACAATGGCTGTTTGCTGCGCTCGCCCGGCACCTCGCGGACCAGCCGGGGCACGAGATAGCCCGGCAGCCGGCAGCGCAGCGCGCACAGCAGATCCCGTGCGCGGGCATCGTCGACCTCGAAATGGGCGGCGCCCTGTACCCGATCGAGCTGGTGCAGGTAGTAGGGCAGGATGCCGGCGGCAAACAGGCGTTCACTGAGCCGCGCCAGCGTCCCGGCATCGTCGTTGACACCCTGCAGCAGTACCGACTGGTTGAGCAGCGTCACGCCAGCCTGCGCAAGGCGTTGCATGGCGCGGGCCACGCTGTCATCGATTTCGTTGGGATGGTTGCAGTGGACGACCATGACTGTCCGCAGGGTCAGGCCTGCAAGCCAGTCGAGCAGACCCGTGTCGATGCGCTCGGGCAGGACCACGGGTATGCGCGTATGGATGCGCAGCGTCTGCAGGTGTTCGATACGGCCTAGCCGGCCGGTCAGCCGATGCAGCCGGTCATCGGTCAGTGACAGGGGGTCGCCGCCGCTCAGAATGAGTTCGTGAATCTCGGCATGTGCGGCGAGATAGTCGACGACCTGCGCCCATTGTCCCTGCGCCGGGTTGGCATCGGTATAGGAAAAATGACGGCGAAAACAGTAGCGGCAGTGCACGGCACAGGCGCCGGTGACCGTCAGCAGTGCACGGCCGTGGTACTTGTGCAGCAGGCCGGGAACCGGCATGTCATCCGCTTCCCGCAACGGGTCCATATGGTAACCGCCCGGTGCTTCAGTCTCCTCGTGCACGGGCAGTACCTGCAGCAGCAGCGGATCATACGGATCACCGCGGCTCATCCGCCGGACAAAACCGCGTGGCACCCGCAGCGGGAAATCACCGGTCAGCGGCCGGATGTTCAGTTGATCCGGCTGGATATCCAGCAAGTGCAGCAGCTCGTCGCCGGAACGCACCGCCTGCGCCAGTTCAACCTGCCAGGCCGGTGTATGTTCCGGTTTGCCTGTTCGGGGTATGATAGCGGGCGTTTTTCCACTCATATATCGATAGCCGGGGATTACTGGGACATATGGCATCTTACAGCACCAATGAATTCAGGGGTGGCCTGAAAATCATGCTCGATGGCGACCCGTGCGCCATCATTGAAAATGAATTCGTCAAGCCCGGCAAGGGCCAGGCATTCAACCGGGTAAAGATACGCAATCTCAAGACGGACCGTGTCATCGAGCGCACCTTCAAGTCGGGTGAATCCGTGGAGGCCGCCGATGTGATGGACGTCGACCTGCAGTACCTCTACTCGGACGGGGAATTCTGGCATTTCATGGATCCCAGGACCTACGAGCAGCAGGCCGCCGATGCCACTGCGGTGGGCGATGCCAAACTCTGGCTCAAGGAGCAGGACATGTGCGAGGTCACCCTGTGGAACGGCACGCCGCTGGCGGTCACGCCGCCGAATTTCGTACTGCTGAGCGTCACCGAAACCGACCCGGGTGTGCGTGGTGATACCTCCGGCGGTGGCGGCAAGCCGGCCACACTGGAGACCGGCGCCGTGGTGCGCGTGCCACTGTTTATCGATATCGGCGAGGTCCTGAAGATCGATACGCGTACCGGTGAGTACGTCGGTCGCGCCAGGGAATAACTGCACCGTAGTGGCGGACCAATCGCAAGCGGAGCGGGACTGGCGCCCGTCGGCCCCGCTGGCTGCGCTGCAGCTGCGTGCCACGCTGCTGGCCCGTATTCGCGTCTGCTTCGCACGCAACAACGTCATGGAAGTCGACACGCCGGCCCTGTCGGCTGCTGCGACTACGGACCCCGCCATCCACAGTCTCGTCACCGCCTGGCACGGTCCGGGCAGTGACGGCGCCCGCCGCTGCTACCTGCATACCTCGCCGGAATTCCCGATGAAGCGCCTGCTGGCCGCAGGCAGCGGTGACATCTACCAGCTCTGCAAGGTGTTTCGCGACGACGAGCGCGGTGCGCTGCACAGTCCGGAATTTTCCCTGCTGGAGTGGTACCGAACCGGTTTCGACCATCTCGATCTCATGGATGAAGTCGAGCAGCTGCTGACTGAAATCCTGGCGGATATCGCACCGGTCAGTCAGGTGTGCCACTGGACCTACCGGGATCTGTTTATGGAATTTGCCGGTATCGATCCGTTCGCGGTTTCCGCCGCGGATATCGCTGCCGAACTGCAGCGTAACCGAATCGGTTTGCCCGTCGGACTGGACGATGCGCCGCTGGATGCCTGGCTCGACCTGGTGATGACCCACGTGATCGAGCCGCACCTGGGGCAGGGGCTGGTGTTTGTACGGGATTTCCCCGCGAGCCAGGCCGCGCTGGCGCGCCTGCGGTCCGGCAACCCGCCGGTGGCCGCACGCTTCGAAGCCTGGCTGGACGGCGTCGAGATCGCCAACGGCTATCACGAGCTGGCCGATGCCGGTGAGCAGCGTCAGCGGTTCATGAACGACAATACACAGCGGCGGTTAACCGGTCTGGAGCCGCTACCGGCTGACGAGCGACTGCTGGCGGCCCTGCAGTCCGGGCTGCCGGACTGCGCGGGCGTGGCGCTGGGTATCGATCGCCTGCTGATGGTTGCCGGTGGCGCCCGGTGCCTGGACGAGGTGCTGGCATTTCCCGTCGAGCGGGCGTGAATGCTTGTAACCGGCAACGACATACAAGAGACTTGCAGCATGTCTGGACAGGAGACCAGCCCGGCCGGGGTAGAGATCACCGCTGACACGCTGGCGTGCAGCGGTCGCTGGACGGTCGGTGACGTTGCCCGACTGCGTGCCGGGATGGAACACCTCGAACTGCCATCCGGTGATGCCGTGACCATCACGGGCAGTGCCATCAGCGCGATGGACACCACGGGTGCCTGGCTGCTGCTGCAGTTGAGGGCGCGGCTGGAAGCAGCCGGCAGCCGGGTTTCGCTGGACGGATTCAGCGCGGCGCACCGGCGCCTGCTCGACTACATCACCACTGAACTGAACGAAGCCAGGGCACCTGCCGCGCGGCCTGCTGGCAAGCCATGGCTTGCCGGCCTGTATGCGCGCGGCGATGACATGATGGATATGCTGGCCTTTGTCGGCGAGTGCGTCATGACGCTGCTGTCGGCAATTCGCCATCCCGGCCGAATACGCTGGCGCGAATTGCTCGATGATATTTATCAAACCGGATTCAACGCACTGCCCATCGTCGGCCTGCTGTCGTTCCTGATGGGCGTCGTGATCGCCTACCAGGGCGCGGTGCAGCTGAAACTGTATGGCGCGAATATCTACGTGGCCGACCTGGTCGGGCACTCGATGCTGCGGGAGCTGGCCCCGCTGCTGACGGCCATCCTGATCTGCGGCCGGACCGGTTCGGCCTATGCGGCAAAGATCGGCACCATGAAGGTGCGGGAGGAAATCGCCGCCCTGCAGACTATCGGCGTACCGCCGGTTGAACTGCTGGTGCTGCCGAAGCTGATGTCGCTGATTATCGTCATGCCGCTGCTGTCGGTGTATGCGGACATGCTCTCGATATTTGGCGGCATGGTCATGGCCAACGCCTCGCTGGGAATCAGTTTCGGCGCCTTCCTGGAACGGCTGGAAGAGGCAATCAGCATGTCCACCTTCATGATCGGTATCAGCAAGGCCCCGGTGTTCGCGGCGATTATCGCGATCGTCGGCTGCTTCCAGGGATTCAAGGTGGAGGGCAGTGCGGAAAGCGTCGGTCGCCACACCACGATCAGTGTCGTGCAGTCGATTTTCATGGTGATTATCGTCGATGCCATGTTCTCCATCCTGTTCAGCATGCTGGGGATTTGACGCACATGACCATGGACAGTGCCATATCGATGCAACCCGAAAGCGAGGCCGGCCGCGAAATCGTGATTCGCGTACGCGGCGTCAGGACCGTATTCGGCACGCGTGTGATCCACGATGGCATCGATCTCGATGTCTACCGTGGCGAGGTGCTGGCCCTGGTCGGCGGCAGTGGCAGCGGCAAGAGCACGCTGATGCGCGAGATGATCATGCTGCATCAGCCGGACGGGGGATCGGTACAGTTGTTTGGCACCGAGCTCGTCGGTGTCAGAGAACGCGAAGCGCAGCAGCTGCGTCGGCGGCTGGGCGTGCTGTTCCAGCAGGGTGCACTGTTCAGCGGCATGACGGTGCTGCAGAATACCGGGATGCCACTGCGTGAGCATACCCGGCTCGATGATGCGATGATCGATGCGCTGGCGCAGGTGAAGATTGCGCAGGCGGGCCTGCCGCCGGAAGCGGCTGCGCTGCTGCCCAGCGAGCTTAGCGGTGGCATGATCAAACGCGCCGCACTGGCACGCGCCATGGCGCTGGATCCGGAGATCCTGTTTCTCGACGAGCCCACGTCCGGGCTCGACCCGACCAGCGCCGGCGCCTTCGATGAGCTGGTGGTGAAACTGAAGGATATGCTCGGTCTGACCGTATTGATGGTGACACACGATCTCGATTCCCTGTGGCAGGTGGCGGACCGTGTGGCCGTGCTGGGAGATGGTAAACTGCAGGGCGTCGACTCGATGGAAGCACTTTCCAGGTCCACGCAACCGCATATCCGTGAGTACTTCGAAGGTCCGCGCGCCCGGCGCGTACGGGAGCAGCAATGACGAGCAGGTTCAATTATGCAATGGTCGGTCTGTTTGTGCTGGTGTTCGGTGCGGCCTGGCTGGCCATCAGCCTGTGGCTGACACTGGGTGACTATTCCACGCAGTACACCACGTACCGGGTCTACATCGACGAGTCGGTGTCCGGGCTGTACCGGGATGCGCCGGTCAAGTACCGTGGTGTGGATGTCGGCAAGGTGTCTGAGATCGACCTGAATCCGGACGTGCCGGACCAGGTGCAGTTGACGCTGGCCCTGAAGTCTGACACGCCGATCCATGAAGATACCCTGGCTGAACTCTCGGTACAGGGACTGACCGGCATCGCCTTCCTGGAGCTCAAGGGGGGGACGCTGGATTCACCCATACTGACTGCGGAGGAAGGGGAGGAATACCCGGTGATCCCCTCGGCGCCATCGTTTTTCGCGCGCCTCGACACATCGGCCACCGAACTGATCGCGAATTTCAACGCGCTGGCCAACAGCCTGGCCAGGCTGCTGAACGAGGACGGGCGGACTTCGCTGCGCGAAATCCTTGCCAACCTCAATACCATAACCGCCGCAATTGCCCGGCGTGACGACGAGCTGGAGCAGACGATCGTTAGTGCCTCGCGGATGATGGAAAGCGGTGCCGAGGCAGCAGAACAGTTCAAGCCGGTGCTGGCACAGGTCGGGGAGACGGCAAAATCCGTCGAGCTGATGGCGGATAATATCGCCGAGGCCGGTGACAGCCTTGACCGGTATATCGACAGCAGCGGCTCGGGTGTGCAACAGTTCAGCCAGCAGACGCTACCGGAGTTCGGCTCGCTGATCATGGAGCTGCGACAGCTGGCCAACACTTTGCAAAACATCGGTGAGAAACTCGAGGATGATCCAACTGCGCTCCTGTTTGGTAATCAATTGCAGCCGCCCGGACCGGGAGAATAGCCCCGTGACTGCCCGCTTGCTTACGTTCATCGCCCTGGCGGCCTGCCTCGCGCTGTTATCGGGCTGCGCAGTGCTGCCCGGGTCGCAGCCGGTGCGTATCGACAAGTATGTGCTGGAGTACAACCCGGTGGAATCCGCGCCCGGCAGCGAAAGTGAACTGCCGGTGATGATTATTACCGTGCCGCGGGCGCACGGCGGCTATGACACCTCGCGAATTGCCTACCGGGAACAGCAATTCGGCCTGCGCTATTACTCGAAGAGTCGCTGGGCCGATACGCCCGCACGGATGCTGGCGCCGCTGCTGGCCGAGGCGATGACCGATACCGGCGAGTTCCGGGCCCTGTCCGTTTCACCGGGCTCGCTGTCTGCACGCTATCGTCTGGACAGCGAGCTGATCCATTTTTACCAGGACTTTACTGTACAGCCGAGCGAGCTACGTATCATGCTGCGTGCCCAGCTGGTCAACGTGATCGACAATCAGGTGCTGGCCTCCCGGCTGTTCGATGTCAGGGAGGCGGCGTCGAGCGAGGATGCCTACGGCGGTGTACAGGCGGCAAACCGTGCCAGCGGACGCCTGCTCGAGGAACTGGCGCAGTTCTGCAAGGCCCGCACAGACAGGTAGTCGCTGGCCATGTTTGCGGATATTCACGTGGTGCTGAGTCACACCAGCCACCCCGGCAATATCGGTGCGGCTGCGCGCGCCATGAAGACCATGGCGCTGTCCAGCCTGTCCCTGGTCAACCCGCAACATTTTCCGCATGCCGATGCCACGGCACGGGCATCGGGCGCCGATGATATTCTCGCGCAGGCGCGTGTCTTCGACGATATCGATGCGGCCCTGGCGGACTGTCAGCTGGTGATTGGCGCCAGTGCACGCACCCGCAGTATTCCATGTCCGGTGATCAGCCCCGCGGAATGTGCACGCCAGGCCTGCGCTGCCGCCAGGACGGGCCAGGTGGCCATTCTGTTCGGCTGCGAACAGTCCGGCCTGAGCAACGCCGAGATCGATCGTTGCCACAAGCTCGTGCAGATCCCCGGCAACCCGGACTACAGTTCCCTCAACCTGGCGGCGGCGGTACAGATCATCTGTTACGAACTCTACGTTGCCGCAAGCGCCGGCGACGATGCCGTTAATGTCCCGGAGCATACGATG
>Ga0265303_10000879_pt1 | contig 17816 bp, 12 predicted proteins | sample Helome_2_FD_192494 | JGI IMG/M metagenome (GOLD analysis project Ga0265303, IMG submission 192494) | Marine sediment microbial communities from subtidal zone of North Sea - Hel_20160317 (Illumina Assembly) | ecosystem: Environmental > Aquatic > Marine > Subtidal zone > Sediment ... | reverse complement strand
GAACCGCAGCTTTGCCCCGAGTCCGCTGGCGCAGTTCTGGTTACGAAGACGTATGACCCACCATGGGGGACCATTGCCGACATCGATTTCGCAGACGGCCAGCCGGTGGTGCCATCGGGCTACACCGGAGACCTGGCGCATGCCCTAGCGGACATTGCGGACAAGACCAATCCCCGTTTGCGATTTGTCGGCTATACGCGCAACGAACGTTTGGCACGACGAACCGCAGCCGTTTATGGCGATGATATCGGCTTGTCCGCGTCCCGCGCACGACGTGCGATGGATCTGATATCAGAAGACATGCAGCTTGACGCCCGACAACGCGAGTTTGAAGGGCGCGGTTACGTGCATTCCGACGACGTCATCAACGCGGGTTTCGTTCAGGGTGAAACATCACACGTGGCTGTGCAGGTCGTTTACGACGAGTTGGCAATTCTCGACGACTACGACGGCGTGGATGTCACGCGAATCACGCGTGAGCTGAGTCCCGAAAACCCACTCGGCCTTAACCTGATGCGTATTACGGTTGATGGCGAGCCAATCGATGACCCGAAGAGAAGTTCATCGGATATCCAGCGGTGCACAGACGTTGCGCTCGAAAATGCCGACATACAATTCGGATTCGACAATCTTCGATCTGATCCCAGACTGAGCATCGCGGCGAAACCCGATCAAATTACTGTTTCCAAGATAGCTAACAACGTCCCGACATTGTTCGGGCGTGGTTTCCGTTTTGACACGCTAATGTCGTCTGTTCATTTCCGCATGTACACGAACTACTCCTACTTCATCGAACGTGCAGAAGTACGGGTCTTCGAAAATGGTCAATCTGTTGAATCGGCACCGCTGGACGTTATCGAAATCGGTGTCGATGGCGCCGCCAAGTGGGAGCCACCGGTAGCTCAGTTCAGCGCACCGGTACACGAGCTGGCCTATGTGCTTCGAGTCTACGGGACAGATGGCAACTTTGACGAGACACATCCGCAGCCACTGTGGCTCGTGTACGACAGCGGCGAGGAATCCGGCAATGACGACAAAGACCCTGGTTCCGAGCCAGATGAGCAGATCCTCACTGCCTACGGAGAAAACGGACTGGGGCTGCATAACATCGGGCTCAGTAGCGGTACCGTTAGCGTGCGTGGTAGCGGCGTGCCGAGTGAGCACGAAGTCTGGGTTGCCGGGCGGCCTGTGCCAATTGACGACAATGGTAATTTCGTAAGCGAGGAGATTCTGCCGCAGGGCGCGCATACCGTGGAAGTCGCTGTAATCGACAAAGAGGGCAGCGGCAATCTTTATCTGCGCGATCTCGAATTCACGTCGAATGACTGGTTCTACGTCGGCATGGCTGACGTTACATTATCCGATGGCAAGGCAAGTGGGCCTATCGACCTGTTGCAAGGTGCTAACTCGAGCCAAGACTACGATTCAAACCTTGATGGTCGGCTGGCATTTTTCGTCAATGGCAAATTTGGCGAACACTGGAAATTGACAGCGAGTGCGGATACGAGGGAAGGACCCCTGCAGGACATCTTCAGCAATTTTATGAACAAGTCGCCGGAATCGTTGTTTCGACGCATCGATCCCGACTATTACTATCCGACCTTCGGCGACGATAGCACTGTCGAGGAAATGGCGCCGACCATGGGCAAGTTTTTCGTCCGCCTGAATCGAGACGACGATTATGGGCAATGGGGCAACTTCAAAGTCGGCTATATGAATAACGAGCTGGCGCGGGTTGATCGTGGCTTGTACGGCGCTAACGTGCACTATCAGACGGACGCGACGACGGAGTTCGGCGACAAACAATTTGTCGTTGACGCTTTCGCGGCCGAGCCGGGAACTATACCGAGCCGGGAAGAATTCAGAGGTACCGGCGGCTCACTCTATTTCCTTCGTCGCCAGGATATTCTCGCGGGCTCGGAACGTGTGCGCGTCGAGTTGCGTGACAAAGCGTCCGGCCTCGTAACGGGCGTTGTGAACCTGACGCCGGCGATGGACTACGACGTCGATTATTTACAGGGTCGCATTTCTCTCGCGGAGCCGCTTGCCTCGACTGCGAACGACAATCTCCTGGTGCGTAGTGGTGCGATCTCCGGAGATGAGGCGTACCTGGTCGTGCGCTACGAATACACCCCGGGCTTCGATGACATCGACGCTGTTGCGATTGGTGGTCAAGCACACTACTGGTTTGGCGATCATGTCAAAGTTGGCCTTACTGCAAACGCCAACGAGCAAGATGGTGACGACAACAGCCTTAATGCCGCGGACCTGACTTTGCGATTGGCATCAGAATCGTGGCTCAAAGTACAGCAAGCGGACAGCGAAGGACTGGTTTCGCTGCCACAGTTCTCGAGTGACGGTGGTTTTGAATTCAATACCTACGATCCAACTTCATTCGTCAATGCTAAGGCTGCAGCGGAACGCACCGATCTCAGTATTCGGTTTGGCGATATTGTCAGTTTCATGGATGGCCGCCTGACCGCATACGTTCAGGATGTCGAAGCGGGGTATTCGGCCCCGGGTCTGACGGCACTTACCGACACGAGAAACAGCGGCGGAACGCTGAATTTGCCGATCGCCGACAGGTACTCGTTGCACGCCAAAGTCGATAATCGGATTCAGGAGCAAGGAATCGAGACCCGGGCGAGGGAGTTTGATGTGGGTTTCCGGATCAACGAGCGCTGGCACGTGAGTACCGGGTATCGCCAGGACGAGCGAATCGCAAAGTCAATAATTGTGCCGCTGACACAGGAGCAAGGTGAGCGCACGGACGCGGTATTGCAGGTGGCTTACGATTCCAAGTCGACCTGGAATATGTACGCATTCGCTCAGGACACATTGTCCGTTACCGGTGATCGTGAGGAGAACGCCCGGACTGGCGTGGGCGGATCGTATCGGCTGTCGGAGAAATTGCGTTTCGATGCAGAGGTATCTGACGGCGATCTTGGCGCAGGTGGTCGTCTTGGAACGAATTACCTCCATTCCAACAACACGAGTATGTATCTCAATTATGCACTCGAGAATGAACGCACCGACAACAGCATGCGTACCACGCGTGGTAGCGAAGGAAATCTGGTTGGCGGTATCAGAACACGGATCGCGGACAGTACGAGTATATTTCTCGAGGAGCGTTATCAGTATAACGAGGCGATGACCGGGCTAACGCACGGCACAGGCATCAGCTTCTCACCGACAGAGAAATGGAGCCTCGGTATCACCACGGATATCGGTACTTTGCAGGACGTGACGACGGGTGCAGAGACGAATCGGGTGGCCGGCGGCGTCCGAATTGGCTTCGGCATCGATGCGCTGCAGTTATCAACTGGCATCGAGTATCGTAGTGACGATACAGAGCAACTCGATCTAAGCAGCACCGAGAGAACGACGTGGTTGTTCAGGAACAACTTTAAGTACCAGGTCAATCCGGATTCACGTCTGCTGGGCAAATTAAATCACTCGGAGAGTGAGAGCTCGCTCGGAACGTTTTTCGACGGAGGGTTTACCGAGGCGGTTATCGGTTACGCACTTCGACCGGTTAACCACGATCGGTTTAATGCGCTGCTCAAATACACGTATTTCTATAGCGTACCGACAAGCGAGCAGATAACGTTGCAGAACTCCGCCGCCGAGTTCATTCAGAAAAGTCACATCGCGGCGCTGGATGTGAGTTACGAACTTTCGCCACGGTTCTCGATCGGCGGCAAATACGCACACCGCCTGGGCCAGGTCAGCCTTGATCGCGAAAACCCTGAATTTTTCGACAACAACGCAAGCCTCTATGTCATTCGTGGCGACTACCAGTTTCGCGACAACTGGGAGGTTCTCGTCGAAGGGCGATTGCTCGACATGTCGGATCTGAACGAAAGTCGCAGCGGTGCACTGGCCACGGTTTCACGCTATTTCGGCGATCACCTGAAACTTGGGCTTGGCTATAACTTCACCGACTTCTCGGAAGACCTGACGGATCTCAGTTACGACCACCATGGCGTATTTTTAAACCTGACAGGATCGATGTAGACGCATCGCGCCCTATCAATGCGGGCCACCAGATACCGATCTAGTCGCCCCAGAACTTCCACCATGGTTTCTTGGCTTTCTTCTGCCCTTTCGCGTCGACTACTTCTTCATCGATCTCGGCATCGATGGCTTCGTCAGCGGCAGCGCCGTTTGTACGGTTGGCACGGTATTCTTCCTTAATCGCTGCGCGCTCTTCATTTCGCTCGCGCATTTCCCGCGATTTTTCGTTGCCGCGGGTAGCGGCATTGTCACGACCAGTAAGTCGATCTGCGGAATCTTCGTGATTTTCACCGTGACGCTCGGCGCGCTCTTCCGCCGCCTCGCGCTCCTCTTCGGATCGCTCGCGCGCAGCTTCGGCTCGCTCCTCCGCTGCTTCTCGCATTTGTTCGTCTCGGTCCTCCAGCTCGTCATTCAGATCATCGTCCAGATCATCCGCGCGGTCTCGTTTTTCGTCGCGCGCCGCGCGCTTCTCGGCACCCTTCGCTTGCTTGCTCATGGCTGCGTCGCGTTTTCCGTCTGCCGCAGCACTCTGCGCGTCGGCCGGGAGAGCGAATAGCGCCGTCGCAAGGGACAAGCTCGTTATCAATACAAGAATCTTCATCATTGAGACCCTCCAGCGAGGTTTAGAAATAGCGGATAGTGTCAAACACTATACAGGGAACAGTCGGTGCCCTGCGGTGGTACGGCGGCAGTTTACAATCGTTCACAAACATCGGTTGCGCATAGTCAGTGGCGCTCGGCGGTTACGAAGCGCTTGAAAAAGTCCGATATAGAGACTGTCGCCAGGTCAGTCAACTCACCTGCATCAAAGAACGAACCCCGACAGGAGCCGCACTGCTCGAACCAGATATGTGTTTGCTTCGGGTCGACCAGTCGATTCATAGGGCCGGCACAGCGTGGACATCGATAGCGCACGATCTCGTTCTGCTTCTTGCCGGTCTTTACGTCGCCAATGTCGAGTGCGGCGGCCGCCTTTTTGTTGCGCAGCTTGCCGAGCTCGCCGCTGTCAAACCATAAGCCGTGACAGGTCGTGCAGCGATCGATCTCCGTACCATCGATCATAATCTGCTCCATATCGGAACGGCACTTGGGGCAACGCATCGCACCGGAAAAGTACATGCCGGCGCCACTCGTACCCATGCCAACCGTGTAGCTTGGCGCACGCTTGCGATCTTTCATCTCGTCCGGTTTGTGTCGATGGAACAGTATGATTGCGATCATCGTTACAGTGACGGCACCGAGCAACAAGTAGGCTTCGACGTATGACGTTTGCTCGGCGATCAAGCCGTAGGTCTTGGAACCGGCCGACGCCCCTAGATTGGCCAGCGACATGTAAATGGCGAACTGCGTGGCCGAGGTCGCGCCGGAACAAATCGCCATTGCCAAAGCGATCATACAGACCATCGTTACCGGACCGAGCATCACCCAAGCCGCCAGCATAACTTTTACGTAGGTCGCGTTCTCCCACAGGTATTGCGTCTGTGCGAGAAGGAACGCATGAACTGCCACCAGCGAGATGGTCAGTACCAGCATTCGTTTGGCGCCGAACCGATCAATCATCGGGCCCAGCACCAAGGCCGTTGCTGCACCAGCTAGCCCCATGACGGCGACGAGTTGCGACCACTGCGGTGTCGTAAAACCAAACAGCTTGATCGCCGCTATGGGCATGAGGGCGTGGCCATAGCCGCTGATGAAACCGTCGAAAATCATGATCGCCATTACGATCAGGCTGGCGCGGGTCCACAATACCGCTTTCAGGCCCGTTACCAGGCTCCCGAACGAATTATCGGTTCGTCGCTCGGATATCGCATCACCGGAACTCCACGGCAAGCGGCGCTCGCCACGACGCTCAATGGTCAACATAAAGCCGAGCAAAATAACGCTCTGGACGGCCGCGGCGACGATTGCCGTAATACCCAGCCCGAACTTGACCAGCATAGTGCCGGTCACGGCCGATGTGAGGCCCCAGCCGATGGCCTTGCCGAACACCATGAAGCCATTCAGGCGGCCCTGTTCATCGACGGGTGTGACGTCAATCGCCATGCCGTCTACGGCTACATCCTGCGTCGCTGCGAATATATTAATAAAGAGTCCGAGAAACATCAGCAGGCCAATCTGTTCGACCGGGTTATCGACGAGAACAAGGCCGAAGAACGACAGTGTCATGCCGAGCTGTGCACCGAGCACCCAGGGCCGCCGCCTGCCCATCTCCAAAAATTGGTAGCGGTCCATCAGCGGCCCGGACAATAGTTTGAAGGCCCACGGCAGGATGATGATGGCAAGAAAGGAGGCGATCTGGCCTGCCCCGACCCCCTGGCTCGCTAGCCAGGCCGGCACAGCAATGTTCATCAGGCCGTAGGGAATGCCCTGTGCAAAATACATGGACGAGCCGGCGGCGTAGCGCATGCGCGAGCTTTCCGCGAGAACCCAGTTGATTGTCATTGTTATTGTCCTGAGCGAAGCGTCACGAAATAGTAACTCGGCGGGTGCGGCGTGACACCTGTTGAAGGAGATGTCTTTGAACCTTCAAGCGGGTCGATCTCGGATTTTGCTGATTCACGAAAAAGCGGCGGGCAGCCTTCAGGCCACCCGCCGCAGATTCGAAAACCCGAACTACTTCAGGTTACTGCAGGGTCCATCCGATATCCTCAAACAAGTTCGGTGTCAGGTCGAGAAACACCGACGGCGTTAGGTCGTCGTTGATGCTCGGTTCCATCAACAGATTAGGTGTAGCCGCCGTGTCCCAGTGTGACTTCGATGAACCCGGCGCCACGGGATCCGGCGCCCACAGGCGCACCAGCCCTTCGGGCGAGGCGCCTGCCAGGAAGTCGCCGTCGATTATCAGCTTGCCGACGATGTTCTTGGCGGCTGCAGCCTTGAATGCGTTGCCAAGATTCATCGTGACGCCAACGGACGGAATAGTCACATTCGGGTCGGAACCACCCATGGGCGCAGGCCCGACAGGCTGGTTATTAACGACGATGACGCCTTTCGCGCCAGCCACCTGCGCATTTAGCACTTTGGTCGTGAACGCGCAGGCACCACGATCGATCAACGCGAGCTTGCCGTTCAGATTGTTCTGGATTGGCTCGCAACCGTCGGAGCCCACTCCAGCACCATCGTCCACGACGACCATCTTGCCGGTCGTGCCGCCATTTTCCCTGAGCGGTGGGCCAAAGGATGCGACTTGGGCCTCGTAGCTGCCATTCAGCTTATGCGGGTTCAGGACCTGGACGCTCGGGCGCGGTCCGAGCACCGTGGACGCGTCGGCTGTCACGCTGGGACCTGCCCAAACGAGATTGCCGAAGTTAACCTGTGACGCGAGTCGCTCGTCATCGGTCATTTGATCCCAGAACTTTCCGGTCGTGCGGTCGTACATGTTGCGCAGGTAGGCATCAGGCAATCCGGCAAAGTACTCGCCGGTCGACTCATTGGCGAGTTCCAGGAAACCGAGGCCATGTGCGATTTCGTGCATAACAACGGCTAGAAAGTCGGTCTGCTCAGCTGGATTATTGTTGTCCAGACCGTAATACCAAGAGGAATTCTGAAGGCATCCTGGCGTACCTAGATCCGGATTGAAGAACGAGACAATGTCGATAAACCCTGGCGCCCCGTCGACTCCCGCAAGAGCGTCAGCTAATGCACTGACGTACCACGTACCCGGAAGAGGTAGCGTCGGATCATCTGCGAAAATAAAAGTAGGTCCGGCCGCGCCCAAGACACCCCTGTCGGGCAGGCAAGGCAACGTCTCATCGAATTCGGCGCCGACAAAAATTGGCACGTCGCTTTGAAGCCTCTCACCCCATTTCTGAGCGGCAAAGAGATAAACATTAATTCGCTGTTGGCCGACCGTAGTACCCGGATTGCCGCCAACCGGCGTTGCAGGGGTCGGATCATTGAGGCCTTCGCCCGGATCATCGAAATTTATGGGTATGATGGTGGCCGACCATGCTGAGTTGGAAAAACCAAAGAGCAACAAAGATGCCAAAAGAAACGCAATATTGAATAATCTCATCTTATTGCTCCCCCTCATTTTGCGTCTGTTTGTTGGTGTCGTCGGCGATTTCGTCGATTCTCTGGTGCGTCATGGTCTGTTGACCATCTTCGCCGATAGTAAGCACGGTATATTGCAAATGCTCCACTCCAAGCTGTGCCGACATTGATCCGTCCGCATGACGCTGTACGGCCTGGCTCTGGGCAGGCATCATTCCCTTCGCATCGACAAGGGGCGCCGCCGCTGCCGCCTTGGCAGAAAGGTCAGAATCATCTTCCGCACTCAGTTTCTTACCGGTTTTCTTGTCAATCTTAATCTGCATCGCTTGCACCTTTGCGGCCGGCGACTTGCCCTTGCTCTTGCCCTTGTCGGCCATGGCCGCTGGCGCCGCAAGCACGAGGGACGCACTCAGGCAAAGCCCGAGTATTGACTGAATTTTCATGGTGTTCCTCCTGATAGATTCTTGGTACCCGAAAGCGGCGCTGCTTTTAGATGTTGCTACCACTTCGAGGCTTGGGCGGAGTATACAAAAAAACGAAGCAACAAGGTTTCTCGGCATTATTCATTTGTCGAAATGATTCGCCCCTGGCCGCCAACTTCCATTCTCGGCGCCGAGCGTAATACTTGACATAATAGATATCGCAGAGGATATCTTTTAACACTCGAGGGGACTTTTCTCCGGTGTACGTGCTTTCCTGCATCACCGGGATTGGTTTCTTAGCGGTACAAGTACTTACTCGGATGCCTGTCCAATACATTGTCTTCAAAGCCAAAGACAGTCGGCTTGACCATGTGTTTTGATACGAAAAAATAGAGTGGCGCAATAGGGTACTCTTCGATGAGCATCTCTTCAGCTTGCCGCAAAAGAGCAGCACGTGCCTCGAGGTCGGTCGACTGTGAAGCGGAGTCTATCAATCCATCGTAGCCTGTATTCGCGTATCGCGGCAGATTCTGTGCGCTCTCGGATAGAAAAATATTAAGAAATGTCGAAGCATCGTTGTAATCACCAAACCAGCTAAAGCGCATGACTTGCCACTCACTCCGATGGTCACGCGTGTCAAGAAAATACTTCCACTCGCGTTTTTCCAAATCAACAACGACACCAAGTGTATCCCGCCACATTGCGCTGACGACCAGCGCAACATTTTCATGGATGCCACCTGCGTCATACATGTATTTCAACGTGAGTGGATTCTCATTACCAAACCCTGCGGACGCGTAGAGGGCCCGAGCCTGGTCGTGCCGTTCCGTCTTCGTTTGATCCTTCCAGCGATAACCGGACGGGTCATAATTTGCTACGCCAGGAGGAACAACCGCATAGGCGGGCTGTTCGCCCCGTCCCAGAACGGCGACCAGTTGCTCCCGGTCTATTGCCATTGAGAGTGCTTGCCGAAGTTTCGGATCATCCAATGGTGGTTCTGTCAGATCGAATGCCAAGTAGTAAAATGCCAGCGACGGAGCAACGCGGACTTCGACCGCCAACTCATTCTTGGCTTGTTCTATGTGGCTTGTCGGAATGGTGCCGGTGACATCGAGTTCACCGGCCCGGTACATATTGAATTCGGCAACCTCGTCTACGATCGGGATGTATTCGATGTAATGAGTCTTGACTGTACTTGCGCCCCAATAGTGCTCGTTTCGTTGTAGCTTGACCACGCTACCAATGTTCCGCTCTCTTAGAACATAGGCACCGTTACCAACAAATTCAGCCGGGTCTTCGAATTGGGCGGAATCCGAACCATCGCCATGCAAAGGAAATGAAACCGTCATTGCCAAGAGCCCCAAGAAGTACGCGTTGGGTGTGTGTAGATGAATAACCAACGTTCGGTCGTCGATTGCGACGACGCCGAGCTCTGCCGCGGGAACCTCACCGCTTTTGACTTCGGCGAAGTTCTGGATTGACTCGAGCAATGACGCGTACACCGAAAGGGTTGTTGGCTCGGCGACCCGACGCAGCCCGCTAACGAAATTTCCAGCAGTAACCGGATCGCCATTCGACCATCGAGCATTCGAGCGCAGCGTGAAGGTGTAGCGCAAACCGTCATCGCTGACAAACCAAGACTCTGCAACCCCTGGTGTCACACCGCCATGCGCATCCTCGGCGACCAACCCCTCGTAGAGATCGATCAAGATATTGAACGCGTGAACGTCTTCTGCGAGCGCAGGGTCCAGTGTCTCCGGGTACTCGATATTGCCTCGGCGAATCAAATCGCCGCGTTCGCCAACGTTCGTGCCGGGATTCGATTCGCTGCAACCGTTCAAACTCAGTCCGAACGCAGCAACGACAAGTGTCAAGATTAGACCGTTTCGCATAAGTCCCTATTTTTACAGGAAAAATGGGTCTCAGATCGAGCGGATTTGGAAAATCACAGCCGGATCTGCGGATCGAATCGACAAAAAACATTGACAATCACCATAAATGGGTATAACTTACCCAATTATGAATCTCGATAAGAAATCGCTCATCCATTCGGCCTGCCGGCGCGTACTACGTCCGCTCGCGTCAATGCTGTTGCGATTCGGAATGACATGGAAAGAATTCTCCGATGTCTCCAAATCCGTGTTCGTGCAAACCGCCACGGAAGAATTCGGCATTCACGGACGGCCCACCAACGTATCGCGAGTGTCCATATTGACCGGCATAGCGCGAAAAGAGGTCAAACGGCAAAGAGACCTTATTCTCGCCGAAGAGCCGGCTGTGAAACGTAAAACAACCGATGCCACGAGGTTGCTATCCGGATGGCATCAGGATCCGGAATTTCTCGACGGCGAGGGGCTACCGAAATTGCTGCCAGAAGAGGGCCACAAGGCAAGTTTCAACGTCCTGTTCTCACGATACGGTGGCGACATTGCTGTGCAAACGATGATTAAGGAATTGGTCAACACAGGTGCAATGGAGCGTCTCGAAACGGGTGAATTCAAGGTATTGATGCGTTACTACCAACCGGCAATAGCAGATTCTGAAAACCTACAATTCGCGGTCGATCGAATTCACGACGTCATCGAGACAATGAACAACAACGTCTTTGTCCACGAATCGAGCGCACCTCGTTTCGGTGGGTTTGCTGCAAACGATGCAATTCCCGTGGACGTAATACCTGCATTCCAAGAATACATGGATATCCGTGGACAGGCGTTTCTGGAAGAAGTCGATGACTGGCTTACCAAACACGCGAACAAAAACGGCACGCCAACGAATAACACGGCGCGAGTCGGCATTAGTCTATTCGCGACCGAAGAAATATATCAGGAGACAGCAAAATGAGTACCATACGAACACTGACAACGTCGCTTATCGCTATCGGATTGTGCACACTTAGCGCGTGTGGCGGCGGTAGCGACACGTCGGCTACGCCGCCGACTACTACGCCGCCGCCAACAGGCGGTATTGGTCGAAACGGTACTGCCGTCGGGCCAATAACAAACTTCGGCAGCGTCGTCGTAAACGGCGTTACCTACAATACCGACAACGCGAGTTTCACGGTTAACGACGCGGCAGCAACGCAGGCCGACCTAAGTGTTGGTGACGTCGTTACTGTTAGCGGCACTATCGACGACAACGGAACGACGGGTACCGCGGATACGGTCAACTTCGATGATCTTGTGAAAGGCCCGGTCGATAGCATCGATCTGGTGGGCAACTCACTGGTCGTTCTTGGACAGCCTGTGCTTGTTAGTCCGGATACGTCATTCGACGATAGCTTCAATCCAGCATCCCTCGACGGCGTCAGTATCGGCCAGATCGTTGAGGTTAGCGGTCAGATCGACGCCAACGACAACATCGTCGCAACCCGCATTGAACCGAAGCCCGCCGGAACCCAGTTTGAGGTGCATGGCACCGTTGTCGGACTCGACAACGTGAACATGCTATTTACACTCCGCGGCCTGACAGTCGACTTCTCAACCGCCACTCTCGACAATTTTCCTGGTGGCCAAATCGCGAACGGCGACTTTGTAGAAGCCAAGGGCGGTTCTATCGATGGAGCAGGTCAACTCACCGCTACACAAGTTGAATTGGAAGGCCTTGTACCCGGTGCAAACGATGGTGACCGTGTTGAAATCGAAGGCTTCATCACCCGATTTGTCTCTGCAACCGATTTCGATGTGGCGGGCCTTTCAGTAACGACCAATGCTAGCACCACCTTCGTGGGCGGTACGGTTGCCGATCTTGGTTTGAATATTAAAGTTGAGGTCGAGGGCGACATCGACGCGAATGGATTGTTGGCCGCAACGAAAGTGGATATCCGGCGTGCAAAGGCGGTCCGTGCAACTGCTAATGTGGACTCGGTCAATGCCGCTGGCAACTCGTTTGTCGTACTCGGTATTACTGTGACCGTGGATGCTTTGACAAGAATCGAAGACAAGAGCGACGCCGACATAGATCCGCTGAATTTGTCCGACATCAATGCAGGTGACTATGTCGAAGTGCGCGGCGGCGAATTCCCAGCAGGTAGCGGGGATATTTTGGCCACGATCCTGGAGCGCGAAGACGCCGATACGGAAGCGATTCTGCAGGGTTTCGTAGAAACGGTCGGCGATCCGTCTTTCACCATACTTGGCGTCACGATTACGACCGGGGGTGGCACGATTTTCAGGGATGAAAACGACGTTGTCATATCGTCTGTCGATTTCTTCAATCGGGTTGCGGCAAATTCGCTCGTAAAAGCCGAAGGTACGGAAGTGTCCGATTCTGCAATCTCGGCAACCGAAGTGGAGTTCGAGGTCGAGTTCTAGGAACGCATGCGCACCAGGCGTCGTCCAACATCTCAACCAACGTTGTAGTAGGTTGGCGACGCCGGCCCAACCGGTAAGCCAAACACAAACGTCCACAGGAAAAAGAACGTGGACCAAAGGATCATGAACGCCACGGAGTAGGGCAGCATCATCGCGATTAGCGTGCCGACGCCCGCTTTCGGCTCATACTTGGCAACGAATGCCATGATAAAACCGAAGTAACTCATCATCGGAGTAATGATGTTGGTGCTTGAATCACCGATACGGTAGGCAGCCTGAATTACTTCGGGCGAATAACCGAGCAGCATTAGCATCGGTACAAAGATGGGCGCCGTTACAGCCCATTGTGCGGACGCCGAACCCAGCATCAGGTTGATAAACGCGCACACCAGGATGAAAAAGAAGAACAGCAGGGGACCCGTCATGCCGATACCCTGCAGGAAACTCGCACCCGTCACGGCCGTGATCGACCCGAGGTTGGTCCAGCCGAAAAACTTGACGAACTGCGCCGCAAAAAATACCAGCGCGATGTAGAGACCGAGAGTGCTCATGGCATGCGCCATCGCGTTGATCACGTCGCGGTCGGATTTCATCGTGCCCACCGTGCGGCCGTAAACGATACCGACCATCAGGAAGTAGACGAAGATGATCGCCACAATGCCCTTCAGGAATGGCGAACCGGCAACCGCGCCGGTCTCCTGATTGCGAAGGATCGCGCCCTCGGGAACAACGAGCAAGGCGATTACGCCAGCTAAAATTAGCGTTGCCCATAGCGAACGCCACAACCCTTTCTTCTCCAGCGCCGATAATGGGTCCATCCGATGTGAGTCTTCATCGTCCATACCGGTGGGTGTGCCTTCGTATTTACCGAGTGAGGGCTCGACAATTACCAGGCTGATAAAACTGCCGACAGCCGTAATAAGAAATGTGCTGGCGATCATGAAATACCAGTTGGCACTCACGTCGACTTCGTAAGACGGGTCGATAAGTCGCGCGGCTTCCGTCGTAATCCCCGATAACAGCGGGTCCACGGTACCGATAAGCAGGTTCGCGCTGTAGCCGCCGGATACGCCGGCGAATGCGGCGGCGAGCCCGGCCAGTGGATGGCGCCCCAGCGAATAGAACACAACGGCCGCCAATGGTACGAGAACGACGTAACCCATCTCGGATGCTGTGTTAGAGAGAACCCCGGAAAACACAATGATCACAGTAACCAGCGCTGGCTTGGCATTGAGCACCATGCTGCGAATCACCGCCGTTAGCCATCCCGATCGCTCGGCAACGCCGACGCCCAACAACGCCACGAGAACCGTGCCCAGCGGTGCAAACTCGACAAAGTTTTTGACGAGGTTGAGCATAATCATTCTCAAGCCCTCGGCATTCATGAGGCTGACGACCTCGATCAGGCCGTTGTCGGCACGGCCTTTGGCGCCCACTGGGCGCGGATCGACGACGGCAATGTCGAAGAAGCCCAGGATGCCGGACAGCACAACCACGCCGACCGCGAACAAGGCGAATAGCGAAACCGGATGCGGCAAGGCATTGCCCAGCCATTCGACGACGTGCAGAAAGCGCGTGATTCGTGTCTCGTTGGGCAGGGCCGCGGGTTTTTTAGACATGACGAAGATCCGCTTTGTTTCTGAGCCGCTGCTCGCGACGTTTCCCTGCTGCTTCGAAGCGGCGAGTCTCAGCTTTCGTCTGTGGCAATAACGGTGGCACGGAGTGCGGTTTGCCATCATCATCGAGGGCGACGAACGTGAGGTAGGCTGAAACCACGTGTCGTGTTTCGCCTGTGTGACTGTCCTCGGCCGCGACGTGGACGCCAATCTCCATTGAGCTGCGCCAGGCGCGATTAACAGCGGCCTTGATGACCAGTGTGTCGCCCGCACGTGCCGGTGCCAGGAAGTTAAGGCTATCAACCGCGGCAGTTACGGATGGGCGCCCGCTATGACGCTCTGCAACGATGAGCGCAACACGGTCGCAAAGACTCATGACAAGCCCACCGAAGACCGTGTACTTGGAGTTCAGGTCGTTCGGAAAAACCTTATAAACGTTTTGCTCGACCGCTGACTCAGACGGGGCCTTACCCAGTTCGCTCATTGGTTGATCCTTTTTAGTGAGTATACCGGTGCTTCACGACCAGTAAACGGCAAGCCACAATAATGGCATTTGCGACGGGTGCACGGGCCAAGGACGATGCGCCTGAGATACGCTCTTCGCATGAAGTCAGATCTCGCCAGAGCGGCAGCAGTTCTCTATTTCTCGCTTTGCCTTGGTGCGTGCGGTGGTGGCTCTGGTGGTAACGTGGCGCCACCCGTCGTTCCACCGCCCCCCGCGCCGGACCCGATCACATTCCATTGCAGCAAGGACGCATCCTGCCCTGAGGTACTGATTGTTGGCGATCCGCACTCTGAAATTAATAATGCGCCAGATCCGTTCCGTGGCTACGGTGATCCCAGTCTCGAATACGACGCCACCACAGGGACGCTATGGTTGGCCTATAGCTGGCTCAATACCCAAATCAGCGACGTGGGCCCACCACCCATTTTCGATCTTGGCGTACGAACCCGGCTTGCCCGCAGTGATGACAGTGGTGCATCTTTCACTTTCGTGCGCACCGTTAACGAAATGCAGATGGAAGCACACCCCGATACCGGTGTAATGGGGTGGAGTACGCATGAAGTGTCAACGCTGGTTAAAGAGCCGGCGGGTACGTGGCAAATCTTGTGGCTGAAATATTTAACCCGTTTGGCACGGTCACTGGTGTCGATGAACGCCAGGAGTTTCTTTACTGGCGAACAACTGCAGCGGCACCCGATCTTCTCGGTGACAACAGCGTTGTTTGGGGAAAATTTGCAGCGACCTCGGCATCCTGGGGCGCGCCAATTGATTTCAATGCAATCCCGGAGCTCGCCGACTGCATTTTGCAAACTGAGCCTGGCATGTTCGCCTTCAATGGCCAAACTTATCTCGCAACGTCGTGCCTGGTGGTCGATGGGACGGGTCGGCGAACCGACCTTGAACGCATAGAGCTGCTACGACAAACACCGACCGGTTATGACTACGTCGGTACCATTCTTGACGGGCAAGATGCCGCCGATCTTGGCGTGGATACTATTGAACAAGCGGATATCTCAGTCGCGCGTGATGGCAGCATCGTATTGGTCGTCACGCCGATCATTCTGGCGGCAGATCCAGGGCACCAGGGTTGCATGGTGTTCTCGTTCGACGACTTCGCAAGCGCCTCAATTTCACGTGATGCCAACGGCGTCGCGATCCCTCGCGCGATTATTACTGCCGATGGCAACAGCTTGGGACCGGGCCTTTGCACTTACGACGCGAACAGCGATACCGGCGTGTTGTTGGTTATCACAACGGTTACCGGCAGCGGCGCAACAACCGATGTCGAATTCTCATTGCATGCGACAGGGGTTCATCCCTAACGGAATTCAGTCAATCCGAAATAGCCGCCTTCGCGGTGTTAAACTGCACCGTCCATGAAGTTTCCCCGCCTAAGAACAATCCTCCTGACACCGTTGATTCTGTTTGCGCTGGTGTACATCGCCGGGGCGGTCACGCTTGCGCGGAAAGATGACTCAATCGCGGTATTTGAGGGACCAACAGCAACTTACGAAACGATAGCGATTTTCGGTGCCAGTGGAACGGCGGGCGATGGCATATTAAAAGCCGCTCTCGCGAATCCCGAGATCACGACGATTCATGTCATTACACGGCGCGCAACGCCTCGAATCGAAGAAGGCGTTGCTGCCGGGAAGGTACGGATGACACTGCACATGGATTATCTCGACTACTCGGCAGTTCAGGAACAAATAATGGCCGCGGACGCCGTTTACTGGGCGATTGGAATTAGTTCTGTCGGTGTCGACGAAGAAACCTACGGCATGATTCATGTCGACTTTCCGGCACACTTCGTGGCCGAGTGGACCAATGTCAGTAACAAACCCGATATTTCATTTCACTACATTAGTTCCAGTGATATCTCGGAAGACTCAAGCGCGATGTGGGCGCGTGAGAAAGTACGTGCCGAGCGAGCGCTGTTCGAGTTTGCTGAAGGAACGAATCTTCGAGTAATCGCGTATCGGCCGGACTATATCGGTCCAACCGATGAAGAAGCACATATTGGACAGGACCTTCTTTTTTGGTTCTTTTCACCGGTGGGTGCCGCTGTGAGAGCGGAACAAATCGGTGAGGCGATGTTCGAAGTAACAGCACGAGGTAGCGAGTTCGAAAACGGTGACAAAATTGGAACCCGCAGCATTAATCGGTATAGCGACGCGTACGACCGGCGCCTATAATTGAGATCATTATGAGAAAAAAACAAACACTGCTGGCGTTATGCCTGTGTCTTATTGCCGGCGTGGCGTCCGCCCAGACAACCGGAAAGGCGCTTGACATTAACCTGAACAGCGATGCGGTTCGTGTGGGTTTTACCTGGCGGCTCGGCAACCCGGCTTACCTCGCCAACCTCGGTTGGCTTTACAACCAGGATAGGGGAGACGTCGTTCATGCGAGCTTCCACCTGGTGGACGCTGCAAGTGGATCGGGAACGGCATTGCAGGCGGGATTAGGGTTGCGGCTAGTCCACACTCGCACCGATCCGAGCGTGTTTAGCGGATCGGCACTGGCGCTCGGTGGCTTTGCGCGCTATACGCTACCGGATGCGAATCGCTATAGCATCGGCGGCTACGGCTACTACGCGCCCGATATCACCTCGTTCGGCGACCAGACTGAGTATTTCGAGATTGGCGTACGTGCCGGCTACAGCGTTATCCGCGATGGCGATGTGTATCTGGGATTGCGGCGTATCGAAGCCGAATATAAGGGCCTAGGCGGATTCAAACTCGACTCCGGTTTACACATCGGTTTCGAGCTCCGTTTCCAATAGCACAGCCAGCACGATAAGGTCGACAATGTGCTCGGTTTAATCGCATGACGGAATCACTACTAAACGTTGGGCTCGCACAGATTGCACCGGTCTGGCTGAATCGCGCAGCGACGATCGACAAGATTCTCGACTGGATCGATAAGGCTGCGAAAGAGAATTGCCAGC
>Ga0265303_10000878_pt1 | contig 17838 bp, 16 predicted proteins | sample Helome_2_FD_192494 | JGI IMG/M metagenome (GOLD analysis project Ga0265303, IMG submission 192494) | Marine sediment microbial communities from subtidal zone of North Sea - Hel_20160317 (Illumina Assembly) | ecosystem: Environmental > Aquatic > Marine > Subtidal zone > Sediment ... | reverse complement strand
GAGGCAGTACGAAATGCAGGTCGCTTTCTTCAAGCTGGCGCCGTAGCGGTCAAGATCGAGGGAGGCATGCCGGTGATCGAGCATGTGAAAGCTATGACGCGTTTCGGCATTCCGGTCATGGGCCATGTGGGGATGACGCCACAATCCGTGAATCAATCTGGAGGCTATCGGGTTCAGGGTAAAGACCAGGCAGGTGCTGAAAGGATACTGGAAGAAGCTAAAGCGCTCGAAACAGCCGGGGTATTCGCCTTGGTGCTGGAATGTGTTCCGAGCTCGCTGGCAAACACGATTACTCAAGAATTGGCAATTCCCACCATTGGCATCGGAGCGGGGCAGGGCTGTGATGGGCAAGTGCTCGTGCTCTACGATCTGTTAGGACTGTTTGACGATTTTGTCCCAAAATTTGTGAAACCGTATGCCCATTTGAAAGTCGATGCATTGCAGGCGCTCAAACGGTACAAAGAAGAAGTTGAATGTGGAAAATTTCCTACCGATGCGGAAAGCTATCATTGAAAAGAGGAAAATCGTGAGGAGTGAGGGGTGATTTGCACTTCCCCATTACGATTACGCCTCAAGTTTTAAGATTTTTTTTCCTCCATTATTCCTTTTCCCTTCTCACTTGTCGTCCAGCTACAGCCTCTCAAGAATTTTCTTCCTTTTATTGGTGAGACACAAACAGTAGAGCAGGAGAATCCCATTCTCCAACGGAAGGACGGGTTGTCTTATCGATTCTCATCGGAGTGACTGGGAAGAAAAGGTTAAGGAGGAGAACGCTAGGGAAAATATGGATGAAGTTGAGAATTTATGTCAAAATTTTTTCAAAAAATTTCTTTCAGAATTCATTTAGGAAGGAACAGAAACAGTTCATCGAAAGGAGGCACCCTTGTTGAACGAATTTGAATAAATTGTCGGTATGAAACCTTGAACGATTGTCTATAGGAAACCATGCGAAATATGGTGTTGGCCCTCACCTGGTTGGCTTGCCACAGCAGGCTATTCCTAGTATGCTCGTGGCTAAATACCCTAGCCTTATTGGGTTGGAGGAAAAAACGGATTCATGGACATTCCTGACAATATGCAAGGGTGCCGAGAAGGCATTGATAGGCTTGATGATGAAATTCTCAAGCTGTTGAATGAGCGATCAGAATACGTCATTCAAATCGGGCATCTGAAAAAACAAAAAGATGCTTCCGCACATCTCCACACGCAAGGTCGTGAAGTGGCCATTGTGGAACGGCTCATGGCACAAAATCCCGGACCGTTTCCTAGTGAAGCCCTCCGTCCGGTATACCGCGAAATCATGTCGGCCTCTCTGTCGTTGGAAGGCACGCAGACGATCGCCTATTTAGGTCCGCCAGCCACTTTTACGCATCTGGCGGCGATGCGAAAATTCGGAGAATCAGCCGACTACATTCCCGTGAATAGTATTAAGGATGTATTTGATGATGTTGAACGCGGGCGCATGCGGTTTGGCGTTGTACCGATTGAAAATTCAACAGAAGGCGTGGTCAATCATACCTTAGATTTATTTGTGGATTCGCCGGTGTTGATTTATGGCGAAGTCATGTTGGAAATTTCCCATCATTTTTTATCAAAAGCGCAGAAGATTGAAGACATCAAAACTGTCTATTCCCATCCACATGCGATTGCGCAATGTCGGAATTGGTTAGAAACCCATTTGCCTTCTGTGTCGATTTCGGAAGAACCCAGCACGGCTCGCGCCGCAGAGCGGTGTGTGAACGATCCCACGGCAGGAGCCATAGCCTCAGAGCTGGCAGCGCAATTATACGGTTTAACCATTTTGCGGTCTCGCATTGAAGATAACATTAATAATTTCACCAGATTCTTGATTCTTTCTTTACGCGGCACAGAACGAACGGGTCGAGATAAGACGTCGTTTATCGTTTCGGCCAAAGATCGGGTGGGAGCCCTCTATGATCTGATTCGTCCCTTCTCGTCTTATGGTATCAATATGACGAAAATAGAGTCGCGTCCTACCCGTCGGAAAGTTTGGGAATATTTATTCTTCATGGATTTAGAGGGGCATCAAGATGATGACCGGGTTAAGAAAGCCTTGGATGAAGTGAAGTCTCGGTGCTTGTTCCTGAAAGTTTTGGGCTCCTATCCCATTCACCAGTAATCTCAGTTCGTTTACCGTTCATTGAATGTTCAGCATACAGGATTGCTTGATATGGCCTTGCATGTTCATCCGACCATTGCCTCGTTGAAACCGTATTCTCCCGGGAAACCTCTTGCTGAACTTGAACGGGAGCTAGGGATCCGCGAAGCCATTAAACTGGCGTCGAATGAAAATCCCTGGGGGCCGTCCCCGAAAGCCCTTCAGGTTATTGAGAGAGCGTCAGCGTCACTTCATCGCTATCCCGATGGCGGAGCACATGATTTGCGACAAGCCTTGGCGAATAAATGGCATGTGCCCAATGATCAGATACTCGTGGGCAATGGATCTGATGAAATTATTAGCCTACTCATCAAAACCTTTCTGGCTCCTGGTGATGAGGCCGTCATGGCGGATCTGACATTTGTCATGTATCGCTTGTCGGTCTTGGGTGGACATGGCGTACCGGTCGAAGTGCCTTTGAAGCATTGGAAGCATGATTTGTCAGCTATGGTGGATGCCGTGACTGATCGTACGCGGCTCTTCTTTATCTGTAATCCGAATAATCCAACTGGCACGATGTTGACCACTCAAGAGATTGATGGTGCTCTCATACGTCTTCCAGAGCATGTAGTGGTGGTATTTGACGAGGCTTACTATGAATATGTGCGGGATGCTGCCTATCCGGATAGTTTGCGGTATGTTCGAGAAGGGCGATCGGTCGTGGTTTTGCGGACCTTTTCGAAGATCTATGGCTTAGCTGGTTTGCGTGTGGGTTATGGAATCACCACCTCTGAGATTGCAGGCTATGTGAATCGAGTGCGTCCACCATTTAATGTGAATAGTTTGGCACAAGAAGCTGCCCAGGCCGCGCTGTTAGATGATGAACATGTGGCGAAAAGCTGTGCCATGAATGAAGCTGAAATGATGTTTTTGGAAGAGGGCTTGACTGCCATGGGGTTCAAGACGATCCCGTCTCAGGCCAATTTGATCTATTGTGATGTGGGCATGGATGGTGCTTCCATGTATGATGCACTACTTCGTGAAGGGGTGATCGTGCGCCACATTCGTGGGCCAATGATTCGCGTGACGATTGGTCAACCTACAGAAAACCGTCGCTTATTACAAGCTCTTGAACACGTGCTGCCAAACTTGTCCAAATCCGCTTGATTCGAGAAACGTATGATTATTGTTTTGAAACCCGAAGCTACGGAAGAAGATATTGAGCATTTAGTGGATCGTCTTCGTTCTCTGGGCTTGAAATCGCAAATCACCAAAGGGGAGGAGAGGACAGTGGTTGGCGTTATTGGGGATGAGCGGGTATTGCAAGGCCAGCCTCTGAGTGTGTTTCCGGGTGTTGAAAGCGTGACGCCAATCTTGGCTCCGTGGAAGTTAGTCAGTCGAGAGTTTCAACCGCATGACTCCGTGATTGATGTGGCTGGGGTTCAGATCGGTGGCCCTAAAATTACGGTGATGGCCGGTCCCTGCGCCGTGGAAAAGTTAGAAATTACCGTCGGTATTGCAAAGGAAGTGGCCAATGCCGGTGCCACTGTTCTGCGAGGAGGCGCATATAAGCCGCGATCTTCGCCCTATTCGTTTCAGGGCCTGGGTCAGGAAGGATTGAGTTTTTTGACCGAAGCGCGAAAGCAAACTGGGCTGCCAGTTGTGAGTGAAATTCTTGATCCGCGCGATCTGGGGTACTTCCTGGAACATGCGGATATTATTCAGATTGGTGCCCGGAATATGCAGAACTTTGAATTGCTAAAAGAAGTCGGGGCCTACGATAAACCGGTGTTATTAAAGCGCGGTCTGTCGGCCACGATAAAAGAATTTCTCTTGTCTGCGGAATATATTATGTCTCGTGGCAATCGCAATGTGATGTTGTGTGAGCGTGGGATTCGAACGTTTGAGACACAGTATCGCAATACGCTTGATCTTGCTGCGGTCCCGACCTTGAAGGAGATGTCGCACTTGCCGGTTATCGTGGATCCGAGTCACGCCACAGGAAATTGGAAACTTGTCGCACCGATGGCCAAAGCCGCAATTGCAGCTGGTGCCGACGGTTTGTTGATAGAAGTGCATTCCAATCCGGAATGTGCTTTGTGCGATGGAGAAGAATCCCTTAAACCGAGTCGGTTTCAAACCTTAATGCATGACCTCAAAAAGGTGGCTCAGGCTGTTGGCCGCGAACTCTGATTGATCCCCCCACCCGTTTCAAACATCCTTATCATTTTTTCTCATGGCCAGTTCCCTTTCAGAATACCTGTTTCAACAAGTCACCATAATTGGGGTGGGATTGCTGGGTGGATCGCTCGGTCTCGTGTTGAAAGAGCAAGGTTTGGCCAAAACTGTTGTGGGGATAGGGCGGCGACAAGTTAATCTCGAATTGGCGGTGCAGGTTGGGGCTATCGATCGATTTGCTTCAGAACCGCATGAGGCGGTGCGAGACTCAGATTTAATTGTCTTGGCCACGCCGGTCAACACCTATGTCTCACACGTGCAGCGATGGGGGCCGCATGTGCCCTCTGGCACAATTGTCAGTGATGTGGGTAGCGTAAAGGGCCAGTTAGTCTTTGACGTGGAGGCGGCCCTTCCATCGACTGTATGTTTTGTTGGGGCACACCCCATTGCCGGAAAGGAAAAATCTGGGGTGGCTCACGCCACATCAAAGTTGTTTGATGGGGCGCGTTGCATTGTGACCCCTACTCCACACACGAATGCTGATGCTCTGACAAAAATTCGTTGTTTGTGGGAAAAAGCAGGATCCACGGTCTTGTCGATGGATCCCATGGTCCATGATTGGGTACTAGGGGCCGTGAGCCATCTTCCCCATATCGCGTCGTTTTCGCTTATGCATGCGTTGCGGGATTTACAAGAGAAAACCCCGGAGGATTTGAGTCTATTGGATTTCTCTGGTGGAGGCTTGCGCGATACGACTCGTATTGCGGCGAGTTCCCCCGAGATGTGGAGGGATATATGTTTAGCCAATCGTGAAAATTTGTTGATCATGGTTGAGCAATACATCACACAACTGGAAGTCTTTAAGCAGCTCTTGATTGATCAAGATGGGTCAGGTCTTAGCCAAAATATCGAACAAGCAAAAATGTTACGGGAAAGATTGCCATGAGCCAGCTATCCATTGCACCAGCCACCCGTCCCCTTTGTGGGATGGTTACAGTTCCTGGTGATAAATCTATCACGCACCGGGCCCTAATCCTTGGTGCATTGGCTCAAGGCCAAACTCGCGTGACCGGGTTATCCCAGGGGGATGATTGCTTGAATACTCTTCGTGCTGTTCGTGGGTTGGGGGTCGACGTTCAGGAAATTCCTGAAGGGGTAATATTAACCGGCAAGGGTTTGTGGGGCTTAACAGAACCCTCCAACGTGCTGGATTGTGGGAATTCAGGAACCGGGCTGCGTCTATTAGCGGGAGTTCTCGCTGGGCAAGATTTTTTTTCGGTGCTTACCGGTGATGCGTCGTTGAGAAGCCGGCCTATGGGTCGGGTTGTGAAGCCGTTACGACAGATGGGAGCGACTATTTCAGGTAGGCAAGGAGGGGAATTGGCACCATTAGTTATCCAGGGAGGGGCGCTAAAGTCGGTGATGTATGAGTCTCCCGTAGCCAGTGCTCAGATTAAATCCTGCGTGTTACTTGCAGGACTCTTTACGGAGGGTACGACAACTATCAAAGAACCGATGAAATCGCGGGATCATACGGAACGAATGCTGGGGTATTTGGGAATTCCCTTGTGTGTCGAGGGCTGTAACGTTCATGTGGAGGGCCGACAGTCTTTTGAAGGGAAGCCCATCGCCGTTCCTGGAGATATTTCCGCAGCGGCATTTTTTCTTGTTGCTGCTTCTATTGTTCCGAACTCGGAGATTCTACTCACCGGAATAGGGTTGAATCCTGAGCGGACCGGAATTCTCGATGTTCTCTCGATGATGGGAGCGGACATTGCCATTCTTAATAAACGGGAGGAGTCAGGTGAGCCGGTCGGCGATCTGCGTGCTCGGGCGACCCGACTGACCGGGACCACAATTGGGCCGGAACTGATTCCTAAGACCATTGATGAATTACCCATTCTTTGTGTGGCGGCGGCCTTGGCGGACGGGGAAACACGTATTGCCGGAGCTCAAGAATTGCGAGTCAAGGAGACGGATCGTATTCATGCCATGGCTGTGGAATTGGCCAGGATTGGGGTTGCGTTGGAAGAGCAGCCGGATGGCTTGGTGATTCAGGGAGGGTCATCTCTGAGAGGATCGGTGTGTCAGAGTTATGGCGATCATCGGGTTGTGATGTCATTAGCCATTGCGGGCTTGGTTGCGAAGGAACCGATTCTCATTGAGGATGTGGATTGTGTTGAGACCTCCTTCCCAGGTTTTCAAGGTAAGCTATTGGATTTATTGACAAATTCTAAGTGATGTTTATAATAGAGTTGAAATTTTTTGTGATGAGGAGAACAGGACCGTTCCACCCCGTCGATTAGTGATCACCATTGACGGTCCAGCTGGGGTTGGAAAGAGTACGGTTTCCAAGTGCTTGGCGGGTCGTCTTCACTATGGGTATCTGGACACTGGAGCCCTCTACCGGGCTCTTGCCTGGAAAGTACAGCAAGAGCAACTGGAACCCAGCAATCTTTCTCATATTGAATCACTCCTTTCTCGTACGAGTCTAAAACTGATCGCTGACCAAAATGGTTTTTCCATCAAGATAGATGGGCAATCTGTTATTGAAAAAGAGCTTCGTACGCCTGTCATCAGTCAATTGGCTTCTTCGATTGCGGTGTTGCCAGTTGTACGAGAATGGTTGCTACCTGCTCAGCAAGCGGTTGGGAAAGCCGGTGGGGTAGTTGCCGAAGGGAGAGATATGGGGACGCGGGTGTTTCCGCATGCGGATGTAAAGTTTTTTTTGGAGGCTGATATCAATGTGCGTGCTCGCCGTCGCCAGCAAGAGTTGGCCGGAAAGGGACAACCTGTTCATCTGGATACGGTACGAGACGAAATGGTGATGAGAGATACCCGTGACCATACCCGAGCACACGATCCTTTGCGCCCAGCTCCTGAGGCAATCATGATCGAGACCTCGCAAAAGCCTATTGAAGATATTGTCAGTCACATGATGGGTATGATTGTGGATCGTTTGTGAGCAGAGTGATCTATTGGGTTCTCTGGGCATTTTTTAGGTTGCTAGGTGGGCTGTTATTTCGTTTACGAACTGAAGGCGGACAGTTTATCCCCAAAAAGGGTGGGGTCATTGTCGCAGCAAATCATGCCAGTTATTTTGATATTCCCTTGTTAGGTTGTGCCATCCGGCGGCGAGTGGTTTTTTTAGGGAGAGCGAATTTATTTCCCAATCGATTGTTGAGTTGGGTCTTGCAAGGCTTGGGATGGATCCCGTTGAAGACACATCGGCTGGATCGCCAAGCTTTTGGAGTGGCACTAGAACATTTAAAGTCTGGGATACCCGTAGTTATTTTCCCTGAGGGAACTCGGACTGAAGATGGGCTCTTGCAACCGGGAAGACCTGGAATTGGATATTTAGTTGAAGAATCACAATGCCAGGTGATTCCTGCGTATATTTCTGGTACGTTTAAGGTTCTGCCCATACAGGCTAAGTGGCCAAGACTGTTTCCTGTGTCTGTTTCCTTTGGGAAATCAATACGATTTTCAAAAAATGAAGCGACAAATAAGAAACAGGAGTATGAACAGATTGGTCGGACGGTCATGGAGCATATTGCTCAAGTGGGAGATATATCCTCTCCCTACTATGACCGGGCATAAGACAGGACTGAGTCAAGAAGATTGCTGATGTTTCCATTATTTACCATTTAACCCGTGTATGTATCGTTGGAGGTATGAAGCCGGATGAATACGCTTTCCACACAACCTGAAAAAATCGATCGAGAAACGCTAGCGGCGTTGTATGACGAAACGTTTAAAAATATTGAAGAGGGAACGATCACGGAGGGTCGGGTTATAGATATCCAGCGAGATCGGGTAGTGGTGGATATTGGGTATAAGTCTGAAGGAATGATCCCGGTTGATCAATTTTCCCAAGAAGAACTAGAGACCCTGGCTGTCAATGATCCAGTGCAGGTCTATATTGAGCAATGTGAGGATTCAGACGGAAATTTGATGCTTTCCAAAGAGAAAGCCGACAAGATGAAAGTATGGGAGGACTTAGAAGTTGCTCATAATGAAGAGACGCAGGTTCAAGGTAAGGTCCTTTCTCGCATTAAAGGTGGCATGATTGTCGATATTGGCGTCAAAGCCTTTTTGCCTGGCTCACAAATTGATTTGACTCCGGTAAGAGATTTGGATGGTCTTGTTGGGAAGACCTACAATTTTAAGATTATTAAGATTAATCATCGTCGTGGGAATGTGGTGGTCTCTCGTAGAGCGCTTCTTGAGGAAACTCGTGATAAACGAAGGCAGACAACCTTATCGACCTTATCTGAAGGGCAGCTTATCGAAGGTACGGTAAAGAATATTACAGACTATGGGGCATTTTTGGACCTGGGTGGGATTGATGGATTGTTGCACATTACCGATATCTCCTGGGGCCGGGTTGGTCATCCTTCCGATATGTTCTCGATTGGAGATCGAGTTGAGGTCTTGGTCTTAAAGTATGACCGGGAAACAGGTCGAATTTCTTTAGGTGTGAAGCAAAAGTCTGCCGATCCCTGGACGAAAGTCGAAGAAAAATATCCCGGACGTAGTCGGGTCAAGGGCAAAGTGGTGAGCTTGACGGATTATGGCGCATTTGTGGAGCTTGAGCCGGGGGTAGAAGGATTAGTGCATGTCTCGGAGATGTCTTGGACGCATGAGGTTCGGCATCCCTCCAAGGTGGTCTCTGTGGGTGATGAGATCGAAGCGCAAGTGCTCCATGTTGATCAACATAGCCGCAAAATATCATTGGGGATGAAGCAAACTGCTCCCAATCCGTGGGACATTATTGAAGAGAAATATCCAGAGGGTACTCAGATCGAAGGCAAAGTGAAAAGTGTGACCGACTTTGGGGCATTCGTGGGATTGGATGAAGGGGTGGATGGGTTGATCCATATTTCGGACATGTCTTGGATCAAACATATCAAGCACCCTTCTGAATTGTTTAAGAAGGGGCAGTCCGTGAATGCGGTCATTCTTAAGATCGATAAAGATAAAGAGCGATTATCCCTTGGCTATAAGCAACTGATTCCCGATCCTTGGGTGAGCGAAATTCCTCAACGATATCATGTCGGTGAGAACGCTACCGGTCACGTGTCAAAGGCTGCTGATTTTGGAGTGTTTGTTGAATTGGATGGCGGGGTGGAAGGTTTAATTCATGTCAGTGAGATCGGGCCAGAGATGCAGGAGAATCTGGAGGAAAAGTTTGCGATTGGGCAGGAAATCGTGGCAAAAATTGTCAAGGTGGACTGTGAAGATCGAAAAATTGCGCTTAGTCTTTGGGAGCATTTAAAGGATTTGGAGCAGAACGAAGTAGAGCAATTTAATAGTAGTCAAGGAGCTGTCGATCAAAGTTTGGGTCGTGTGGCTCAAACCCTTGAGCAAGGAGAAGGAGACGAGTCAGAAGTCAATGGCTGAGGAGAATCTAGACGTTTTTAACCGAAGGTGGGTAACCTGATGAATGACGGGTATCCGCGATGGAAGCGTGTGTTCTGGATGCTTCTTGCCGGCTTGGTGCTATTTATGATCGGTAAGTCTATCTTTCCAGAGCTGTTAGAGGCAGGGAAAGAAGGGGTAGCCATTGTCCGAGTTGAAGGCCCTATTCTTGATTCCTATCAAACGGTTGAAGAACTCAAAACGTTTGCCGATGATCCGCTGGTTAAGGCGATAGTGGTCAGAATTGATAGTCCTGGGGGAGGAGTGGCGCCTTCGCAAGAAATTTATAATGCCGTCAAGCGAGTCAGAAGAGAATACAATAAAACGGTAGTGGCCTCGATGGGGACGGTTGCAGCCTCTGGGGGCTATTACATTGCTGTCGCAACTGATAGGATCCTAGCAAATCCAGGCACGTTAACCGGAAGCATTGGCGTTATTATGCAGATGGCCAATTTTCAGGAATTATTAGAGAAAATTGGTGTAAAAAGCGTGGTGGTCAAAACTGGGAGGTTTAAAGATCTTGGGTCGCCGTTTCGTCCAATGGTGGAAGAGGAACGGCAATTGTTGGAATCCGTTATGAATGATACGCTGAGTCAGTTTATTGAAGCGGTTGCAGAAGGTCGGTCAATGGATGCTGCCGAAGTCGAACAGCTGGCCGATGGGCGAGTGTTTACAGGTCGACAAGCAAAATCAGTTTTGCTGATCGATGAAATTGGGGATTTACAGGATGCGATAAAGTTAGCGGGTGAGTTGGGCGGAATTGAAGGTACTCCTCGAGTGTTGGAGACCACGAAACCATTTTCTTTTCAAGAATTCCTTGAAAGTACGTTCTTAGGCGGCATTCGTAGCTTGGCGCCTTCCCGGTTTTCGTCTCCATTGCTCTATCTATGGGTGGCGTAGTCAAGACAAGGAGGATTGGATGACAAAAGCGGATCTCATCGAGAAGTTGGCGGAAAAAGCTCCCCAATTAAGTCGACGACAGGCCGAGCTAGTGGTCAATACCATTTTTGATTCAATCCGGGACTCTTTGAAGCGTGGCGAAAAGACCGAAATTCGAGGATTTGGGAGTTTTCGTCTCCGTCATCGACAAACAAAAGAGGGACGTAATCCCAAAACTGGAGAAGCGGTTTCGGTCCCTGAAAAACGTATGCCTTTTTTTAAAGCGGGAAAAGAAATTAAAGAATTACTCAACCCTGAAGAAAAAGCGGCTTTGTAACCTATGTCGACTTCTGATACATCTCCGACAGTGCAAGACATTCCCTGGACTGAGGAAGCGCAAATTCGACTTGAGCGTGCCCCTCTCTTTTTAAGGGGAATGGTACGTCGGTTAGCCGATAAAAAAGCCAAAGAACTCGGCTATACTGAGATCACGGTTGATATTTTGGAACAATTCAAAAACCAAATGATGGGTCAAATGGGTGGTGAAGTGGGGATGTCTCAGGCAGCCGAAGACATGGCTGCAGGCAAGCTACCTTGGACTGCCGAGGCCCGCAAGCGATTAGAGTCCATTCCTGAATTCATGCGAAGCATGATTGCCAAAATTGCCGAAGATGTGGCTAAGGAGCGGGGCCATATGGAGGTCAATGTCGAATTATTTGAAAAGGTCGAAGCTTTAGGCGATCTGCAAGAGCAAGTGGGCCTTCCTTTAGAATGGAAAGAAGAAGCCTTAGAGCTGTTGCAACAGAAAATAGAACATTCCCCGCCCATGGCTAAAGAATTTGTGGCAGACATGTTGAAGCATGATGCAGAAGATCTTGCGCGAGAGCAAGGAATTACCTGCATTGATGCTGAATCCCTCATGCGTCTATGGGAGGCACCACAATCACAGGTTGCTTGGACCGATGAGGCGTGGAAACGTCTTCAGACCTCTCCGGATTTTGTTCGGAGTGGGATTCGAAAAGCGGCCGAGCGTAGGGCACGGAAGCTTGGTCTTCAAGAAATTGATTCGGAACATCTGACCGTTTTTCGAAACGAAGCCATGATGAAAGCGGTCAAACGCATTCGAGCTTTTGGGTACAAAGAGCTGACGTTTGATGCTTTTGATGATGCCCTCCATAAAGTAAAACGATTAAAGGGGAACGAGCAAGCTGAGCACCGCTTAGATGAAATTCGTGATTATATGAAAACCAAACCCGATGTGGGGGTACTTGGTGACGAGCTCATGGGGCGCTTTCGGAGCTATTTAAAAGGGGAGGGGAAATTATAAGAAACCATTTTCGCAACCTTTTCCTCCCTTTACGTCGACTCGCTTTAGTTCTTTTCCACTTTTGGTTTCATCGCCCCTTCCTTTGCTAATTGATCAACGATCTCGTTTTCGGGATTCCCTGAATGGGCTTTAACTTTGGTCCAATGAATGGTGATGTCTGATGCGTTCACCGTTTGGGCATACAATTGCGTGAAGGGTAATTTCGCTCGCCAGGCTCCTGTGATCCAGCTTTCCAACCCTTGATAATCAAAATAAAGCGTCACCTCTGCAATCCCCTTTGCCTGGCACCATTCCAGGGCTTTTAGGATACCCAAAATCTCTCCCGCGACGTTTCGGTGTCTATGGGCTTCTGGAGGAATATCGTTGCCTTTGGCACGGTAAACTTCTTCACCATTTTGTTTGACGAGCAACCCCCATCCAATACGGAGGGAGCCATCTTCTTGGGGAAAACAGGATCCGTCTACCCAAATAGCAATTTGAGAATCAGACGATAATTCAGATGTTTCTGTTGTAATGTTTAGGGTTTTTTCAGCAGAGGAGAGGAAGGAAGCGGCTTCTTCCCTTGTGGGAAAGGCTTTATATTCTGCGCCAGGGAATTTGAACACTTGTTTCCGGCAAGCGTCCCAACTGTCAAACACTCCAGTGATACGGCCTCGACGTACCGCATAAAACTTCATAGACAATAACATGTGGCTGTTTTCATCCAATGCCATATTTTCTTCATTGGGCTCATTGATTTTGTAATGTTGTAATTTTGGCTTTGGCGATGGCTACTTTAGCGGTTTCGTCAGGATTGTCTCCTGCTAACACGATAAAGGTTTCGTATTCTTGAATGGCGCGTTTCGGATTAATCAATTCAAAAACTTTGGCCAAATTGAATCGGGCTTGAGCGTAAGCGGGTTGCAGAGCTAGGGCTTGTTCATAAGCTTGAATCCCTGCTGGAATTTTCTCCAGTTTGACCAACACCGTCCCATAGCTGTTCAGGATGTTAGCCGCATGGGGTTGAATAGCCAAGGCCTTTTCAATGGAAGCCTTGGCTTCTGGAAACTTGCCAAGTTGGCTGAAGGATAGTCCAAGACGATGGTGTGCTTCAGCGAGTTGCTTGGTCTCGGAGAGTCCATAGTGGATGGCTTTCTGGTAGGCGTCCTGTGCGATGTCAGGATGTTTCGTTCCGCAGGAGCCAAATAAAGCAATCTCACCTCTGGCAAATTGTTGCAAGCCTAGGAAGTCTTTGCCGGTTAATGATGGTGTGGTTGAAATGTCGGTCTTGGGTTTATGTGGAGACGATGGAATTTGCAAATAGGAAAGGAATTTGGGATGGCTCCCATCCAAAAGTGACTCGTAAGGGTCTAGGACAAACACGGCCATAATCAGGTGGTCGTCTTGCTCTGGCCGATGCCGAAGATAATATTGATGGGTGGTCGTGGCTTTTCCTGTACGGTACAACGTGGCCGAGTCGGGGACTTGGCCTTCAAGGAGTTGCGAGGAGGTAAGATAAAAATCACGGGCTGGGGGTAATTGCGAAAGTGTCTTTCGAAGTGTGGGATAGTCATCCAGGGATAACCCATCTGGAAAGACCGTGATTACTCCAACCAGTGTCTGGTCTTCATTGAATACCACCCATTGACCTTGTTTATTGGGGTGGGCAATTTCTTGAAAATGTTCGCTTCCATTTCCCCAAGGGGTTTTCTGACTTCCTGGCTTTAACCAACTGGTACTGGCCTCGGTCTCGGTCTGACAAAGGAAAGCCTGTCCTAACAGATTAAGATCACTTGCGGAGGGAGGTAGGGGTGACGGTGACGGACCGCTCGAACAATGGGTAAGAAAGCAGAGAGAAAAAAGTCCGACAATGCTTTTCCATCGGTGAAAGCTCATTTTTGAATGTGGGAGGTTCTGGATAGGGGCTGCGCTCATCGCGAATTTCCTATCATCTGTTGTATTGGTTTAGAAGACAATAAAAACGGAGGAATGAAGGGCTCTGCATGGTGGGCGATACTGGGATCGAACCAGTGACCTCTGCCGTGTGAAGGCAGCGCTCTCCCACTGAGCTAATCGCCCAAGTCTACGAATGTATCACAATGTTAAAGGGGGAGCAATGAAGTGTAATGGCCATGTTTTACCCAAATCTTGACGCTCTAGGAAAGTGTGGAGTAGGCTCAAATGAAGCGCTTCATGATGCTTTGCCAAGGGGGTGGATGATGGAGAAACAAGACCGGAAACATGAGTCTCAAAAGCCAAGCACTCCCCGAGAATCTGAAGAGATCCAGGCCGATCCTAAGGTTGCGGAAACCGGGAAACGGTTAACAGAAGAAATGGATGATCTGGTTGACGAAATCGATAAAGTCCTAGAAGAAAATGCCGCTGAATTTGTGAAAAATTATGTGCAAAAAGGTGGTCAATAGATCCTTGGCCTCAGGCAGCCATTAATTCCAAGTGCCCCCTACTCCTTCCCGTTTTCGTAACGTTATTTTCAATTAGACTCCTACGGCTTTCCCATAGCATAAAATCATTCATTGAGTCAGAGGGCTTGTTTATGCACTCTGGTGAATGAGCCTTCTTTTATTTTTCGAAGCTTCATGAGCATTTGGTAGAAGATCTATGAAAAATGGAGATGTGGGCGTAGAAAGGATTCAGCAAAATTATCAGTTTTTTGTTATGATTTTTTAAAATGGCTGGGGTAAGGGTCTACGAAAATTTGAAAATATGAGTGTTGTACATCTGACAGACATTGAACAGCTGATGGAGCAGGTGGTGGCGTACCATCCTGAAGCGGACACGAGCCTCATTCGGAGAGCCTATGAGTATTCAGTCAAAGCTCATGAAGGCCAAATGCGTCAAACGGGAGAACCCTATGTGCAGCATCCACTTGCGGTTGCTGGAATTTTAACGTTTCTTAAGCTGGACGTGCCGGCCATTGCGGCCGGACTCCTTCATGACACGCTTGAAGATACGGTCGCCACGCAAGAGGAGCTAGAAAAAGAGTTTGGCGCGGATGTAGCGCGATTGGTTGAAGGAGTGACGAAGATTGGGCAGATTCCGTTTAAATCCTACGAAGAGAAACAGGCTGAAAATTTTCGAAAAATGGTCTTATCCATGGCTGATGATATTCGAGTGGTCTTCATTAAGCTGGCAGACCGTCTTCACAATATGCAGACCTTGGAAGGCTTGTCGGACGAGAAACGAAAAAAAATTTCCCAAGAAACGATGGAGATCTATGCTCCTTTAGCTAACCGGCTTGGAATGAGTTGGATTAAACAAGAGTTAGAGGACTTATGTTTCCGATATCTTCAGCCAGAGGCCTGTTCGCTTTTAAAGCTGCGATTGGCAAAAAGAGATGATGAGCGCCAGGCTTATATTCAATCCCTGATTCAGATAGCACAGGAGGCGCTGGCCGAGGCCGGTCTTCCTGGACAAGTTGACGGTCGGCCGAAGCACCTTTTTAGCATTTACCAGAAAATGGAGCGTCGGTCGGTTTCGTTCGATGAAATTTATGATCTCACAGCCATTCGCATAGTGACGGATTCCAAAATGAATTGTTATGCCGTACTGGGTTTAATCCATTCGATTTGGCCTCCGGTTCCTGGTCGTGTCAAGGATTATGTGGCCACGCCTCGTTCCAATCTCTATCAATCCTTGCATACGACTGTGGTTGGTCCTCAAGGAGAATATGTGGAGTTTCAAATTCGAACAGCAGAAATGCATCGCATCAATGAATATGGCGTTGCTGCCCATTGGTTGTATAAGGAACCTAGGAAAGCCAGAGGTGGTGATGAAGAAGTCTTTAGTTGGCTTCGTCAGTTTGTGGAGTGGCACAAAGATCTTTCGGACAATCGGCAGTTCATGGATTCTGTGAAATTGGATTTATTCCATGATGTAGTTTTCGTGTTCACACCAAAAGGTGAAGTGCGGGAGGTGCCGGTGGGATCGACGCCATTAGATCTTGCCTATGCCATTCATACTGAAATTGGAGATCATTGTGTTGGTGCGAAAATAAACGGCAAACTGGTTCCCCTTCGGAGCCAATTGCATAGTGGAGATATGGCAGAAATTTTGACATCTCCTGCCCAAGTGCCTCATCGCGGGTGGTTGAAGTTTGTTCGAACCTCAAAAGCCAAAACGAAAATCAAGCATTGGTTTAAAGTCGCAGAGCAAAAGCGTGCGCTAGAACTTGGACGCCGCTTATTAGAACAGGAATTTCAACGAAAGCATCTTTCTGCTGAACAGTCTTTGAAATCGGAGCGAATGTTGGCCATGGCCAAGGTGAAGGGCTGTGAGACTATGGACGAGTTAGTACGAATGGTGGGATTCGGGCGTCTTGCCCCCGATCAAGTCGTGGGGCATTTCAAGGAAGAGAGCGAGCAATCACCTTCCAACGCCATCAAAAATGCCTTGTCAGTTCCTCATTTGAAATCGCCGGGGCATTTCAATGATGGACCTGTTAAATATGGCGGGACAAACGATGTCCTCATGCAACTTTCAAAATGCTGCAAGCCCGTTCCTGGGGAGCCTATTCGTGGCTATATTACGCGCGGAAGAGGGTTGACGATTCATGCAGTCGATTGCCCAAACTTTCAATCATTGGAATGGGAGCAAAATCGCCTGGTAGAAGTGGAATGGGATGAAAATGTAGAAGGTCCCCATTCGGTTGATGTTTCTGTATTAACGCTTGATCGTCCTGGAGTATTAGCCAAAGTGTCTTCGGGCATCTCTCAGTGCAAGGCGAATATCACAAAAGCTGAAATTTCAACGAGAGAGGATCAGAAGGCGGTCTTGGACTTTGTGATTGAAGTGAAGAATACCTCCCATTTAGAGCTGATCCTTCAGGAAATTCAACGGGTTGATGGCGTTCTTTCAGCTAAGCGAGTTCGGGGCTGGTCATAGGCTGTTTCTGTGACCGAGGTGCTTAATATGGAAAGCTCATTGGAGGAAGGTCGATCTTGAGCTGATTGCCAATTCCTAATTCGAGCTTTTCAGCCATTCCGGCGTTGAGCTCAAGGACCTGTAGCGACTTGTGAGGTGCCTGATATCTTGGGCAGCTATCGTCCTTTCGAGTGCAAATGGGAACATTCGGCTCTAAGTGAAGAATGATTCCAGATTCATCTAACCAGAAAATATCTAACGAAATCAGCGTATTTTTCATCCAAAAAGTTTGATCACCAGGTTTAGGGAAAAGGAAAAGCATTCCCCTGTCAGGTGCCATAGAGGGACGAGACATAAGGCCTTGCGCTCGTTTATCTGGAGAATCTGCAATTTCCACAAAAATAGTGGTTTTTTTTGGGGTCACAATAGTACCTAGACCCTTTTCGGACAGCGAGGTGGATTGCGCGTAGGATATTGGAAGATTTAGCCAAATCCCACAAAAGGTGGGTCCTATGGACAGGATCATAAAGCCAATGCATCGGGTGATATTGTTCACGACGGTCATGGTAATGGGTTTTTAGACTAGAAGTATTTTTCCGTTTATGAATTGCATCGGCAATGTCTCTTGGATAGCGGGCATTTGTCAAATTCAACATCTTCTTTGCTACCTCTTTCCTGCCCAAACGAAAAGATCCGTTTGTGGCCTTGACCCAAACCCCTGATAAAATTATAATACTTTGTTCGCAGGTAGGGTAAATTTTTCAGCTCCTGTACTTAAGAACAAACCTTTAAGTTTTATTGTTTGTTGAATGCGATCATCAGGAGACGTTGTTTGCCTTGCCTCACGTCATTTAGATCTTCATCTAATTTCCATGATGTAACTCAAAGACGGTTTGTGTAGAAATCGGCCCTACTTGGTCAAATGGGCAGGTACCCAAGTGGTCAACGGGGGCAGACTGTAAATCTGCTGCCATCGGCTTCCAAGGTTCGAACCCTTGCCTGCCCACCATGCCCAGCAGGTTGAATATAAAGCATTTGCAAATTATATGAAGGT
>Ga0265303_10000877_pt1 | contig 17847 bp, 19 predicted proteins | sample Helome_2_FD_192494 | JGI IMG/M metagenome (GOLD analysis project Ga0265303, IMG submission 192494) | Marine sediment microbial communities from subtidal zone of North Sea - Hel_20160317 (Illumina Assembly) | ecosystem: Environmental > Aquatic > Marine > Subtidal zone > Sediment ... | reverse complement strand
TTCGGAAGGCGCAACCGTGTCCACGAACCGCGGTACTCGCGCCTATGGCAACACGCACGGGTTCGTCGGCAGTTTCTCACGCACGAGTCACAGCATTACCTGTATCGTCCTGGGCGAGTCCGACGGCGTCATGCAGCGCGATTACTACTACACGGCTGCCCGTGATCCGCTGGATCTTGACGATCCCGCGTCGGTAGGGCGTACGGCGGCAACGCGAGTCATCAGTCGACTCGGGGCACGCAAGATCGCAACGACACGCGCGCCCGTTCTCTACGTCCCGGAGCTCGCGCGTGGCTTTCTCGGGCATGCAATCGGGGCAGTCGCTGGCGGTGCTCAATATCGGCGGTCTTCGTTCTTGCTCGAGGCTGCTGGCGAAAAGCTGTTTCCGGAGTTCGTCAATATCCAGGAACGCCCGCATTTGCCGAAGGGCATGGCAAGTGCGCCCTACGACGGCGAAGGCGTCTCGACCTATGATCGCGATATTGTCAGCGACGGCGTACTCGAGGGATACGTACTGTCGAGTTACTCCGCTCGTCGATTGGGACTTGAAACGACCGCAAATGCGGGTGGCACACAGAACCTGATTGTGCCGGGCGGAGACAACGACAAGGAGTCGCTTATCCGGGAAATGGGCACGGGGCTCGTTGTCGAGGAGCTCATCGGCCAGGGCGTCAATATCGTGACGGGCGACTATTCACGTGGCGCGGTTGGGCAGTGGGTCGAGAATGGCGAGATCCAGTATCCTGTGCACGAGATCACGATCGCGGGCAATCTGCGCGACCTGTATCAACGCATAGAGGCGATTGGCAACGATCAGGACGAGCGCAGCGGGATTCGCTGCGGGTCCCTGCTGGTAGGAGAAATGACTATCGCCGGGGCGTGATCAGGCCTGTTCGACGGCGTCGATGAAATCCGCAAGCGAACGATTGGACAGCGTGTTCCTGATTGCCTCATCGATATTCGAGCCCAGTTTTTCGACGTGTGAATTCCATTTAGGGTCCTCGTGCGAACCCGTTTCACCGTCCACTCGCACCACGTCGAAAACGTCGCCAAGCGAGATGTGAGTCAACTCGCGACCGGGCAGGAGGTCGTCTTTTTCGTTGGTCGTCAGCAGGCCATTTGCTTCGAGACTCGCGATTATCGGGGCAATCGTAATTGATGGAATCCGCAGCTGCCTGGCGAGCTCGCGCAGGTCGATGTGCTTGGCCGAATCCCGGAACGCGTCGCCCACGAGCAACATGGTGTTCAGCGCCAGGCGCTCGCGCATGGCGTTGGACAGGCGCGGCTCACGTCGACCGATGCGCAGGTAAGCCGGGTTCTGAAAATAAAATGCCAGTTGCGCGCCGATCAGCAGGATCAGCCAGTTCAGGTAGAGCCAGATCAGGGCGAAAATAGCGATGGCGAAACTCGCGTAGATCGCCTGTATGTTGGTCGTGTTTGCGAGGAATGCCGCGAAGATTACGCCGGCTGTCGCCCACAGGAAACCGCCCGCGACGCCACCAACCAGCGCCGAAAGAAAGTGCACGTTGGTATTGGGCATGAACTTGTACAGGAACGTGAAAACGCCGGTCACGAGCAGGTAGGGCGTTAGCTTGTTGGTCACGGTAAACATCGGTCCCAGCAGCGCGTTATTCGCGATCCATTGCACGAATGCCTCGTTCTGCAACGATGCCAATGCGCCCAGCAGGATCACGATCACGACGGGGCCGATGAGCAAAACGAGCATGTACTCGGTGAATCGACGTGCAAAACTGCGCGGCTTTGAGACGTACCAGACGTAGTTAAAACTCTCCTCGATTTTCTCCACCATCGATATGGCCGTATAGATGAAGAACGCGAGCCCGAGGCCACCGAGCACGCTGCCATTGACGTTTTCGACCAGCGTCATTATCTGGATAGTGATCTCTTCGCCTCTCTGGCCGAGTGGTTCAAGAATCGTGACGAGGCGCTTCTCAAGTTCCTGGGCAACGCCGAGCCCCTTGAGGACTGCGAAGCTGAACGCTATCAGCGGCACGACCGAGAGCAGGGTCGTGTACACCAGGCTCATCGAGCGCAGCGTCAGTTGCCCGGAAAATATGTCGCGCAGGACCGCATACAGGTTCTGCATGACGGCAGTCAGGATGCGCCCGGCCAGGCCGTACTCCTGCAGCTTCTCGCCCCAGACGAGATCGTCGATCTTCTTGCCGAGCCCGCGGATCATAGTGCGTATTGTACGCCTAGGAACGAGTCATGCGCTCGAGTGCTTCACGATATTTCTCGCCGGTGCTTTTCAGCACATCGGCCGGCAATTCGGGCCCCGGCACCGTCTTGTCCCAGTCGAGCGTGTCCAGGTAATCACGTACGAACTGTTTGTCGAAACTCGGTGGGCTGCTGCCTACCTCGTAGCCATCCACGGGCCAGAAACGCGACGAGTCAGGCGTCAGCGCCTCGTCAATGATGTACAGGCGACCCTCGTCATCAAGGCCGAACTCGAACTTGGTATCGGCGATGATAATGCCGCGCTGCAGGGCGTAGGCAGCGGCGCGCTCGTAAATTTCGATTGCGACCTCACGAACCCGATTCGCGAGCTTTTCGCCGATCAGCCCGATAACCTCGTCGAAGCTGATGTTTTCATCGTGCTGGCCGGACTCGGCTTTACTCGAGGGTGTGAATAATGTGCGCGGCAATTTCTCGGCCTGCCTGAGCCCTTCGGGCAGGTCGATACCGCACAGCTTTCCAGTCTGCTGGTAGTCACGCCAACCTGAGCCAATCAGGTAGCCGCGCACCACGGCTTCGATAGGCAGCGGTTTGAGACGCTTCACTACGAGCGCGCGATTTTTCAACTGTTCACGGGCTTTGTCGTCTTGCACGACGTCGTTGACGACCAGATCGGTCAGCTGGTTGTCGATAATGTCGGACATCATCCTGAACCAGAACAGGGAGATCTTCGTGAGTACCTCTCCCTTGCCCGGAACGGGGTCCGGCAACACCACGTCATAGGCCGACAGTCGATCTGTCGTCACGATGAGCAGGTGATTCTCATCGACGCTGTAAATGTCCCGAACCTTGCCGCGGCCAATCAGTGGCAGCTCCGGAATGGATGACTCGTATAACACGTCGACTGTGCTCATCAGGGGGCGCTCTCCTGCTACGCTGGTGCAACCGGATGATGGCCTTTCGATCACAAGCAGGCAAGCACGGAGCATAGGAAAGCCCGCGCGCTCGGGTTAGGATTGGGTTTCTCTTGAGTGCCCGGTGGCGGGAATCAGCATTGTATTGGGGCAAGATCATAGGCACCGTGGCCGGGCTCGCGACGCTCAAGCCCTGGCTCGCTATCGCCGGGCTGTTTTTGGGTCACCAGTTTGACCGCGGCTTCGCCGCGCGCTACCGGGATTTCGAAAAGCAGGGCGCCGATATCGGCAGGGTATCGGAGGATTTCGTCCGGGCCCTGTTCCTGACCATGGGGCATCTTGCCAAGATTGATGGCCGAGTCTCCGAAGACGAAATACGATCCGCTCGCATGGTCATGCACCGGCTCGGGCTGAGCCCGGCGCATGTCAGGCGTGCCATCGGCTGGTTCGACGACGGCAAGCGACCGGGCTTTCCGCTGCTGCAAACGGTACGTGAAGCACGTCGCGTCAGCGCGCGCAGCGCTGGCAAGCGCACGATGTTCGTGCGCCTGCTGCTCGAGGTTGTGCTGGCCAAGGACTCCCTGAAGAAAGAAGAGCGTGCGCTGATCTGGACAGTTTGTAATGAGCTCGATATCGGGCGCGTAGAGCTGGCCCAGCTCGAGGCCATGATTCGTGCTCAAAAGGGATTCAAGCGTTCACCAGCGGGCAACGCCGATGCCGCCCGGGTGACTCGTGCTTACAAAGCGCTGGGCATGTCTCCGGACGCGACTAACGAAGAAATCAAGAAGGCCTATCGTCGCCTCATGAATCGTAGCCACCCCGACAAGATCGCCGGTAGCAATCCCGATGCGGCTGCGATCGCCGAGGCGGAGCGGCGTACACGCGAGGTGCGCGGGGCTTACGAAATGCTCAAGGCGAGGCGTTCGATTCGTTGATCTGCCCCGTCGTGAATCTGTGATGTACTTTGAACAAGACCAAAAGGAACTGCCGTGACTCCACTAATTGCTCCCTCGATTCTTTCGGCTGATTTCGCGCGCCTGGGTGATGACGTCAAGGCTGTACTCGACGCGGGTGCTGAGATCGTTCACTTCGATGTCATGGACAATCACTTTGTACCCAACCTGACGATAGGCCCGATGATCTGCGACGCGCTACGCAGTTACGGCATCGACGCGCCGATCGACGTGCACCTTATGGTTGAACCTGTGGATCGCATCATTCCTGACTTCGCAAAGGCCGGTGCCAGCTACATCACGTTTCACCCGGAGGCCAGCCAGCACGTGGACCGCTCGCTGGGCCTGATTCACGAGCAGGGCTGCAAGGCCGGTCTCGTCTTCAACCCGGCCACGCCCCTCGACTGGCTCGACTTCGTGATCGATAAAGTCGACATGGTGCTGCTCATGTCGGTGAACCCTGGGTTTGGCGGGCAGAAATTCATACCTTCGGCGCTCGCCAAGCTGCGCCAGGCAAGGCGGATCATCGATGATAGCGGGCGGGAGATCCGGCTCGAGATCGACGGTGGCGTCAAAGTCGACAACATTGGCGAAATTGCCGCGGCTGGCGCGGATACGTTTGTTGCCGGTTCGGCGATCTTTGGCAGCGACGACTATGCAGCGACGATCGCTGCGATGAAGTCGGAGATCGCAAAGGCGACCTAGAGGTTTCTGTTCGGTCGCGCGCCGTAGACGACGATCGTTTTGCCGCTGGCCGAGACCAGCCCCTGCTCTTCAAGAACCTTGAGCACTCGCCCGGCCATTTCGCGCGAGCAGCCGACAAGCCGGCTCAGTTCCTGGCGGCTGACCTTGATTTGCATACCGTCGGGATGAGTCATGGCGTCAGGCTCGTTGCAAAGATCCATGATCGCGTGTGCGACACGGCCTGTCACGTCGACGAATGCCAGGTCGCCGAGCTTGCGGTTGGTGCGATCGAGGCGCGTTGCGAGCTGCGTTGCGAGTTCGAACACGAGCCCCGGGCTTTCGCTGGCAATCTGGCGGAAGCGCGGATAGGTCATTTCAGCGATTTCGCATTCGGTACGCGTGCGAACCCAGGCGCTGCGCGTGGGCTGCTCGTAAAATAGCCCCATCTCGCCGAAGAACTGTCCCTTGTTGAGGTAGGCCAGCACCATTTCATTGCCGTCCTCGTCCTCAATCATGACTTCGACCGAACCGTCGACAATGTAGTAGAGCACGTCGGGCAGATCGCCGGCGTGAATCATCACGGTTTTTTGCGGCACAGTGCGTACGCGGCAATAACTCAGAAACCGGTTAATCGCCGGTACATCGCTCAAGTTCTTGGCTGTTGTCTGCATTGCTGGATCCTCGCCCCTGTTGCGATCCTCTTTTAATACAGTTTGCCTGTCAGGGCAAGCTAAGTCCGTGTTTTAGCGCGTTTTATCGAGTATTCAGTACTGTCAGACCCGATACGCCGTTTTCGTCATGACTTTTGCGGTCAATTGCATCAGCTTTTTGACCATCTCCGGCAATTCGGCCGCTCCGGCATTGATCGCGTTTTCACCGTGCTCCTGTTCCTCGTCGCGCATGGTCTCGACGATCGCCCGGCTCTTCACGTCTTCCTCGGGCAGCCCGTCCAGGTGACTCTCGAGATGCGCACACACCTGTCGCTCGGTCTCGGCGATGAAACCAAGGCTCCATCTGTCGCCGAGAATGCCGCTGGCCGCGCCGATCGCAAACGCACCCGCGTACCAGACCGGCGCCAGCTTGCTCGGCGATTCCCCGAGTTCCTCGAGGCGCTGCTCGCACCAGGCGAGATGGTCGAATTCCTCGTCGGCCGCATGCTGCATTTGCTGCTCGATTGTCTTGTCACGGGCGACGGTTGCGTGCCCCTGGTACAGGGCCTGCGCAGCGATTTCGCCTGCGTGGTTGACGCGCATGAGACCGGCTGCATGCGATTTCTGCGCTGACGTCAGCCTGGTGTCGGCAATAGCTCCGGCGGGATTGTCGCGGGCCGGGCGGCCTGCCGGCGATGCCACAGTTCTGAGCGCGTTGCTTGCGCTCGCGAGCAGGCGGTCGACACGGGAGAGTTCACGATTGTTCACAGTCCGATTATAGCGAAACGCTTCGCCATGGCGGTATACTCCGCAGCCTTTTTGGACGCATAAGCTCATATCATTCAGGAGAAGATCCATGAAACTTCGATTGGCACTGGTCGCCGCGGCGCTCGTCATGCCGTTCTCGTTGCTGGCCCAGGAGGAGGAAGAGGGCCCCTGGTCGGGGAGCGCCACGCTCGGCTACCTCGCGACGTCGGGCAACACTGAAAACTCGACACTCAATACGGGTATCGTGCTGGGCTACGAAATCGGCAAATGGCAGCACACGGCCACTTTCAAGGCCATCAACTCCTCGGAAGAAGACTCGACGACTGCGGAAACTTATGACTTCAGTTTCAAGAGCGAGCGCAACCTCACCGACAAGGATTTCCTGTTCGGCAGGGTGGACTACCGCAAGGACCGCTTCAGCGGTTACGACAATCAGGTCTCGGAGGTGGTCGGTTACGGTCGCCGCCTGATCAATACTGACCGGCATTCGCTGAATGCCGAAGTAGGCGCAGGTGCGAGGCAATCGGAGCGCCAGGACGGCACGGAGGAGGACGAGGCGGTGTTCAACGGTGGCCTCTACTACGTGTGGACCTTGAGCGAGACGGCGCTCTTCAGCCAGGACCTGACCACCGAGGTGGGCTCTGACAACACCTATTCGGAGTCGATATCGAAGGTGACGGCGAAGCTCATTGGCGACCTGGCGCTGGTTGCTTCGTACGCGATCAAACACAATAGCGATGTGCTCGCCGGGATCGAAAAGAAGGACACTTACTCGGCCTTGTCGCTCGAATATGCGTTCTGAGGGACCGCTTTTCGGTACAAACCACGGGTGAAATTTCAAGCCATTGAAATATAAGCGAAAAAAGGCCTCCTTGTCGAGGGCCTTTTTTACAGAAAAAACGCCCCTACGGATTGCATTAGGGCGGGGCCTCAAGTAGAATTTCGCGCCTTTCGCCAATCCAGCGAATGATATTGCGTGCGCGGATGGCAGGCGGGGCCGATTGACTCAGGCACCCGAAAGAACAAGACCCTTAAACGGAACCAGGATTATGAAGACGTTTTCTGCGAAGCCGGCAGAGGTTCGCCGCGATTGGTACGTTGTCGATGCGACGGGCAAGACGCTCGGTCGATTGTCAACCGAGATCGCGCACCGCCTGCGTGGCAAGCACAAGCCGGAATACACGCCGCACGTAGACACCGGTGACTACATCGTGGTCATCAACGCCAAGAAAGTCCGCGTGACCGGAAACAAATTGCAGGACAAGATGTATCACCATCACACGGGCTACATCGGCAACCTGAAATCGATCTCGCTCGAGAAACTGCTCGACGAGGCGCCCGAGCGCGCCATTGAACATGCCGTCAAGGGCATGCTGCCTCGTGGCCCGCTGGGCCGCAAAATGCTCGGCAAGCTGCGTGTATTTGCAGGTCCCGAGCACACCCATGAAGCACAGCAACCCATTCCACTGGAAGTGAATGCCTGAGGCCCCGGTCCAAGGCACTGAGAACAGATTATGAGTGATTCATTTTTTTACGGTACTGGCCGTCGCAAGACATCAACGGCTCGCGTCTTCCTGATGCCTGGCAATGGTGATATCACGGTCAACAAGCGCCCGCTGGACACCTTTTTCGGCCGCAAAACGGCGCAGATGATTGTTCGACAGCCACTCGAGCTGACGCAGCTGACGGAAAGATTCAACGTCAATGTAACCGTCAAGGGTGGCGGTACGACAGGCCAGGCCGGCGCGATTCGGCACGGATTGACGCGCGCGCTCATGGCTTATGACGAGTCTCTGCGCCCGGGCCTGCGCCAGGCAGGATTCGTGACGCGCGATGCCCGCGAGGTCGAGCGCAAGAAGGTGGGCCTGAGAAAGGCACGCCGCGCTACGCAGTACTCGAAGCGCTAACAGAACGCGATCGCTTCTTATTGGGGGATCGTCTAGCGGTAGGACTGCGGACTCTGACTCCGCCAACGGGGGTTCGAATCCCTCTCCCCCAGCCAAAAAAAAGGGCCCGTTTAGGGCCCTTTATTTTTTTGGCTGGGGGAGAGGGAAGACGCACGAAGTGCGCCCGGAGGGTGAGCGCCGAAGGCGCGAGTCAATCCCTCTCTAGAGGGACAGTCGGTAACTGCGATGAATCTTCGTCAGACCCGCATCTCCCTAACGCCGCCGTCGTCTGCGATCAACAGAATATCGGCCGGGCGATCGGCAAAAATCCCGACCGTGACTACGCCCGGAATTCGATTGATTCGTGCTTCCAATTCGAGCGGATTGGGAATCTGGAGGTCATGCACGTCGAGAATATGATTGCCGTTATCGGTAACGAAGCCCTCGCGCCAGATCGGCTGGCTGCGCATCTTGACGAGTCGCCGCGCGACGAACTCCTGGGCCATTGGCAGGACCTCGATAGGCAATGGAAACGCGCCCAGCATGCCGACCAGTTTCGAGTTGTCGACGATGCAGACAAACCGACGTGCTGCACCGGCAAGCACTTTCTCACGCGTTAGCGCACCGCCGCCGCCTTTGATGAGTTGCAGGCGCTTGTTGCTCTCATCAGCGCCGTCGATGTAGAGGTCGAGGTCGCCAACTTCGTTAAGAGTCTCGACATCGAATCCGGCTTTCTCGAGAAGTGCAGTCGAGGCCTTCGAGCTCGACACGACCCGGTCAATGTGATCACGAACCTGGGGCAGCATGTCGATCAGGAAATTCACCGTCGAGCCCGTGCCGACGCCCAGCCTGGTGCCGGGTTCAATAAACTGAACCGCGGCCTCGGCGGCGGCCTGCTTTTTCTGCGATGCATCCATAGGGTCGTACTATAGTAAAAACCCTGCCGAATGCACATACGACCAGTGCACAGTTCTCGAAACGAAAAGAGCCCGCCGAGGCGGGCTCTTTTGCGTGCTTTGGAAGAAGGCCTCTCCCGAAGCTGTTGCTAGCTACCGTCTCCTTCTGCGGGTTGCCTTTTTCTTGCTGGCTTTCCGCCGGGTAGCTTTTTTCTTGGTCTTACGCTTGGCTGTTTTCTTCTTAGCCTTGCGTTTGGTGACTTTCCTTTTCGCCTTTTTCTTGGTCTTACGCTTGGCGACCTTCCTTTTCGCCTTTTTCTTCGTCTTACGCTTGGCTACTTTCTTTTTAGCCTTGCGTTTGGCCTTCTTCTTCGTTTTACGTTTAGCGACCTTCCTTTTCGCCTTTTTCTTGGTCTTGCGCTTGGCTACTTTCTTTTTAGCCTTGCGTTTGGCCTTCTTCTTCGTTTTACGTTTAGCGACTTTCTTTTTCGCTTTCTTCTTGGTCTTGCGCTTGGCTACTTTCTTCTTAGCCTTGCGCTTGGCGACCTTTTTCTTGGTCTTACGTTTAGCGACTTTCCTTTTCGCCTTTTTCTTGGTCTTGCGTTTAGCGACTTTCTTCTTCGCTACGCGCCTTCTTTTAGGCGCAGCTTTCTTCCTAGTTACTTTACGCTTCTTCGCGACCTTTCGCTTCGAAGCTTTTTTACGAGACTTCTTTTTGGTAGCCATCAATTTTCTCCGTGTCGGGTACCCGCAGCTGAGTATATACAACAATTGCAAAAAATCCAGAAACCGGATGCGCAGAATTGGCAACAAGAAAACACTGCTACAAATGGTGTTTTCGTACCGTAACGAACGACGCGAAGTTCGATCAGTGCCGCAATCAGAATGGCGCCAGAAAAATGGCACGGCTTGATCAAGTCAAAACAAAAACGGGACAGACTCGGCGGCAAAATTCTTGGTTGCGGTTGCGGTGCAAACGAAAGTGCAATGAGTGCTGCACAGAGAGTGCTTGTTAAGCATCGGTAAAAACGCGATAAAGCCGTATATCCCAAGCGTTTGGCGAGATTTTCTCGACTTTCTGGCAGTCAAACGCAACACCGATGAGCTTGGGACGTAACCAGTATTTCCTGTGCCGCAGGTAAGCGAAACAACGGTCGAAATAGCCACCGCCCATTCCAATTCGATTGTTGTCATCGTCAAAAGCGACCGTTGGTGCGATGGCAATATCGAGTTGCCTGGGCGAGACAGTTTCTCCCGATGTCGGCTCCCAGACACCGTACTGATTTCTTTCGAGCACGGTTTCAGATTGAAGTTCGCGGAACGACATTTTGCGTCCGTTGCGCAAAACCGGTACGAAAATGCGCTTATTTGCGCACCAGCCACGCTCGATGATCGACCGCGTATCGACCTCATCATCCATTGGAAGGTAGCAGCCAATTGCGTGGCTGGAGAAAAAAATGCCTGAATGGATGACGCGTTTGCAGATCAGTTCGGAGGACTTCGCGCGATCATCGGGATGCATTTTGCGACGCGCGCGCAACGCATTTTTGCGATGCTGATTCATCGAAGGAGGCGCCTCCCGCGTGTGCCGTTACAAACCGTCGCTCTCGAACCGGAGCAACAGGTGGGGTCAACCGTGGCCGCAACAGGCTTACCGTCGAAACGGCCCTGCACAAATGCTGCCGACAGATCACGACCCCGAGGTAAAGATTTAGGGTCGAAAGTTATCCAGGTCGGTATCGAACATTGCAGGAGGCGCCAATTCACATAAATTACGCGCAGACAGTCATTCAGAGATCGAGTTGCTGGGTGTCACTCAGAACGTTGTCTACACGATCGGAAATTAATTTCAGTCGATCGCTGATGCTACCTTCGAGTTCCTGGTCGCGCGCCTTGGCATGAATCAAATCATTCGCCATGTTCAACGCGGCCATTACGGCAATGCGATCGAGGCCGACAATCCTGCCCGTGTCACGAATTTCTCGCATCTTCGCGTTCAGAATTTCGGCAGAGTCCAGCAGGTCCGTGCGTTCGTCGGCAGGGCAGGCAACCTGGTATTCCTTGTCGAGAATACGGACGCTTACCTGGGCAGTTTGATCAATCATTTGGCGTACTCCGTTAGCCAGTCTGGCGGCGCCATCAAGAGCCTTGCTCCATTGCTTTCAGTCGGCCGATCATCGCTTCAACGCGCGCCCGAACCTGCTCGTTTTTCTGCAGCAGGCCGGCACGTTCGGATGTCAGCACATCCTGCCGTTGTTTCAGGGAACGGTTTTCGTCCTGCAACTGGTCACATACTCGAACCAGGGCATCAACGCGCTTTTCAAGGCGCTTGAGCTCGTGTTCGAAGGTTGAGCTGATGTTGTCGTCCATAGGATCAATATAGTCAGGCCATCGGGGAGAATCAATTGTCTTGAATATGTCCAGTACGTCGGCGTGGCCTGCGAGCGACGTCCGTGGGATCATAAGGGTCTGGCAGAACTGGAAAGGTTGCCGTCCGTATGGAAGAAAAGATTGATCATGATGCGCTCGATGATGCACTGAAACGCTGTGGCGCCAGCTGGGATGCTGCGCAAACCCACGGCTTGCTGACCGGACGGCTCGCAGTTGCGGGTACCCCTGCCGGGCCGGAGTGGTTACAACATGTGCTCGAGGGCACAGATCAGCACAACGCATTGACGCTGGAATGCCAAAAGATGCTCGACGTTTTGTACCAGTCCACGTTTTGGCACTTGTCCGAGAGGCTTTCCGAATTCGTGCCGTTGCTGCCTGACGATGACAGCGATGCGGCGACGCGGACGGCGGCCATGGCGCACTGGTGTGAAGGATTCCTGCACGGCCTCGTATCTGCACAGCGCGGCGACGCAGTCCGCGACAGGCTGGCGGCAAAGCCGCTTTCCGACATCATTCGCGACATGCTCGAAATCACGCGCGCCGAAGTGGACGCGGACACCGATGACGAAACCAATGAGCTGGCTTATGCCGAACTCGTGGAATACCTGCGTGTTGCAGCCCAGCTAGCCTACGAGGAGTTGTCCGACATCCGTCAGCAGGGCGGCAATGAGCGGCCGAAAGACCCGGACACGATGCACTGAAGCGCTGTGACGGCGTAGAATACGCCCCGCCCGCACAGAAGAGCACTCACGATGAACAGCAAGGAATTTGAGCGTCGCCGCAGGCAGCTCATGCGTATGGTCGGCGCCGGTGGTATTGCGATCCTGCCCGCGGCACCCGTCCGGACCCGCAGCCGCGATGTCGAGTATCGATACAGGCAAGACAGCGATTTCTATTACCTCACGGGTTTCGCGGAGCCCGAGGCGGTTGCGGTACTGGCGCCCGGTCGAGACAGTGGCGAGTTTCTGCTGTTTTGCCGCGAACGTGACCGGGACAAGGAACAATGGGACGGTGTGCGTGTCGGCCAGGATGGGGCGATCGAGGACTACGGCGCGGACGATGCGTTTCCCATAGACGATATCGACGACATTCTTCCCGGTATTATCGAACCTTGCAGTCGTGTCTATTACACGATGGGTATGTACTCGGATTTCGACACGCGCGTAGCGGACTGGGTCAATTCGCTGCGCTCGGGACTGTCACGCGGTCTGCATACGCCGCAGGAATTCGTGGCGCTCGATCACCTGCTGCATGACATGCGCCTGTACAAGAGTCGCGCCGAGGTCGCCGCCATGCGTCGCTCGGCGAAGGTCGCAGTCAGTGCCCACAAGCGCGCCATGCAGATGACGCGCCCGGGCATGTACGAGTACGAGGTCGAGGCGGAATTCCGACACGAGTTTCGCAAGAATGATGCCTGGGTGTCCTACAGTCCGATCGTGGGCGGAGGGGCAAATGCCTGTACGCTGCACTACGTCGAAAACAGCGCAGAGCTCGGGGACGGTGACTTGCTGTTGATCGATGCAGGCTGCGAACTTGACTACTACGCCTCCGATATCACGCGGACCTACCCGGTCAACGGACGATTCAGCCCGGAGCAACGCGCTGTATACGAAATTGTGCTCGAGGCGCAGCTTGCAGCGATTGACAAGACTGTGCCCGGCAACCACTGGAACGAGCCACATGACGCGGCGGTGAAAGTCATTGCCCGGGGCCTCAGGAAGCTCGGATTGCTCGATGGCAGCCTGCCCAAACTGATCAAGGATGGCGCCTACCGGCAGTTCTACATGCACCGAACCGGGCACTGGATCGGCATGGATGTGCATGACGTTGGAGACTACAAAGTCGGCGACGAGTGGCGTGTTCTGGAAACGGGCATGGTCACGACGGTCGAGCCGGGCATCTACATACCGAACAAGAGAAATATCCCGAAGAAATTCCGCAATATCGGCATACGAATCGAGGACGATGTTGCCATAACGGCAAGGGGACCCGATGTCCTGAGCAAGGGACTCGTAAAGGACCCTGATGGAATCGAGGCATTGATGCAAGGCTGATGAACGACGCTGCTCGACACTATGACATCGTGATTGCCGGCGGCGGCATGATCGGCACGAGCCTCGCGATCGCACTTGCGCCTCTCGGGCTCAACGTTGCCGTCGTCGAAGCGGTTGCGCGGCAAGGTGCGGGACAACCCAGTTTCGACGAACGCTCAACGGCGCTGTCGCGCAGCACCCAGCGCATGTTCGAGGCGATGGGCTTGTGGGACGAGATCGTCGCGGCGTCCACGCCGATCCGCAGCATTCACGTTTCGGACAAGGGCCGCTTCGGGTTTTCGCATATCGATGCCGAGGAACAGGGTGTCGAAGCGCTCGGCTATGTCGTGATCAATCGAGTGCTCGGCGCAGTGCTGCAAAAAGCGATGGCGGCGCTCGTGAGCGTCGACGAGCTTTGTCCTGCGCGTATCGTCGACGTCGATCTGGCGCCCGAAGCCGCACAGGTCGCCGTTGATACGGACGGCACCCGACAGACGATTACTTGCGACCTGCTCGTGGCGGCGGACGGGGCGAACTCCCAGGTTCGCGCAATGATGGGCATCGAGGCCGTGAAGAGTGAGTATGGGCAACGAGCGATTATCGGCAATCTCCTGCCCGAAACGGCGCCCGGCCAACGTGCCTTCGAGCGTTTCACGTCGCAGGGGCCGCTCGCTGTGTTGCCCGTCGCCGACAGCCGTGCCGCGTTCATCTGGACCGTGTCTGAGGGCGATGCGGAGCGCGTACTTGCGCTCGATGACGAGACGTTTCTTGCAGAGCTGCAGGGTGAGTTCGGCTATCGGCTGGGCGAGTTCTCGCGTGTCGGCAAGCGCGCGTCATACCCGCTCGTCCTGAGCAAGGCGCTGCGACTCACGGCGACACGCAGCGTGCTCGTCGGCAACGCGGCGCACGGTCTGCACCCTGTTTCGGCGCAGGGCTTCAACCTCGGCATGCGAGATGTGGCTGCGCTTTGCGACTGTATCGCTGACACTGTTCGTGACACATCGGGTTTCGATTCGGGTAACACCGAACTGCTGGAGCGCTACGCCCGGTGGCGGCGTAGCGATCAGAAGAAGCTCGTGCGATTCACCGACAGTCTCGTCAAGTTGTTCGGCAGTACCCGGAGGCCGCTTCGCACGCTGCGCAATATCGGCATGCTCGGATTCGACCTCGTGCCTGGTGTGCGTTCGACGTTTGCGAAGCACACGATGGGTCTCGCCGGGCGCCTGCCGCGCCTGTCTCGCGGAGTACCGCTGAAATGAGACGAGGCTTTGAAATCGTCATTGTCGGGGGCGGCGTTACGGGCCTGACGCTGGCTGCGAAGCTTCTGGCGACGACGCACGCCGACGCAATGAATATCACGTTGCTGGATGCGGCGCCACGGCCCGGGTTTTCCATTGATGACGATGTCGCGTTGCGCGTGTCCGCGATTGCAACGGGCTCAGCGGAACTGCTTGACTCGGTTGGCGCCTGGCGGCACGTCGTCAAGTCGCGAGTGAGCGCCTACGAGCGTATGCGCGTCTGGGACGAGCATGATACGCCGGCAAGTAGCACCGCGCTCAATTTCGAGGCAGCAGAATTCGCGGTACCCCAGCTCGGGTTCATCGTCGAAAATGTGCTGCTGCAGGATGCTCTGCTGCGGCAACTCGACGGGAGCGATGTGAGGCTCAACTTCTCCACTCCGATTCGCTCACTCAGGCTGGTCGGTGAACGCTACCGCGTGGAGCTCGAGGACGACCGCAAGTTGCTTGCCGACCTGGTCGTTGGCGCAGATGGCGCGCGTTCCTTTGTACGCAATGCGGTCGGTATCGAAACCAGGAACTGGCCCTACGGGCAGACGGCATTCGTCACACATCTGCGTCCCGAACGTGCACACGAGTCGACGGCATGGCAACGATTCCTGGCGGAGGGACCGCTTGGTATGCTGCCGCTTGCCGATGGCCGCGTGTCTGTGGTCTGGTCGGCTTCGCCCGGCACGGCAGAGCGCGCGCTAAAGGCTGATGATGAAGCACTGGGACGCATGTTGAGTGATGCGTCCGATTATGCGCTCGGAGAGCTTACGGTCTGCGGGCCGCGGGGCGCTTTTCCACTCGGCGCGCAGCACGCCCGACACTACGTGCTGCCGCGGATCGCGCTGATCGGGGACGCCGCGCATGCGATTCACCCGCTGGCAGGCCAGGGAGCGAACCTCGGCTTGCAGGATGCCGCGGTGCTCGCTGACGTGCTGGACTCGGCGCTGGAGCAGGGGCTGCACCCGGGTGACCGGCCGGTACTGCGGCGCTATGAACGGGCTCGCAAGGGCGCCAACACTACGATGTTGCATTTTATGACTGGCCTAAATCGCCTGTTTACGACAGACTCACGGTTGGTCGCAGAACTAAGAACGGCCGGCATGCGTCTATTCAATCGCAGCGGGCCAATAAGAGAACGCGCCGTCAAGGTCGCGCTGGGCGTTCGCTAACGCCCGATTGGGGGGACAATGAAGCAGCGCTATGTTTATGTGCTTGCCGCATTGCTGGCCGCAATTGGCTTGTCGATATTCTTCTACAAGTGGCAGGTGCTCGGCTTTCCACTGGACGAGGACCAGGAGACGCCCGTGTGGACGATCGAGGCTGCCGTCACCTTCGACAGCGGCCCGGGGTCTATCAAGGTTCAGCTCCAGGTTCCAACCCTGACACCCGGGTTCAGGGTCCTCAATGAGAACTCGGTGTCTCGTGGCTACGGTTTCGGCTTCGACTACGGTCGCGGCGGGCGAGAAGCGCAATGGGCGATCCGCCGTGCGCGAGGCGAGCAGACGATTTACTATCGCGTCTCGGTTTACGAGGATGAGGGCGTCGACCAGTCGGACACGACGCCGCCGTTCCCGCCACTACCCGTCATCAACGAGCCGCTCAAGACCGCCGTGGACGTGCTCGTGTCCGATGTGCGTGACCAGTCCGCCGACGAAGCGTCTTTCGCGACCGAGTTGCTGCGACGCATGAACGATCCGTCGCCCGACCCGAACGTTGAACTGCTGCTTTCCGGCGTCAACGATGACGGTGATTTTGTCGATATGATCACGACCATCCTGGCGACTGCGAGGATACCCGCACGCATGGTACGTGGCTTTCCGCTGTCGGGGCGGCAGCGTCACGCGCCGATCGTCGCATGGCTCGAGGTTCACGATGGCGACCAGTGGTTGTACTTCAATCCGGCGACGGGCGAAGAGAGCCTTCCTTCGCGTTTTTTCGTCTGGTGGCGCGGCAATGAACCACTCGTCAACGTGGAAGGCGGCAACAACGTGGCCGTCGATTTTGCGATTCAGGAGAATCACCTCGATGCTGTGGCTATTGCCGAGACCCAGGCTGCGCAAAGGGGCACGAGCGCCGTGGATTTCTCACTGTATAGCCTGCCCATCCAGACACAGGCGGTGTATGGCGTGCTGTTGATGATCCCGATCGGGGCACTCGTGATGGTGATCATGCGCAATATTGTCGGCATTGACGCATTCGGCACATTCATGCCAGTGCTCATTGCGCTGGCTTTTCGCGAGACCAAGTTGTTCTGGGGTGTCGTCCTGTTCACAACGCTCGTCGCACTCGGTCTGAGCATCCGCTTCCTGCTGGACCGATTGCGATTGTTGCTCGTGCCGCGCCTCAGCGCCGTGCTCATCGTCGTCGTATTGTTGATGTTGCTCATCAGCCTGATGTCGCACCGACTCGGAATGGAAACGGGGTTGTCCGTGGCACTGTTCCCGATGGTGATCATTGCGATGACTATTGAGCGTATGTCGGTCGTCTGGGAAGAGCGTGGCGCGCCCGATGCCATGCGCGCTGGCCTCGGGAGCCTGATCGTGGCCATCGCGGCTTATGTCTTCATGGGTATTGCCTGGCTCGAGCACCTGATATTCACGTTCCCTGAATTGCTGCTGATTATCCTGGCGCTGGTTGTGCTCGTCGGACGCTACACGGGTTACCGGCTGACCGAACTCCGGCGCTTCAACGAGCTCGCGAGAAACCGATGATTGCGGTCGCCAGGAAGCTGCGGGAGGCGGGCGTGCTGGGCCTCAACGAGCGCAATGCCGACTTCATCATGCGCCTCAATCCGCGCCGCCTTTTTCCGCGGGTCGATGACAAGGTGCTGACCAAGGAACTCGCGCTCGCGGCAGGCATGGCCGTGCCCGATCTGTACGGCATCATTGCGCACCAGGGAGAGGTTCGTGACTTCGCGGATATTGTCAGCGAGCGCGATTCGTTCGTCGTCAAGCCGGCGCGAGGCAGCGGCGGGGACGGCATCCTCGTCGTGACCGGACGCAGTCAGCGCAAGCGCAACAGCTTTCGCCTGTCGAGTGGCGTAATCATTTCCGAAGGCGAGATCCGTCACCACATATCCAATATCGTCGGTGGCCAGTACAGCCTGAGCGGCAATCGCGACAAGGCTCTGATCGAGTACTGCGTTCACTTTGACCCGACCTTTGCCGAGGTGAGTTACCAGGGCGTA
>Ga0265303_10000876_pt1 | contig 17850 bp, 17 predicted proteins | sample Helome_2_FD_192494 | JGI IMG/M metagenome (GOLD analysis project Ga0265303, IMG submission 192494) | Marine sediment microbial communities from subtidal zone of North Sea - Hel_20160317 (Illumina Assembly) | ecosystem: Environmental > Aquatic > Marine > Subtidal zone > Sediment ... | reverse complement strand
GGGGGTGGAGGTGCTTAGCGACGATAGAACCATCGTGCGTAAACAGGACGGGCAATTCCGGATGTACGGCACCCCCTGGCATGGTGACGCGCCGTTCGGATCTCCCCGGGGCGTTCGATTGGAACGGATTTTTTTCCTGGGACACGGCAGCAAAAATGCCGTCCGGGAACTCAACGGGGCCGGTGCAATGCTGCAGTTTCTCAAATGCTCTTTTCCACCCTATTGGGATGCTCCAGGAATGGAATCGGCAATGGAAATATTTGAAGAACTGGCGACCCGGGTATCTTGTTATGAACTGTCGTTTAAGCCGGATGATAGCGCAATTGATTTTTTAAAGGGTATCAGATAAGGCAAACAATTATGTCACCCATCCGCAGAAAAACCATCCGGGGATTAACTGAGGGAGACAGGTTTGTCGTATCGCGACAATTCACGGAAGAGGACATGCTGGCGTTTGCCGACCTTACCCGTGACTACAATCCGATTCACTTTGAGAAGCGTTTTGCGCAAGTAAAAGATTTCGAAGGCCGAATTTGCCACGGGTTGCTGGTGGGCAGCATCCTTACCGAGATCGGCGGACAAATCGGATGGCTGGCGTCAGAAATGAACTTTCGTTTCAATCGACCGGTCTATTTTGGCGATACAATTGAGTGCACGTTTACCATCACCGAAATCAACGCGTACAATCGTGCCAGGGCTGAGGTAATCTATCGCAACCAGGACGGCGCCATTGTCCTGGAAGCAGATTTAGCAGGCATTCTCCCGGGTTCCCGGGAACGGGAAGTTCTCGAAGAAATGGTGGCTCAAGGCGATCCGACAAATAAGTTGAGGTGAATAATCAATTGTCAATTCTTAGGGCGATTGCCGTCGGGTTTGCCCCCCGTGGTTGAAGCCGAGGATCTGATCATTTTGGAGCGGCCTTCAAAAAGGGCACCTTCATTGATGTGGATAGACTGCGCCGCACAATCGCCCAGTAATTTGCCGGAGGATTGAAGCTGAAGTTGCTTGTGGGCCGTAACATTACCGGTGACTTGTCCCTGGACAACAACGTTGTGGGCTTCGACATCAGCTTCGACGATACCTGTCGGACCAATAAAAATATCGCCGGAGATCTTGATGGAGCCCTTAAAATGACCCTCCACATGAAGGTCCTCGTTTCCCTTGAGTTCCCCTTCTATTTTGACCTTTTTGCTCAACAATGAAGTCGAGCCGGTTGATTTTCCTTTTTCCATTTAGACGTCTCCTCTTATCAAAAAAGAAATTTTCTTTAAATTGCGATAGAAAAAATTATAGCTCCGTTTCTTTCTTCTCGGGGGCAGCAGCAGGTGGAGCTTGGGTTGGACGGGGCGATGCAGGTTTAGAAACCTCAGCAGTTCTCGCGCTCATTTTAATTTCGCCGTCAAACATTGCGCCTTCAAGAATCGAAATTTTAGGAGAGACGATGCCGCCTGTAATTTTGGCGGTATTGTCCAGTTGAACCCTTTCGCTGGCCGCAATTTCACCCTCAATATTTCCACTAACATATATGTCTGTGGCTCGCACATTTCCTTTGATTTTGGCGCCTTGAGCAATTTTCAGCCGGCCTTTTAAATCAAATTTGCCTTCCAAAGTACCCAGAATAATTATGCTGCCCTCACCGGAAATGTTCCCCTTGATCTGTAGGTTTTTCCCGACATAGGTTGTATCCAGCGACGTATTTTTCTGGCTACTCTGGGGCGCAGCCTTGGCGGCAGCCGGAGCTTGAACCGCAGGAGGTCTTACCTCGTCGTCCTTTTTCCCGAATAAAGCCATTCGCTACACTCCTTTTGCAAATGATTGAATATCGTTGCTTGAATATTTTTAATATATAGTAAAACAGCCAAAAAGTAAAAAGATTTTGTAAAATAAAAGGTTAGAGACTTGTCAACAAGCGGAACGTTTTTTTGACAACCGCTATAGGTCGTCAGAACCTTTGCCCCCCCTTGCCTGACATTAGATTTTTTTTATGCTATATTAGGCTTTACCTTTTTTAGCTTTTTATTTTTCCGGTTTATCCGGGTTATACCGCTTTTCAAAAATAAGTTCCGAAATAAGGAAGGTTGGTATACGTGGTTGTAGAAAAAACCTTCGTATAACGGAACGTTTTTTTGACAACCGCTTTAGGAGCATCGTCATGAAAAAGAGTCTCCTCATCCTCTTGTTCCTCACTTTTTTCCCTTCAACCCTATCTGCTGAGGTTGTTGCCGACTTAACCAAGTTCAGAAAAGCCAGAGAAAACTTGATACGTAATTATATTGAAGGTCGTGGTGTTTCAGATCCACTCGTGCTGAAAGCAATGCGGGAAGTTCCCAGACATAATTTTGTTCCCCGAAAAATCGTCCCCAAAGCATATGCTGATACAGCGCTTCCCATTGGAGGGGGCCAAACTATATCCCAGCCTTATGTTGTTGCCCTCATGACAGCAAGTCTAAAGCTTGGCGACCATCACCGGGTGCTGGAAATCGGAACCGGCTCGGGTTACCAATCTGCGGTGCTGGCCAAAATTGTCAGGGAAGTTTACTCTATCGAAATCAAAGAAAAGCTTCACAATAAAGCAACCCGTCTGCTAAAAACGCTTGGATTCACCAATGTAAAGACCCGTCACGGAGACGGGTATTTCGGCTGGCCTGAAGCCGCACCTTTCGATGCCATCATGATAACGGCGGCCGTCAACCATGTCCCACCGCCACTATTAAAGCAACTTAAGGACGGTGGCTTCCTAATTTTGCCGCTTGGCAATCCCTTTTCTTACCAGAACCTCACTCTGGTCACCAAAAATGGGGATGACTACACCACCCAATTGATTACCGGTGTGTTGTTCGTACCGATGACGGGACACGCGATGGATAGATAGCAATGAATAGCATTGCCTCTAATGCAGCATGATTCTCGATATTCGATACTCGATCCTTGATGAATTCAGGGACAAGATTTGATCGATCATCGGGTATCCAGCAATCGGCAGCGATTATACTAATTAGTGGCGGCTACGACACTGGGGACACAGGAATATCGAGTATCCAGTATCGAGCATCCAGCATCAAGTATCGAGTATCTTAAATATGTTATTGATTGCTATCTTCTTCGTATCTTTTGCCACGCTTGCCTTTGAGGTCCTCCTCACCCGGGTTTTTGCCATCGGGCAGTGGAATCATTTATCATTTATGGTCATCAGCATTGCTCTTTTCGGATTCGCTGCCAGCGGGACATTTTTAAGCATGGTTGAAATGTCCAGAAACCGGCAATTCCGGCATCCGGTGTCGACAACCACCATATCTGTTCTGCTCTTTCTTTTTTCCGCTACCGAAATTTTCTCTTTTCTATTGCTTAATCACATGCCGTTGGATTACTTCAGACTTCCGGTGGAACCACTCCAGAGCCTTTTTTTATTCGTCGCCTATTTACTGTTAGCGTTGCCGTTCTTTTTTTCGGGCCTGATCATATCCATCGGTTACATCACAATGCCCCATAAAGCCAGCCTTGTTTATTTTGCGTCCATGGCGGGCTCGGCTTTAGGTGCCAGTATTCCGATATTGGCGCTGCCTTTAATTGAGGAAGGCAGGCTCATCATAGTGTCAGCCGCCGTGGCCCTGATTCCGACTGCACTCGCAGTACTAAAATCATTAATTATAAAGGACAATGTTAATCCGGATCAAACCTTTTTGCCAAATTTGGTGCTGATTTGCAGTTTGGCAATCATTGTTTTTGGTGTTGCCTCCCTGACTAAAGCCGTCGACCTAATAATTCGAGTATCGCCCTCCCCTTACAAGGCTCTGGGCCAAATTCTTCAATTTCCTGAAACGTATATAATCGAGAGCAAAACCAGTGTCAGGGGTAGAATCGATCGCGTGGAAACGCCCTATATTCGATTTGCGCCCGGCTTGAGTCTCAAATACACTGACACATTTCCCAGCCAGCATGTGATTTACAGAGACGGCGACAACCCTTTAGTACTGTATGATTTAAAAGAGAAAAAGGATGCTGGTTTTGCCGCCTTTTTGCTTTCTTTCGCAGGCTATTCCCAAGTCAAGCATCTTGAAAAAGTTCTGTTGATCCAGCAGGGAGGGGGATCAGCAGTGCCCTGTGCCATCGCCTCCGGAGCAGACCACATATCCATCATCGAGCAAAACCGGTCTGTTGCTGATATGCTGCGCCGGCAATACCGCCTGCAGGTGATTAACCGGGATCCGAGGCCATTTCTGGCCCAAGATAAGAACCGCTATGATATCATTCATGTGGAAAACTGGGGAGCATCTATTCCCGGCACCGCGGCATTAAATCAGGAGCATATCTTCACGATTGAGGCGTTTGGTGAGTATTGGAATCATCTCACACCCGGCGGTGTAATTATTGTTTCGCGAAAACTTCTTCTGCCGCCGTCTAACTCTCTTCGTCTCTGGAGCACGGCTTACAAGGCACTTCAAAAGAATGCTGTAAAGCAGCCCCAGGGTCATCTGGCCCTTTTACGCAATTTTGACACCTTTACACTGCTGGTCTCAAAACCGCTTGTAAACGTTAAGGATATCACTGAATTTGCTCGGCGAAAAAATTTTGACCTGGTTTTTTTTAAAAATATTCATCCGCATATGGCCAATAGATTTCATGTCTTTGAAGAACCCTATCACTTTCAAATGATCAACAAACTGGCCGCATCTTACGAATCGGGACGGCAGAATGATTTTTTCAGAAATTATCTGTTGGATGTTAAACCCCAGTCGGACAAACGTCCTTTTCCGGACAGGTTTTTAAAATGGTCAAAGGTGAAAGCGCTTTATAAAAGCCTGGGCAGCCGATTTTATGCCCTTTTAATGTCCGGTGAAATTGTTATTTTGCTAGTTTTTATCGAGGCCCTCATTCTATCAGTGTGCCTGTTGATTCTTCCCCATGTTCTCATTACCCGCAAAATTCAAAAACCGACGATTTCCCAGGTGACCTATTTTTTGGGAATCGGAGCAGGTTTTATGTTTGTCGAACTCTATTTAATCAAATGCTTCATTTTAATTGTGGGCACTCCCGTCATCAGTTTTACGCTGGTTGTCTCAGCCGTACTTATTTTCTCAAGCCTGGGAGCTTTATGGGCACACAACAAGTCGGATCGGAACATCCGCACCGTTTTGATAACCTTAATCGGCATGCTGATTCTGACGACAGTCGGCGTTGAATTGCTGACAAACCATATTCTGAAAGCTTCGCGCGTCATGCGCTATTTGTTTGCGTTTGTTTTAATATTTCCAACCGGGTTTATGATGGGATTGCCCTTCCCGTTGGGAATGCGCCACATTTTAGAAAGTCCGCTTCAGAGGGCATACGCCTGGTCGGTAAACGGATGCGCATCGGTGCTGAGCGCCATTTTTGCGGCACAGATGGCAATCAGTTTTGGGATACCGATGATTGCGGTGGCTGCGGTTTTGGCGTATGTTGGTGCATATTTGGCAGCTTCAGTAAATGGTTCAGGGCCCAGAGCGTAAGCTGCAAAATCTAATTTTTTGAGCGCGCTGCTCAGCGCATCACCTTGGGCGATGTTGCTACCCTTTGCCTCTCACCCGGCGCCATACGCCTTGCGTCATCTGTCCCGCTTTATTCCCCTTCCTCATCTTCCTCCCATTTTGCATAGGCTTTCCTGCGAACCAACACCCGAATGAACCCGACAACCGTTAAAACCGCCGCCAAAAAAAATAGGATGCCGTATATGTTGTTGGCCAGAAATATAAGCCAACGAGGTGTGCTTTCAATTTCAGTCAGCCATTGTTTTTCCAATTCTGTGATGGTGATGGAAAGGCTTTGGATACTTGCGGTTTCCAAAGTTTCGCCATTTTTCAGGTCACTTAAGATATTCAGAATAGCTTGTTTCCCGAATTGCCTGTCAATGAAGGCGACAACACTTTTGCTTTGTTCATAAGCCAGCATCAAAGACATCTTGTCCCCTGGGAACCTCTCTTCCAATCGCGAAAGGCGGAGGGTTTGACCGGCCAAAATGGCCGCATCGAGTCCCGACCAGCTTTTGTCTATTAATATTTCTGCGATTCCATCGCTGACCCACTGGCAAATCCCCTCATCAAACCATTTGGCAAGATTTCCGGAGTTGATTTGATCATGAAGCAAAAGATGACACATTTCGTGCTTAAGGGTGATTCTGAGATTAAAAGGTCGGGTTGACATCCTGGAATAATCAATGACGATCAGGTTTTTATCAGGGACTGCAAACGCGACAATCAGGTTATTGCGGGCTATTTTCTGGAAAGTTTGATTGGTTTTTACCAAAACCACCTGGGGTCGGGCATTCAGAGGCCAACCGAAAATATCTTGCAGTTCTTGTTTGAGAACCGGATACATCCGAAGGACATCACCGGCAGCAGCCTCCAAAGGTGGTTCATAGACGACCATAATATCGTCATTTTGCAATATTTGCGTTTTAGCCGCGACGGCGCCATGCAAAAAAAATATTACGATCAAGCCCGTTAGGAGCCCGAAGCACTTAATAATGAATCGTTTTAACACGAACCGAATCCTATTACATTTGTCACTTGAATTCAAATAAAGCTTTTTCTATTGATAGTTTATCCAATTATAGGCATGTTGTAAGTAAAACGCTAAGGGGCTGCAAGGACTTGAACCTGTCATGCAAATTCATGTAGACTGCTATGCCGGATACCGGGGGGAAGAAACACCTCGATACATTAAAATGGCTAACAACAAAATAGAGGTCATACAGGTACTTGATCGATGGCTGGCCCCGGATCATCGCTATTTTAAAATCCTGGGGGATGATAAGGCAATGTATATCATTCGCCATGATAGCGTATCCGGGCAATGGGAATTGGTGTTTTATCAGGCGGCAGGAATAATCACCGGAAACGGCGGTGAAATCGGAGAAAGTTAAAGATGTCGGGTAACAATTCATTTCAACCCTCCTTGTATTTGCGTAACAGTCAAATTCAAACCATTCTGGTTCCGACTACTATTATTACAGCCACAGATGATCCGATCATACCCTTTGAAGACTTTTATCAGTTAAAACTCAATCATCTCACCAAACTGATAATCCATACCCATGGCGGACATAACGGTTTTATTGATAGCTTTTTTTTGAAAAGCTGGTATGAACAAAAGCTTGTAAATCTGTTTGCTGAAATAGCGATCAGGGCTGGGATGCCAGACGGCTTGAAAGCCTGAGAGCTATAAGGCCTCCTGGCATCCAGTGCCGAAAATACTTGCATTTTTCACTACAGATCCTAATTTATAAAAATACTATTAATCGTTACGGGGAGGTTAACAATGAGCGAAGACAGGACAGTCGAAATTTTAAAAAATGCGATATTGCTGGAAAAAAGAGGTAACGCCTTTTACCACAAAGTTGCCGAACAAGCATCCGGCAAAGCGGTCAAGGCATTTTTTGAAATGATGGCGGATGAGGAGATCAAACACGTAAAAATTCTGGCAGATCAATACAAGGCTTACCAGGAAAATCAACAATTTAATCCGGGTGATTATAGTGAAAAACATGGCGAAGAAATGGCGTCCAAAGTTATCACCACGGAGTTTAGGAAAGAAATCTCAGCTGCAGATTATGAAGCAGCAGCCATCTCAGCCGCCATGTCCATGGAACAAAATGCCATAAAACTATACGATGACCGGGCCTCGGAAGCCGATGACCCCAATGAAAAAGCGCTGTATAAATGGCTGGCCGAATGGGAGGCCCAACACCTGCATTTTCTCTCAGAAATTGACAAGGAACTGAGAGAGGAAATATGGCATGATAACAGTTTTTGGCCCTTTTAGTGAAACCACACCTTGTTTTATTCGCACAGAGGTACCAGTATTACCGGGCAAGGTGCTTTTTCAAGAATGGTCATTCCCACATAATCGATGCGGCCCATACACATTTTTTCCGGAAGCTGATGGCAACCCAGAACAATGAGATCTGCATTAATATTCCGCGCCATTTTGCAAACTTCCATTGCGGGATCTGCCGGCAGGCACTTGAAGGATACATTTTTCAAGTCTTTTAGGAGCGGTTCAACTTCTAATTTAAAACGATGTTCTGTTTCATGCTTGACTTCAATCAGTTTGGGATCGCTCTCCTCAAGATCCTGCAGAAGATAGTCCAGGGCATGAAAAATGTGAAGTTCGGCATTGTTTAGCCGCGCTACCTCCATGCCCTTAATTAATGCATACATGCTTGCAGGGCCGAATTTTAATGCAACTAGAATGCGTTCAAACATCTGGCATCCCTCCCCCCGTGTTTGGAAAGTCTCTTACCTTCTTTGATGGCTTTTTAACAAGAAGACGAGTGGGTCCGGTATGCGATTCCTCGTTGAAGGCTGCGGCGAAGTATGGTCAAATTAAAAATTAAGGCAATACACTCGGCACTAAGTATAGCGAAAGAGAAGGAGTTGTCTTATCCCGCCACCTCATGTATGGTGCTGTAAGTCTGTCCCGACTTATACCCTTTTCGAGCAACCATAGTCAAACGATAATTCTCCAGAGGGTGAATATGAAGATTCCTTTCCCATTTGATGCGATGTTGTTATTCGGCAGTTTGGCAATTATGCTTTTGATGGGTGTGCTTCTGAGGGCTAAAATCTACTTTTTTCAACGCTTTCTCATTCCGAGTTGCCTGATCGGCGGTGTGTTGGGCTTGATAATTCTAAACAGCGGTATTTTAAAGTTATCCGTAACCGATCTGGAAACATTTGCCTATCATTTCTTCAACATTTCCTTTATTTCCGTGGGATTGACAAACAGCGCAAATCAATCAGACAATTCAATTAAAAAAAAGGGGTTTATTAAAGGGCCTCTGTGGATGGCACTTTCCCAGACCATCGTTTTTAATCTGCAAGCCATTGTTGGTGGCCTCTGTGTGATTGCATTCGGTGTTTTGGGATTTAAATTGTTTCCAACTTTTGGATTTTTTGCACCCCTGGGGTTTGAGGAGGGACCGGGACAGGCGCTGGCCTTTGGAAAAATCTGGGAAGGTCTAGGTTTCGACCACGCAGCTACAATAGGGTTGACGTTTGCCGCCATCGGTTACTTCTTTGCTTTTTTTGTCGGGGTTCCCCTTGCAAACTGGGGAATCCGGCGAGGTCTGGCCGTTAATGCTCCAAAAAATCTGCCGCAGGATTTTTTGACCGGTGTTATGGGAAGCAAAGAACTGAATCGACCGGCCGGCACTCAAACACTGCATTCGGCAAACATAGATACCCTCGCCTTTCAAACAGCGATGGTCGGGCTGGTGTATGTGTTAACATATGCGTTTATAAGATCTTCAGGTAGCTTATTGCCGCCGGATGTCGCATCGCTGTTGTGGGGGTTTTTCTTTTTCTGCGGTCTAATCATTGCGTATATCATACGATGGTTAATGGGCAAGCTCGGCGTTGATTATTTGATCGATCCGGGTGTTCAACGGAGAATTACCGGTTGGTCGATCGATTTTTTGATTGTGGCCACTATAATGGCCATACAATTGACCATTGTCTGGGCCTATATATTGCCAATTTCAGTTATCTCTCTCTCCTGCGGCGCTTTAACGACGATAGCCGTGTTGTTTCTGGGCAAACGGCTCTGGTCCTACCAATTAGAGCGAACCGTGGTTATTTTCGGCACCGTTACCGGGACGGTATCCTGCGGTCTGTTATTGCTGAGAATCGTTGATCCTGATTTCAAAACGCCGGCCGTGATCGAAATTGCGGTGATGAATGTGATCATGCTGGTTCCCCTTGCCGGGCTTCTGGTGCTTGTAAATGCCCCTGTCTGGTGGAATTGGAATCTTGCGATGACCCTGATAGCCTTCGCTGCCGTTATGGTAATGGCCGTTTTATTAATGAAAATTTTTAAGCTTTTGGAGAGTCCGAAATATTAAAAATAGTTACCGGACGATTATTTAACGCTAGTGTAGAAACAGTATGATAAAATCAATCACGAAGCACGAAATTCGGGAAGCACGAAATTCTATTTTTTCGTGCTTTCGTCCTTTCGTGCTTTTGTGATAATATATATGTTTGCATGCTAAATTTGCAGCGGAGAGGTTTAATTTGGCGGAACCGAATAAATTAAAACAGGAATTAAAAAGGCTGAAAAGCGAAAAGTCAGCCCTGCAAGTCCAGAGCAAACTGCTTGAAAATTTTGTGACCTTTGCAAGGTCTTCAGCCAAGGAGCACGTGTTGTCGCGACTTTTGAAAAAAACCCTGGAGGTTTCCGCTGAACTGACCGATGCGGACAAAGGCAGTTTATTCCTGGTAGATAGCAAAGGGGCTGTTACCGATAGCATTTTAACCCGGATCGACCCCACACCAGAGCAACGCTCTAAAATTATCGGCCAGGTTTTTGACGAAGGACTTGCGGGTTGGGTCAGACGAAATCAGAAGGTAGGATTAATCGTTGATACCCGTGATGATGAACGCTGGGTGAGCCTTCCCAATCAACCTTATACTGTCGGATCGGCACTGGCCGTACCTGTTCTCCGCGGTGACAATTTGCTGGGCATAATCACCCTGCTGCATGATAAGCCGGGCCATTTTAATCAGGAGACCGCCGATTTAATGTTGCTGACAGCTGGTCAAATAGGCAGTGCCCTCGAAAACGCCAGCCTTTACTCGAAGCTGGATGAATCCTACCGATCCCTGGAACAGGCCAAGCATGCAATCGAGACTTATTCCAAAGCCCTCCAGGCAGAGATGGAAAAGGGTCGGAAAATACAACGGGATTTTCTGCCCACCCAGATCCCCCAGCTCCCGGGATGGGAAATCGCCTTCTACTTCCATCCGGCCCGGCAGGTTTCCGGCGATTTTTATGACGCGTTTTTACTGCCCGGTGATCTGGTTGGGTTGGTAATCGCCGATGTCTGCGACAAGGGTGTAGGATCAGCGTTATTCATGGCGCTGTTTCGCAGCTTAATCCGTGTGTTTTCAGGCCAGATCAATTTACGGGGGGTTATGGTGCCCGGCAGCGACAACCAGGGGCCTGATTCAACCGGTGATCATCTTTATCAAGCATTGCACGCGGTATCGCTTACCAACCATTATATCGCCCAGGAACACGGTGAGGAGGGGATGTTTGCAACCCTTTTTTTCGGGGTTTTGGATCCGCAAAGCGGGAAACTGACCTATGTTAACGGCGGACATGAACCGCTTATTCTCTTCAATCAATCCGGGATAAAAGGGCATCTAAAAGCAACCGGACCGGTGGTCGGTTATTCGACCGAGATGGAATTTAAGGTGCGTCAGGTTCAAATGGAACCCGATGACTTTTTAATCGGGTATACGGATGGTGTGACGGAAGCACTGTCACCTGAATCCAAATTTTTTTCCAAAAAACGATTTCTATCTCTTCTGGAAAAACCTGCCGCAACAGCGGCTCAACAAATCGAGCAGATAAAAATAGATTTATTTAATCACATAGGTGATGCCCCCAAGTTTGATGATATAACGATGATCGCAGTGCACAGAAAAAGTGATTGAATTGTGGTCAAGCGAGCGCGTGAGTTGCAAATCTTTCAAATTTTTTCATTCTATCTTAAATTACAAATAACAAGCACCAAATATCAACATAATTATCAGGAATTGAACATGATTCATTATAAATATCCCCACTTATTAGCTCCTCTTGATCTTGGTTTTACTACATTAAAAAACAGAGTCCTGATGGGCTCCATGCATACCGGACTCGAAGAAGCCCCCAACGGATTTGAAAGAATGGCATCTTATTTCGCGGAAAGGGCCGCAGGGGATGCAGGGCTTATCGTCTCCGGCGGCGTAGCGCCCAATGAAGTCGGATGTGTTGCCCCCGGGGCTGCCAAACTGACCACCGCAAAGGAAGCTGAGCAACATCAGGTCATAACCAGGGCTGTTCATAGGGAAGGCGGCAAAATTGCAATGCAGATTCTGCATGCCGGACGATATGCTTTTCATGAAGATCTGGTAAGCGCCTCGGCTATCAAAGCGCCGATAAACTTTTTCAAGCCTAAAGCATTGGACAAAAAAGAAATCGAAGAACACATCAATGATTATGCCGTCTGTGCCCTATTGGCACGCCAGGCAGGCTATGACGGTGTGGAAATAATGGGATCTGAAGGGTATCTCATTAATCAATTTATCGTATCTAAAACCAATATTCGCACCGATGATTGGGGCGGCTGTTTTGAAAATCGAATTCGATTTCCCGTTGAAATTGTCCGACATGTCAGGGAAAAGGTCGGATCTGACTTTATTATAATTTACCGGCTTTCTATGATCGATCTGGTAAAAAAGGGGAGCTCCTGGGAGGAAGTCGTCAAATTAGCCGAAAAAATTGAACAGGCCGGCGTGACAATTATCAATACCGGAATCGGATGGCACGAAGCCCGGGTTCCGACCATTGCCACGGCGGTGCCGCGGGCAGCCTTTACCTGGGTAACGGCGAAACTAAAAGGACGGGTCTCCGTGCCCCTGGTAACCAGCAACCGCATCAACACTCCCGAAGTGGCTGAAGAGGTGCTGGCGCGGGGTGATGCCGACATGATATCCATGGCACGGCCCTTCTTGGCGGATGCCGATTTTGTGAAAAAGGCCTCGCAAGACCGGGCCGATGAAATCAATACTTGCATTGGTTGCAACCAGGCCTGCCTGGATCACATTTTTCTGGGAAAAATTTCATCCTGTCTGGTGAACCCGCGGGCCTGTCACGAAACCGAACTTCAATACCTGCCGGCAATAAAGAAAAAAAGAATCGCGGTCGTTGGTGCCGGACCGGCCGGCCTTTCTTGCTCAACTGTCGCCGCCCAAAGGGGCCATGCGGTCACATTGTTCGAGCAAAATGGCTCAATTGGCGGGCAATTTAATATGGCTAACCAGATCCCGGGCAAAGAGGAATTTAATGAAACCCTCCGGTATTATAAAAAACAACTTGCCCTGACAGGCGTTGAAACCTGCTTAAACTTGAGGGCTTCGGCCAAACACCTCCTGGAGGAAAAATTTGATGAAGTAGTTTTGGCTACCGGTGTAACGCCTCGAAAACCTGACATTATCGGTATCGATCGTCCCAATGTGCTAAGCTACGTGGACGTCTTATTTCACAAAAACCCAGTTGGCCGGCGAGTTGCTATAGTGGGTGCCGGCGGAATCGGATTTGATATCGCGCAATATATCACCCAACAAAATGAATCCACCAGCATCGACCGGGACGCATTTTTAAAAGAATGGGGAGTGGATAGAGACTATCGTCATCCCGGCGGTTTGACGGCCACTCGTCCCCAGATGCCTCCTGTCGAGCGGGAGGTCTATCTTCTGCAGCGCAAAAAAAATAAAATCGGTGAAACCTTGGGGAAAACAACCGGTTGGATTCATCGCCTTTGCCTTAAGCAACGCAACGTTGCCATGATTAATGGCGTAACCTATAGGCGGATAGATGACCGGGGATTACACATAACACTCAAGGACGCTCCAAAGGTTTTAGCAGTCGATACCGTTATCATCTGTGCCGGACAAGAACCACTGAGAGATATCAAAGACGAATTGGAATACGAAGGAATGCCGGTTCATATCATCGGGGGCGCAGAGCTTGCCGTTGAGCTGGATGCCAAACGGGCCATTGATCAAGGAGCCAGGCTGGCAGCAAAGATATGACTCTATCTATTTTTCCAGACGGGTGTCCTTTTCTCCATAAACGCCTTAATTCCTTCCTGTGCATCTTCCGCTCCCAGGTTCATGGTAATCGTGTGTTTGGCATAATGCATAGCATTATTGTCGGGCTGGTCAACCTGGGCATAAAACCCCTGCTTTCCGATCGCCAGAACAAACCGACTGGCTTCGGCGATCTCATTGGCCAGTTTGTCAGTTTCAGCTTCTAATTCTTTCAAAGGCACCACCCGGTTCACTAAACCAAGTTCTTTGGCTTCGCGGGCCGGAAAATAACGACCGGTTAGCAGCATCTCCATGGCCGCCTTGCGTCCGATGGCCCTTGAAACAGCCACACTCGGTGTTGTACAGAATAATCCTATCTTGACCCCCGGAGTTGCAAATAGGGCCCCTTCTTCCGCCACTACCAGATCGCACCAGGCAGCCAGCTGACACCCTGCGGCAGTGGCAACACCCTGAACCTGAGCAATCACCGGCTGGGGGATGTCGTGTATCATTTGCATCATATGGGTGCATTGATCAAAAATAATTTTGTATTCCCTGACACCGCCGTCAACCATTTCCGCCAGAAAATGGCCGGCACAAAAATGTTTACCGGCGGCACGAATAACCAGCACCTTTATCGCCTCATCGGCCGCAATAGCACTCAGGGAATGAATTATTTCGCTGATCATCAATTTGGACAGAGCATTGATTTTTGAAGGATTGTTTAAGGTCAGATAGCCAACGGGCCCCATGGAGGAATATTTAATTTCATTGTATGCCATGTTTGCTCTCCTGAAATTGGATTGTTGCAGGGTGATCGGGATGATAGTGTCGGATAGGAAGCTTGTAGGGCAATTGTTTTGATAGCCCATTTAAAAATCCGTCGCTTCGAGTTTTTAAATGGGCACTGATTTAACCTAATTGGTGTGAAGAACCTTGAGGCGGATTATCTCAGGAACCGGACCTTCCGTCATCACAAGGCTCGTCCAGGTTGTCCAACCGTGAGTGTTCGGCCGTGGTGCTGATCTCACAGGCATCCAGTCCTTCAACCTGCATGGGTTTTCCGCAGCATTCCGGAATATTCGAAGCCTCGGCATTTTGCTCTGTTTTGTTGCCGCAATTCACACATTCGAAAGTAATCTTATCTGCCATGAATTCCTCCCTTAAATTGATCAGTGAAATAAATTTCTTTCAAAATAAGGGATTGTGGGCACTATGTCAAGCACGTAAGGATTTTATTCCTTAAGTATCAATCATTTGACAATCGTCATTTGACATTTTTATCCGATGACCCCTACAACAGCGCCTGTCATACACGTGGAAAGGGTTCCGGCAATGACGGATTTAAATCCCAGTTCAACAATTTCGCCCCTGCGGGTCGGCGCCATGGTTCCCATGCCGCCGATCATGATCCCCAGACTTCCGGGATTGGCAAAACCGCACATGGCATAGGTCATAATTAATATGCTTTTGGGACTCAGGGCACCGGGAGATAAACGACTTAACTCCAGATAAGCCAGAAATTCGTTGAGTATGGTTTTGGTTCCCATCAGAGCGCCGGCGGTTGTAGCCTCTTCCCATGGCACTCCCATCAACCAGACTATTGGCGCCATGATAGTTCCCATGATACGCTGCAGCGTAATTTTTTGGCCGCCAATATCCGGAAGCAATCCCAGAATTAAATTCGCCAGGTAGACCAGCGCTACCAGAACCACGAGCATGGCGATAATGTTAATCAGCAGATCGACACCCTGCAGGGTCCCCTTGGTTACGGCATCCATAGGCCCCGAAGCATTTTCCGGCGCGGTCAATTCACCGGATGTCAACTCTCCGGTTTCCGGCACCATCAGTTTGGAAATTGTAATTGCTGCCGGAACACTGATTATGGAAGCCGTCAGAATGTGTCCCATAATATCGGGAATCGTTTTGGAAAGAATACTAGCATACAGCACCATGACGGTACCGGCAATGGTCGCCATTCCGCTGGTCATCAGGGTAAAAATTTCACTGCGGGTCATCATTTTCAGATAGGGCCTGATAAATAGCGGCGATTCCACCATCCCGACAAAGATATTGGCGGATACACTCAATCCTTCAGTGCCGCCAAGTCCCATGGTCCTTTGCAAAACCCATGAAAATGCTTTTACCACCACCGGCAAAATCTTCCAGTAAAACAACAGGGCTGATAAGGCACTCATGAGCAATACAAGGGGAAGTGCCCGGAAGGCCAGGATAAAGCTTGCCCCTGGATATTTTTCGGTAAATGGAAGATCCCCACCGCCCAGGTAGCCGAATACAAAAGATGTGCCCGCCGTAGTTGCCTCTTCCAGGGACAGCACGACTCGATTCAACAATAGAAAAAAATCCCTGAAAAGGGGAAGCTTTAACAAAATAAGCCCCACGAGTAACTGCAGGACGATGCCGATTAGAGCTATTTTCAAGTTGGCCTGTTTGCGACTTTCACTCATTGACCAGGCAATGGCTGCGAAAATCAACAATCCGGCAATACTTTGAAAAATCATTGTTTTATCCTTTGTGAAATGGGGGCTTACAATCTGAAACCTGGATCCTCGACGGGCTTTCAATGTTACATATCAAAACCGGTTTCTATTGTCCATCGGGTATCAAATTACGGGAATAGATAGAGTAACAAACGGGATGATAATTCTCACTAAATTGACTCTTTTGAACTATTTTCCTTTACGGAAAACTATCCTTACTGCTAAAATCAGAGTCAATCATTTATCTTTTGAGGGATTCAAGTTAAGGTTTAATACCGTGCCTACCCTGCTAAAATATATTCTCTGGCCCCTGCTCCTGTATACGGCATACTGTGGCCTTGTTTTTCTCCTGCAGCGCCAGATCATGTTTCCCCGCAATCAGATTCCACAACCATTACAGGCCGAGCTGTCAATTGCGGGTCTGGAGAAAATATGGCTGGATACGGATAGCGGAAAAGTGGAAGCCTGGTTTATGCCCTTCGGCAATTCTCTATCTTCTAAACCACAACCGGTAGTGATATTTGCTCATGGAAACGGGGAATTAATCGACTTTTGGCCCGAAGAGCTTCAAGAATTCACCCGCCTTGGCGTCGCCGTAATGCTGGTGGAATATCCCGGATACGGGCGCTCGGCCGGAAACCCTTCTGAAGAAAGTATCACCCAAACCTTTGTTGCCGCCTACGATATGCTGACATCAAGAGAAGATGTCGACCCCTCCCGCATCATTCTTTTCGGTCGATCGCTGGGCGGTGGTGCCGTCTGTGCGCTGGCCCGCCATAAGCCATCTGCGATGCTGATTCTAATGTCGACCTTTACCAGTGCGAAATCTTTTGCCAAAAGTTTCCTTGTACCGCCCTTTATTGTAAGGGATCAATTTGAAAATCTTGCGGTGGTCAAAAACTATCCCAATCCGGCGTTGATCATACACGGCAAGCATGACACCATCATACCATTTTCCCATGGAAAAGCTTTGCACGCGGCAGCGAAACAGGGAGAGATGATAGCCTATAATGCCGGACACAATGATTGTCCGCCTGATTGGAATTCATTCTGGCAGGATGTGGAAGGATTTTTACGTAAGAATGGGATAATATAGGATATTGTCCACTATCTATTATTTCGGCACTTTTCGCCCTATGGCCAGCATGCGCCGGTTCATAAATCCGTAATCGCCCTCAAACCGATGAGGGGAAAAATCGGTGTGAATTTTGATATGACTGAATCCGGTCGTTTCTAACAGGGAAGCAAGGGTTTGAGATTCGTACAGACGAACGGCATATGTCCTGTCGCGGATTAAACCATCCTGTTTGCTGATCACCAATTCACGGGCCCGGATCCCATTTCCCTGGATTTCACGCTGACGGCATACCACCATGTCCTCACCGATTTCATGCCAGGCATTGGGACTAAAATTTTTTTTAACCGCCGTCCCGTCCGTGACATCCACAAGCAGCCAGCCCCCCGGTCGCAGAACCCTGTAAGCCTCTGATAAGATTTTTTGGTCAGCATCAAACTCCGGTATATACCCCAGCGAATTTCCCATAAGCAAAACATGGTCAAATTGATCGGCAGCAAGATCAATCTTGCGGGCGTCACAGCGCATGACCTTGAGGGGAATATCATTTTTACGGACCTTGTTTTTCGCAATATCGATCAGCGACGGCGAATAATCCAAAAGGGTACAGGCTGAGAAACCTCTTTTGCATAGCTCAAAGCTGTGCCGTCCCTGTCCGCCG
>Ga0265303_10000875_pt1 | contig 17860 bp, 17 predicted proteins | sample Helome_2_FD_192494 | JGI IMG/M metagenome (GOLD analysis project Ga0265303, IMG submission 192494) | Marine sediment microbial communities from subtidal zone of North Sea - Hel_20160317 (Illumina Assembly) | ecosystem: Environmental > Aquatic > Marine > Subtidal zone > Sediment ... | reverse complement strand
AAAAATTAATCTTAAAAAAATAAAATTATTTTGAGTATTGTCTTCCCTTTACGACATCTGCATTATTTGGCTTATTTCATCTATCAAAAGAAACGAAATTTTTCTTTCATTGACAGCAATTAGCGCAACTATTAATTATTCTATTTTCAGATATTCTCATATCAATATAAATTAGTTTTTGCTGTATCTGATAATTTATAATTTTATCCTATACTATTAATAATAGTTGCTTTAAATCATATTTGAATATTCCACTCAGTAAATTTTCTATTTACTCAGATTTAGCTAAATATATTTGTTACTACAACGAATATCCTGCCCATAAAATTCATAGTATCAAATGCATAAAAAAAACGCCTCCGGGTTTTCCGGAGGCGTTCTAATTACTTCTTTACTTCTTAATTACGGCTTTGTTGCGTAATTTTTTCTCTTATCGTTACCTGCAATATGTGGGCTCCATGGGGCTGCTTTAACAGGACCCTTGGTCTTCCACACTACATTGAATTGGCCGTCGGAACGTACTTCCGCGACAAATACCGGTTTGTGCAGATGATGGTTTTTTTCATCCATCTTAATAGTAAATCCGTTTGGCGCCTTAAAGGTTTGACCGCCTACAGCAGCAATCACTTTATCAACGTCAGTAGATTTAGCTTTCTCTACAGCTTGCTTCCACATATGTATACCAATGTATGTAGCTTCCATAGGATCATTGGTTACAACACTGGAAGGGTTCGGTAGTTTAGCTTTCTTAGCCCAATCCTTATACATCTTGATAAATTTCTTGTTTTCTTTGTTCTTGAGCGACTGGAAGTAGTTCCATGAAGCAAGGTGACCTACGAGAGGCTTGGTATCAACACCACGTAACTCTTCTTCACCCACCGAGAAAGCAACTACTGGCACATCGGTAGCTTTCAAGCCAGCATTACCCAGCTCTTTATAGAAAGGTACGTTGGAATCACCGTTGATGGTAGAAACTACTGCAGTCTTGCCACCTTGAGCAAATTTCTTGATGTTGGCAACAATAGTCTGATAGTCACTATGACCGAACGGAGTATATGCTTCATCGATATCCTTGTTTGCAACACCCTTAGATTTCAAGAATGCACGCAGGATTTTATTGGTGGTACGAGGATAAACATAATCGGTACCAAGCAAGACCCAGCGTTTAGCACCACCGCCTTCCTCACTCATTAGATATTCCACTGCCGGAATTGCCTGCTGGTTAGGCGCAGCACCGGTATAGAATACGTTGTATTCCAGCTCTTCACCCTCATACTGCACTGGGTAAAATAGCAGACCGTTTAGTTCTTTAAATACAGGTAGCACTGATTTACGTGAAACTGATGTCCAGCAACCAAATACTACTGAAACTTTATCCTGTCCTAGAAGCTGACGGGCTTTTTCAGCAAATAATGGCCAGTTTGAAGCCGGATCAACTACTACAGCTTCTAGCTGTTTGCCCAGTACGCCGCCTTTAGCATTAATATCGGCGATGGTCATGAGCGCTGTTTCTTTTAATGCAGTTTCAGATATAGCCATCGTACCTGATAGTGAATGTAAGATGCCTACCTTAATGGTATCAGCAGCGTAAGCATTAGCACCCATCACGCTAAGTGATGCTGCAATTGCAAGTGATTTAATAAAATGGCGACGTATCATAATGTGTTACTCCTCCCTGAGAGTTAAGTAGAACAAACTTAATACATAAATCTGTGACGAAATTCTACTGCTGTAACAGTAACGGGATACCGAGGATTTTCGTTGACATAAAACATGAAAATTATGACGCTGCTTAATGGCAGCCTTGGTCCCCCAATACAACTAAAACATACAGGAATCTTGACGTTCTGTCCAGCAGTTACAATGAGAGTATAAAGATATACTTCATCTCTATGTAGTCATTATAATTACTGCATAGCAATAATATAATGTAACTTACGAAAGAGAGCTAATAAGCTACTATAACTTATAGATATATAACTAAAACATACCAACCAGAAAAATAGGTCTTATCTTGCCTTTGGAATAAGACAAGCAATATAGGCTAAACAAGAAAATTGATACTTAATGTAGAAATGATACAGCAGGTTTTAAATAGTAATTAATTAATGAGCGGCTACAACAGTTATACAGCCAATGCTTCCCGTATACCGTCTTTCTCCATATCTTCACCTGTGCCACGTTTAATAAATTCACCACGCTCCATTAATAAATATTGATCTGCTAGAGAATGCGCGAAATCATAATATTGCTCCACCAACAAGATAGCCATCGAGCCTTCCTCAGCTAAGCTGCGAATAGCACGCTCAATATCTTTAATGATTGATGGTTGTATGCCTTCAGTAGGCTCATCTAAAATCAGAAGCTGTGGAGAAATTGCCAAAGCTCTTCCAATAGCAAGCTGCTGTTGCTGCCCACCGGAAAGATCACCACCCCTGCGCTTAAGAAATTCTTTTAATATTGGGAACATTTCGTAAATACGAGGAGGCAATGGAGTACTGGCTGGCTTTGATGCTAATCCCATCATTAAATTTTCCAAAACTGTTAATCGAGGAAAAATTTCTCGTCCCTGCGGCACGTAACCAATGCCATGACGTACTCGTTGGTAAGATGGATCATGGGTTATATCTTTTCCATCCATAGTCATCGTACCTGAAGCTGAGTTCACCACACCCATCAAGCACTTAAGTAATGTAGTTTTTCCAGCACCATTTCGACCTAGTAAACAGGTCACCTCACCTACCTTTAATTCAAAAGACAGATCCCGTAGAATGTGACTACCACCATATTTTTGATTAAGGTTTTCAACCTTTAGCAACATAATTAACGCCCCAGATAAACCTCAATAACTTTCGGATTAGCTTGTACTGCAGCCATCTCACCTTCACACAACATAGAGCCCTGATCAAGCACAGTGACCATACTCTTAAGTTGCGCAACAAAATCCATGTCATGCTCAACCACAACTAACGAATGTTTACCTTTCAGAGAATTAAATAATTCGCCTGTACGCTCTGTTTCATCATCGGTCATACCAGCAACAGGCTCATCTAGTAATAAAAGCTGAGGATCCTGCATTAGTAACATACCAATTTCTAGCCATTGTTTCTGACCATGAGATAAACGCCCTGCTAGTTGATCTGCGTGCTCGTTAAGATTTACTATTCGTAATGTATCAGCAATACGATCACGCATAACATCATCCACTACTGCAAACAAGCTGAAACGAACCCGCTTATCAGTTTTCATTGCAAGTTCAAGATTCTCAAATACTGTGTGACTTTCAAATACGGTAGGTTTCTGAAATTTTCTACCAATACCGACTAAAGCAATTTCTGCTTCAGAAAGTTTTGAAAGATCAACTGAATTATTAAAAATACAAGTTCCTTCATCCGGCCTTGTCTTTCCGGTAATACAATCCATCATTGTAGTTTTACCAGCACCGTTAGGACCAATAATGCAGCGCAATTCATTGCGTATAAATCTCATACTAAGATCATTAAGTGCCTTAAAGCCATCGAACGATACTGAAATATTTGAAATTTCCAGAATTGCATCATCGCTTTGTACCGGAGCAGCAGATGAAGAGCCTCCTGTCTGTGTTTGGTTTGTATCTGATGTTACATCACTCATCGTGTGCTCCGTGCTCGCAGTTGTTGGTATAGACCTACTAACCCCTGAGGTAACAATAGGGTAACCAATACAAATAATAACCCGAGGAAGTATAACCAGAATTCAGGAAATGCTACCGTGAACCAACTCTTAGATAAATTAACTACGAACGCACCTATTGCAGGACCAATTAGAGTACCTCGACCACCAATAGCAGCCCAAATTGCAATTTCAATAGAATTAGCTGTTGCCATTTCACTTGGGTTTATGATGCCAATTTGCGGAACATAGAGTGCCCCAGCAATCCCACATATTATGGCTGCCAGCGTCCAAACAAAAAGCTTATACCATAGTGGATTGTACCCCAAGAACATTACACGCATCTCTGCATCACGAATTGCAGTTAGTATACGGCCATACTTTGATGATACTAGATAACGTCCTAACAGAAGTGAAAACATCAGTGTAGCTGAGCTTAATGCAAATAAAGTCGCTCTCATTTCAGGAGAAGTAATATCATATCCCAGAATGCGCTTGAAATCGGTAAAACCATTATTTCCGCCAAAACCAGTATTGTTCATGAAAAATAGTAATAAGAACGCATATAACATTGCCTGAGAAATAATAGCAAAGTAAACGCCTTTAACACGCGAACGGAAAACAAAAAAACCAAATACAAAAGCCAGCAACCCTGGCGCAGCAATAACTAAAAAGATTGAATATAGAAAGCTATCAGTAAATGCCCAAAACCAAGGATATTCTTTCCAATCAAGAAAAACCATGAAATCTGGCAGGTGTGATTGGTATACGCCATCAAGACCAATACTACGCATTAAATACATACCAAAAGCATAACCGCCTAGCGCGAAAAATAATCCTTGAGCTAAAGAAAGAACGCCCGCATACCCCCAGATCAAATCCATAGCTACTGCCACAATCGCGTAACACATAATCTTACCAATAAGTGTCACGTAAAAAGTAGAAATATATAGAGCATCGCCTTCTGAAAACATAAGGTGACATACTGGTACCGCCACTACAGTCAAAAGAGCAAATAGGGTCAAAGCTACCCATCCCGTACGGCCAGTAGCAGAGAAAAAACGAACAATAAATGGAGTACGCGCAGTAGACATAATAGTTTTTAGTCGGCAGTCCTGCCTTTAAGGGCAAACAATCCCTGTGGTTTTTTCTGAATAACAAGGATGATGATTGCAAGTACTACAATTTTTGCAAATACTGCACCCAATCCACCCTCAACCAGTTTTGTAACTATTCCTATACCCATTGCAGCCCATACGGTACCGGCGAGTTGACCCACGCCACCTAACACTACTGTCATGAAACAGTCAACAATATAACCCTGGCCCATTTCTGGACCTACATTAGAAACTTGCGATAATGCAACGCCACCTAATCCCGCAATAGCTGCACCTAAAGCAAATGCTACTGTATCTATACGTGCTGTAGGCACTCCAACACAACCTGCCATAGCACGATTTTGTGTTACTGCACGCACGAATAAACCAAGTCTCGTACGATTAAGCAGAACCCAAACTAGCATAAGCACTAATATTGCAAATGCAATTATTATTATTCTATTCCAGGGAAGATTTACATTACTCATCACTTCTACACTACCGGATAACCATGCCGGATTAGCAATTTCCTGATTAAATGTACCGAATGTGACACGAATGGTTTGAATGAGAATCAGCGAAATACCCCAAGTAGTCAGCAGTGTTTCAAGTGCCCGGCCATAAAGCCATCGAATGACTGTACGCTCCATTATGACACCAACTATGGCCGCACTAAAAAATGCCACCGGAACCGCAGCGACTATATACCAGTCAAAATATTCGGCAAAATGATCTCGAAAGAAATCATGAACTACAAAAGTTGCAAAGGCACCAATCATCAGTAACTCGCCATGAGCCATGTTGATAATACCCATCACCCCATATGTAATCGCAAGCCCGAGTGCTGCTAATAAAAGAATACTACCCAGACTTACCCCGGTAAAAACACGGGTAACCGTCTCACCTATCAGCAATTTCTGCTCAAGTGATGCCAGTGACTCTACTGCAGCTGACCGCACTCCACTATCTGCTTCATTAGCAGGGTCGGTCATTTCGGTAAGCTTCAGTTTGATATCTGGATTGTCACTCTCTCCCAGATCCTGTACTGCTTTCAATCTAATGGCTGGATCAGTGCTTTTAAGACCAATCATGGCTTTTATAAGCGTTATTACATCTTTTATCTCAGAGTCTGATTCTTGTGCCAAAACCTTATCCATAACGGGCAGGAAGGCAGCATCCGCCCCCCCTGTATCTTCAATCTGCTTGGCTGCCTCAAGCCTAACCTCACGATCCGGGTCGAATAGCTTTAATATGGATAAACTAGTATTTAATACTACACGTACGCGGTTATTCGGATACAACTGATCCATGTCTTCCGGTACTGGCGTAACAGCTTCACCGGTAACTGCATCAAAAGCCTGCTCTCCTTCCATACGAAGAAGAAGCTCTCCGTCGTCACCAGCAATCATTAATCGGTCATCAGCCAGTGCATTTAGTATTTGTATTGCTTCGGGAGTTGCCAAAAGAGTCAGTTCTTTAATGGCTGTAGTCTTTGCCTTATTCCCATCTCCATTTAGCTGACCTACTAACTCCGGATCTAGTGGAGCAGCATTCACAGGCAAGGCAACCATCGCCGCCAACCATGGTAGAAGGAAGATCGTACGTAAAATTTGTAGAGGTGAAGAAACCCTGAACTGAAATTTACAAAGCATGGAATTAATTATACCCAATGGCTTTTTGGAAAGCCAATTATAAATCATCAAAAAATATTACATGTCTTTTTGAAAAAAATATCTGGTCTTTTTAAAAGACTCTTCTTCACTTCCTGAAAGACAACTTAGCAAGCATGTTCAGGGGATTTAGTACAACACATAAAACCCAATCCGACACGGATAATATCAAGTCCATTTTGATCGGTCAAGCCCAAAATTACGCTGGCTATAGAAATATAAGAACTAAAAATTAATCTTAAAAAAATAAAATTATTTTGAGTATTGTCTTCCCTTTACGACATCTGCATTATTTGGCTTATTTCATCTATCAAAAGAAACGAAATTTTTCTTTCATTGACAGCAATTAGCACAACTATTAATTATTCTATTTTCAGATATTCTCATATCAATATAAATTAGTTTCTGCTGGATCTGATAATTTATAATTTTATCCTATACTATTAATAATAGTTGCTTTAAATCATATTTGAATATTCCGCTCAGTAAATTTTCTATTTACTCAGATTTAGCTAAATATATTTGTTACTACAACGAATATCCTACCCATAAAATTCATAGTATCAAATGCATAAAAAAAACGCCTCCGGGTTTTTTCCGGAGGCGTTTTAATTACTTCTTTACTTCTTAATTACGGCTTTGTTGCGTAATTTTTTCTCTTATCGTTACCTGCAATGTGCGGGCTCCATGGGGCTGCTTTAACAGGACCCTTGGTCTTCCACACTACATTGAATTGGCCGTCAGAACGTACTTCCGCGACAAATACCGGTTTGTGTAGATGATGGTTCTTTTCATCCATCTTAATAGTAAATCCGTTTGGCGCCTTAAAGGTTTGACCGCCTACAGCAGCAATCACTTTATCAACGTCAGTAGATTTAGCTTTCTCTACAGCTTGCTTCCACATATGTATACCAATGTATGTAGCTTCCATAGGATCATTGGTTACAACACTGGAAGGGTTCGGTAGTTTAGCTTTCTTAGCCCAATCCTTATACATCTTGATAAATTTCTTGTTTTCTTTGTTCTTGAGCGACTGGAAGTAGTTCCATGAAGCAAGGTGACCTACGAGAGGCTTGGTATCAACACCACGTAACTCTTCTTCACCCACCGAGAAAGCAACTACTGGCACATCGGTAGCTTTCAAGCCAGCATTACCCAGCTCTTTATAGAAAGGTACGTTGGAATCACCGTTGATGGTAGAAACTACTGCAGTCTTGCCACCTTGAGCAAATTTCTTGATGTTGGCAACAATAGTCTGATAGTCACTATGACCGAACGGAGTATATGCTTCATCGATATCCTTGTTTGCAACACCCTTAGATTTCAAGAATGCACGCAGGATTTTATTGGTGGTACGAGGATAAACATAATCGGTACCAAGCAAGACCCAGCGTTTAGCACCACCGCCTTCCTCACTCATTAGATATTCCACTGCCGGAATTGCCTGCTGGTTAGGCGCAGCACCGGTATAGAATACGTTGTATTCCAGCTCTTCACCCTCATACTGCACTGGGTAAAATAGCAGACCGTTTAGTTCTTTAAATACAGGTAGCACTGATTTACGTGAAACTGATGTCCAGCAACCAAATACTACTGAAACTTTATCCTGTCCTAGAAGCTGACGGGCTTTTTCAGCAAATAATGGCCAGTTTGAAGCCGGATCAACTACTACAGCTTCTAGCTGTTTGCCCAGTACGCCGCCTTTAGCATTAATATCGGCGATGGTCATGAGCGCTGTTTCTTTTAATGCAGTTTCAGATATAGCCATCGTACCTGATAGTGAATGTAAGATGCCTACCTTAATGGTATCAGCAGCGTAAGCATTAGCACCCATCACGCTAAGTGATGCTGCAATTGCAAGTGATTTAATAAAATGGCGACGTATCATAATGTGTTACTCCTCCCTGAGAGTTAAGTAGAACAAACTTAATACATAAATCTGTGACGAAACGCAAAATTTCCGCGTTATTGCTTGTTATTGCTCTTACTTTACAATTAAAAATATATACGAGAACGGAAATATTAAAATACAGACGTTCTGCATAGGAACATACATCAAACAAACTATCCTGTCTATATTTTATCGAACTCTAATATAAGTTTTATGTCTAACCGAAAATAATTTGGCTACATATGACTATGGATTGTTAATTTTAAGAGATTTGAGAATAAATTCGAATCAACTATTTACAATAGCGCAACATACCTAAATTATTAATATAATAAAGAATATTAGCGAGTTCTGAAAAATATATAAATTAAATTAATTGGCCATACTTAAAGATTAAAATGTTGTGGAAAATTGAACGATTGTTTAGTTTAGATATACACTTGCAAACTTTTTCATGATGTAACGACCGAGGAAATCTTCTGGAATATGATCTTAACTTTTTTGTAGCATTGGAAAAACAGGTCTGGGAAGCTCTAAAGAATGGTGATGTAAATGCCGACGCGAGTCTTCTCTCAGACGATTTCTTAGGTGTCTATGAAGATGGCTTCAGTACTAAGGAAGACCACTTAGCACAGCTTAGGAATGGCCCTATAATTTCAAGCTATAAGATTGGCTCTGTACGATTATTACAACTTGGGCCTGAAATTGTAAGTCTTACTTACTCGGCAACTGCAATATTTTTAAAAAATGAAGTGCAAGACTCTCAAAACTTATTTTATATTACTTCTATCTGGGCCCGTCGGTTCAATAAATGGGTAAATATTTTTAGCCAAGATACCAAGGGAAGTATGTAGAGTTAATCTAAATATTACAAAATTAATGACTGACAAAATCTGGATCATCATATCTTTCATTTTTGTTTTTACCGGGTGTAGCCTCATGCCTGATAGAACCCCCTACTCTACGCAAACCGAAGATGCATATACTAAGTCAATCAAGACAAAACTTTATGCGCAATACTCTCAATGGAAAGGAATCAGATACAAACTTGGCGGCTTAAATAAAAGTGGTATCGATTGTTCTGGCTTTGTCTTTGTCACATTCAAATCAAAACTAAAAATAGTCCTACCAAGGACAACTCATTTACAAGCAGCTACGGGAAAAAATATAGAAAGAAACCAATTACAAGCAGGGGATTTAGTATTTTTTAAAACTGGCAAGCTTAAAAGACATGTTGGTATATATTTAGAGCACGGAAAATTTTTACATGCATCGACAAGTCAGGGTGTAACAATCTCTAGATTAGATAATGACTACTGGAAATCCAAATACTGGAGAGCAAAAAGAATTAAATCATAATAAAATTTTGATCAGGATGAAAAACTACTTTGATCCTTCTTTTTTACCTTCTTCCGGTTTAACTATCGGGTTTTGTACTTTATATCCTTTATCCCTAGCCACATATGCACCAGCGCCTCCGCCAGCAGCACCCAGTAAAAACCAGCAACCTGATAGCATTGGGATCATGGTAAGGATAATTATTAAATGAACCAGACGTTTTCCTGCTTTCATAATGAAATTTTTCCAGATAATTGTCACAAATTTAAACGTTTAATATTATTACATTCTCATTTGCTTACACTAAGATCAAACTACTCATAGACCTTAATCCAGCCCCGCCTCCATTCCTTGCTAAGCAATATCAGAGTACCACAGCATATAGTCGAAATATAGTTGAAATAGAAGGTTATTTATACTGTATGTATTTTGTTTATTAGAAAATCCTATTCTCATAAATATTATTATCTAAAAACTAATTAGTAAAGCTTAACTTGGATACGTAGAAACTAAATAATCTTACAATTATCTACAGAAATAAAAAGTAGTGATGGACATTAATTAGTTTATAACTTGAAACTTTTTCAAGCATTCAGCAAATACATTTCGTTCTTCTGTTGTTGGAACCAATGCTGCAACCTCACTTTCAAAAAGTTTAACGTAACCGGTATCAAATACATCAGCACTAATAAGAACTGCAGAATTTGTTATAACTTCTACACGATATCCCTCTACACGTCGTTGCTGTCTAACACTAGCAGTTGTAAGAACAAAAGATGCCACATCAAAGCCGTCCATTAAGCAATCAGTAAAAGCTTGTGTACTTTTAACAGAAATGTGACCTTCTTGGATTAATTTAAAGGCATTCTGACTAGACCTGGGTGGGGCTGTAACACATGCAGTCATCAAAAATATAATAACGGCTGAAACGAATGACAAATTCACTATTTTTTTCATGATCTATTCCAAATTTAGTAACTACAGCAAATTAAATAACGATATTTTGCTTGTCTTACTGTACTTCTTTTCAACACTTTAAATTTTTATAGCAGCCTTATCAAACCAAATCTTCAATTTCTCTAGTCCATATGATATTTTGGGATCATCAGCTTTGCTCTTATGTTCATAGCCCACAATGAAGTCCTGAGCTGATTCTGGTACGCCAACCTCATCTAATCTATCTTTCATTGTATATTGTAGATCATAAGTAGTTTTATCAATGCCTAATGACCTGATCCATTTATTGATAGTTGCAGACGCAGAATTCACCTTACATTGACTGTCATTAGTGTACCGAGGAAAAGCATAATACTGCCTCCTTTTTGCTGATTCTACAATCTTATATGCTGCCCACAGAGACACTCCAACAAGTGGTACATTTCTTTTACTAGTAGTATTCGTAACTATTCGCCATGGATTTGACTGAAAAGATACATATGGAAGTCCTACATTTAAACGCAGTTCACTTAATGCTAAACCTGTAACTTCAGCAAGTCCGCAGCCTAGACCAAGTTGTAATGCAAGTAACCACCTAATATCATCATCTTTATTTTTACATGCGTGTACAAGTGTGGAAAGTTGTGTGGAATTAAGTCCTCTCTGCCTCTTTACAGGAGAACATAGTTCTAAGATTTGTATCTTCGTGGGTATATTTGAGTTGCCCTGATTACTACGAAGTAAGGCCCAGATAGATTCATACTTTTTATTAATGATACCAACATGTTTGGTTACCTGATCTAAATTATCATTATTGAGCTTGAGCTTGATCTTGATATGAGAGGAACCAGCAAAATGACAGAGTAAATCCCGAGGTATTTTTCTCTGATAGTAATAATTATTACCTCGTAAATAGGTATATCGGATATTCAAATTAAATAGCCTTCAAATGATATTCCCAAAGAAAATACCACATAAGTACCACAATTGAAAAGTAACTTAATTATTAACTATTTGAATAATAGTATTTATGTAATTTTTAATTGGTGCCCGGAGCCGGAATCGAACCGGCATGAGCGATTAAGCTCGAGGGATTTTAAGTCCCTTGTGTCTACCAATTTCACCATCCGGGCTATTGATTAGTTCGATTATTTTTAGACTTTGCCCTCTTGATCTAGGATTAGCGTTTACAATAGGACAAAATTGCTAAACAACACTATATGAATGATCCGGTCATAATTCTAACATGTTAATAATTTACTGACATGAGTAAGCTGATATTACTAATCCTAGTTGCATTCACTTTGAATGGATGTGCAGTTATTACTTGGAATCATCCAACGAAAGGCCATGGAAAGATTTCAACAATGCGCGATCCAAAGGGCAGCAACGAATTTATCCAAGATTATAGTGAATGTGGAAGAATTGCGGATCAGTATGTAAATAGCCTGGATAAAGTTAATGATCCATGTCTTGCAGATAGAGAACGCACAAAATGCATGAAAAACAAATATGGTTGGAAAATTAAGGATAAATATTCAGCTCAATAATTTATTGTGACTGTATAGATTTAAAGAACAGCTAATAATAGAACGACTAGAAATATTCTCACACTTCATAGATAAAATTTTGTAAATCCCTACAGCAAGATCGTATATATTTGATCTTATCCTGGTTAAATTAATAACTGTATGAAAAGCTTGGTTCTAGTTGGAGGTGGACATGCGCATCTTTCTGTACTACTTTCACTTACTCATAGAAAATTTAGTAAATTAGAGATTGTCTTAATTACACCCAACCGTTTTCAAAACTATTCAGGCATGCTACCTGGCTGGATAGCAGGCCATTACAGCAAAGCACAACTTCAAATTAATTTACAATCCCTAGCTCAAAAAGCTAATGTACATCTTATAGTTAATAGAGTCATAGGCATTGATGCCGAGAAATCTTTAGTATATCTGCCAGAAAATAATCAAATTAAATATGATTTACTTTCAGTAGATATGGGTTGTGAAACTGACGTTTCAAAGTTGAGAGCTTTACAAGAAAAGCTACTTCCTATTAGGCCATTAGATAATTTTATCGAAGCCTGGTCAAAAATAATAACTAAGAAACAAAATACATCAAATTATCATTTAGTTGTAGTTGGTGGTGGTGCTGCAGGAGTAGAGCTCGCCTTGGCCGCACGATACTCTTTTAAACGATCAAAAATGTACGATCGCGGACATGTTGATTTAGTAGTATCAGAATCTGGTCTTTTAACAGAATTTTCGCCTAAAATACAATGCTATATTAAGAATATTTTATTTAAGGCTGGTATCACTGTTCATTACCAAAAGGCCTCAGGAACAAAAGAGGGACTAATATTATCAAATGGAAAATTTCTTGCTGCAGATTGTGTAATTGCTGCCACTGGTACCCAAGCACCTCTCTGGCTACAAAAATCTAACCTTATGCTTGATAAAGATGGCTACATTGCTGTTGACAGTTGTCACAAAAGTTTGTCCCATACCAATGTTTTTGCTACGGGCGATATCTCATCTAGGCCGGATTCTATAATTACCAAATCTGGTGTTCATGCAGTCCGCGCTGGGCCCATTCTCTTCTCAAATTTGTTAGCAACTCAAAATGGAGAACCGTTAACTTTTTATTATCCACGAAAATATTCGTTGTACATACTTGCTTGTGGACCGCGGTATGCCATCGCTACCTGGGGAAAATGGAGCATTCAAGGTAAATTAGTTTGGTATTTAAAAAATTGGATCGATCAAAAATTTGTAAAAAAATTAAATGCTAGTATTTAAGGTATAAACAATCTTTTTATACGAAATGAGTATCTCAGTATTATGCTTCCTATGTGATAATGTAATTTATTTTAAACATACAGATAGAATAATTCTATGCAGAAAAATACTCTTAAAGTCATAATAATTTGCTCTGTTTACATTACTTTACTTATGGGTTGTTCGACAACTCATAGAACCACACAATCTACGAGAACAGCCGTCGAGCAATTACTAATATCAGAATCAACAGTCCGCAGTTTATCCGAAAAATCTAACGAGCTCCTTCCCATTCCTTCTGGCTCCAAGATTACCCTTAATACATCTGGATTAACTCCAGACCAGGCTCTTCTACAAGAAATATTAACTGGCTGGTTAGGGCAGCAAGGATATCTCATTCAAAAAGACAAAAAAAATGCAACATATCGAATCGATGTAATTGTAGGTGCTATGGGCACCGAGGAAGACGGAAGCTTTATTGGATTGCCCCCAATTCAGAGCCAGATTATCCCTTTCTCCTTACCTGAATTGGCTATTTATAAATCAGAGAATCAAACTGGGTATGTGAAATTTAATATGAACTTTTTTGAAACATTAACGGGTAAATTTGTTGGTTCTAGCCCCAATTTTTTAGCTGACGCCTACCATAACAATTACACAGTTCTACTTTTATTGTCTTTTTCCTCAACAGACCTTATGTCACCTCCACAACTCGGTTTTTTCCGTAGCAAACCAAAAAATACAGAAGATACTCAATCTAAAAAGAAATCAATTTTTGATTGGTGGCAGTCTGAATAATTTATTTATTTAACAGTTATGAAATATCTAAATAATTTACTTTTTATATATCTGACTTAATTACTAAACATTTCGCTTTACTAGTTTACTGATGTAGCCTCATTTACTTTTATACGAAGTCCTTTTGGAAGTACTGAACTTTCGATGAGCTCAAACAAACCTTGAACTAGTAGCGCAAGTACTGCAGCTGGAATTGCACCCTGAAGAATCAAGCCAATATCATTAAGTCTGATCCCAGTAAGAATAGGCTGCCCATATCCCCCGGCACCAATAAGAGCGCTCAAAGTTGCCGTGCCTACATTTATTACAGCTGATGTTTTTATTCCAGCAAGAATGGCTCGGGTAGCAAGGGGTAATTCAACGATTCTTAATCTAGCACTCTGAGGCAACCCAAGCGCTTCTGCAGACTCAACGACTGTCAGTGGAATATCCTTAAGGCCCGCATAAGTATTACGAATTATTGGAAGTAAACTGTGAAGAAATAGAGCTACAATTGCTGGTGGCCCTCCAATTCCAAGTAACGGGATCATAAATACAAATAGAGCCAGCGAAGGAATGGTCTGAATGATACCAGCAATTCCAAGCACGATCTGGCCTAACCGCGTGTGACGTGCTGACAAAATACCAAGAGGAAGAGCAAGAAAAATTGCTGCTGACAAAGAAATCCCAACAAGCACTATATGTTCTTTTGTATGCTGCCAAAATCGCTGCCACATACTTTGGACCTGTACATCTATGTCCAATTCTAAATTTTTATTTAAAAAATTAGCTGCCACCTTTGATTCATTTTTACCAAATAGCTTTACTTGCGCATTCATTCCAATCATAGTCGGAGCATCGATAACACCAGCGAGCTGCTTAAATAATATAATGCTATCCGGTGCCTTCTGCACGAGATCTGTTCTATATATAATTACCGCATCATATATAGGAAAATAGTTAAGATCATCCTTAAGAACTCGTAAATTATAATGCCCAATTTCAGCGTCTGTTGCGTAAAGATCTGTTACATCAAGTGTTCCTGATTCGATACCGCGATAGGCAAGATCATGCTCCAAGCCGCTCACATTCTGATGTAGAAGACGATAGCGTTGTCGCAATCCAGGCCAACCATCTGCCCTATCCATAAATTCATTTCCAAAACCAAGTACAAGTTCAGGGTAATTTCTCAAATCTGATATTTTAAGTAAATTAAGTTCCTCAGCCAATTTATCCTTCATTCCTATCGCGTAGGTATTATTGAATCCTAATGGTTTAGTCATGCTCAAACCATGTGCAGCTAAAGTTGCATTGATCTGTTCTCTAGTCTGCAAATTTTTTTCAGCTAGTAATTCGTGTTTTAAAGTTCCAGTATATTCAGGATATGCATCAATTTCACCGTTTAACAAAGCATTCCAAAGTACACGAGTACCACCTAGTTGTTTCTGATGGATTACATCGCCTCCAGATTTTTTAACCAAATGACTAAGCATCTCACCCAAGATCACTGACTCAGTAGAATTTTTTGAACCAATCTTAATAGTCTCACCAACCTCATCACCAAGAACTGGTGATACGTATAAAATAACGCATATCCCCAGCAAGATAATTTTTATATGTTGTCTGATTGTCATCTGATTATTTTTGTTAGTTTTTCCATTGGCTCGCACTGTGCTGTAATAAACTGTTCAACAAAAGGCTCAGCAGGCCTATGCGCAAGTTCCTTAAAGGCACCTGATTGAACAACACGTCCTTCTCTGATTAGCACTAAAGAATCACTAAAGTGAGCAGCCTCTGCAATGTCATGAGTAACCATAACAACAGTTTTACCAAGCTGATTAAAAATGCGCTTTAGTTCCTGCTGAAGCTCATATCGGATCATAGGATCTAATGCTCCTAACGGTTCATCCAACAATAAAAGTTCTGGATCTAGCATTAAAGCTCGCATTAAGCTCACACGTTGACGTTGACCACCAGAAAGTTCAGTAGGAAAGCGATTCATAAACTCTTGAGGTAGCCTAACCAATCTGGCCAATTCGGCAACCCGGGAGTTAATCCAGGTAGGATCGCGACGCAGGTGGCGCGCCATTATGACGACATTATCACGTATTGTAAGATGCGGAAAAAGACCACCTTCCTGTATCACGTAACCTATTCTCTGACGTATTTGGAGAATGTTTTCTGAAGTGATTTCCGTATCATTAAAAGTAATGGTGCCGGTATCAGATTTAACTAAACCTATAATCAGGCGAAGTAACGTAGATTTTCCGCAACCACTAGGGCCAATAAGCACTATAGTTTTACCAACTGAAACCTGAAGGTCAGTAGGGGCCAGAACAACTGTATCGCCATAGCTTTTAGAAACTTGTGAAAGTTGCAGCATCTAGATAGTGTGTTAGATTTAGTAGAAGCATTCAAGAGATATCTTGAAGATAATTAGAAGATTTATATAGAATTATCACATTTTAGAAAAGTGATGAATAGTGGAGGCGAGGAGCGGAATCGAACCGCTGTACACGGCTTTGCAGGCCGCTGCATAACCACTCTGCCACCCCGCCACTTTTGTACAATCGGAGAATTAAGTACATTGCACCGATGTCGCAACAACCTAGGAGGGAAATTGGAGCGGGAAACGAGGCTCGAACTCGCGACCCCAACCTTGGCAAGGTTGTGCTCTACCACTGAGCTATTCCCGCAAATTAAGGCATTTCCATGCCTAAAAATAGCCTGAAAATGAATCAAGCATTATAAAGAGACGATTGCTTTTGTCAAGAAAAGACAAGTAAAGTCGAGATGTTAGAGTAAGTTCAGTTCTGTTTTAATACTAATGGAATTGCGGCTCTGAGATAATACGCCATTGACCATAGAGTTAAAAAAGCAGCCAGATAGATCAACCATGTACCGACTTCCTGAGAATTAAAATCTTTTCCTATATTGTCATGATACAACAGCAGTGGTATTGCTGCCATTTGCGATACAGTTTTTACTTTTCCTAGAAAAGAAACTCCTATACTTTTACTTTTACCAATTTGTGCCATCCACTCTCGTAATGCTGAAATAGTAATTTCACGACCAATTATGATCAGAGCAATAATTGCATCAATTCTTCCTAGGTATACCAATACAATTAGTGCCGCTGCAACCATCAATTTATCTGCAACCGGATCTAGAAATGCACCAAATGCTGAAGTTTGATTTAATACTCGTGCAAGGTAACCATCTAGCCAATCAGTAATAGCTGCACCAGTAAAAATAATAGCAGCAAATAGATTCTGGTCAGAATAAGACAACCATGCCGGTGGAAAATAAAAAATTCCCACAAACAATGGGATAGCAAGTATCCTCATCCAAGTAAGCAGGTTAGGCAAGTTAAGAACCATAGGTTTAATATACTATTAAACTAGATATAAAAAGATTATTTGATAGAAATTAATGTAATTCTTTATAAATTTTCTCAGCTAGTGTACGACTAATGCCATCTACTCGTTGCAATTCCTCAATACTTGCAGTTAATACACCTTTTAGTCCTCCAAACTGTATTAACAAATTTTGACGACGTTTATTACCAACCCCGTCAATTTCTGTTAAATATGATTTTACCCTTGATTTATTTCGCCTGGCACGATGCCCCTGAATTGCAAAACGATGAGCTTCATCACGAATTTGCTGAATTAAATGCAATCCCAAATTATCCTTAGGTAATTGTAGTGGTTTTTT
>Ga0265303_10000874_pt1 | contig 17861 bp, 15 predicted proteins | sample Helome_2_FD_192494 | JGI IMG/M metagenome (GOLD analysis project Ga0265303, IMG submission 192494) | Marine sediment microbial communities from subtidal zone of North Sea - Hel_20160317 (Illumina Assembly) | ecosystem: Environmental > Aquatic > Marine > Subtidal zone > Sediment ... | reverse complement strand
TACATAATAGGTCGTGGTAGTACCTATGCCGGGTGTGGTAAAACTAGTACCCGATCCCAGGACTGGACCTCCAACAGCTCCGGCATACCAATTTATGGTCGCAGTTCCTGAACTGGAAGTGGCTCCCAGTGTTACTGTCCCGGTATCACAACGTTGTCCGGGAGTCGTCGTTGTTATTGAAGGTGTAGTGCCAAATGTAAGGACCAGGGTTGTTCCTGCAGTAGCTGTACCAGATGGGTTATAGCATTCCAATCCAAAATTAAGGCCAGTATACCATGCATAGTAGGTAGCAGAAGTAGATACATTTGAATCTGGTAACAAAGCTATTCCTTGTAATGGGCTTGTACTCCATACTAAAGTTCCATCACCAGATGGTACATTGGTCACATAAGAATCTAAATCTATTGATGCCAAGTCGCAAATAACATCGACATTTGTACTTAAAGTAGGGGCAACAAGACAGTCCTGAGCACTCACCTGAATATGGATAAGAACAAGTATTATAAAAGGAAGAAAACCTTTAAGAAATGAAGGTGTACTCTCTAACTGTGAAGTATTTTTTTTCAATCTCATAGCTTGTCCTTTGAATTAAATAAATTCATTGCAAAGGTGGTTTTCCAAAGATATAATTGGGACATCAATATTACTAAAAATGTTGGGCTCTTACTAATAAAAGGGGTTAAAACAGACTTTTTGGGTTAAACTGCAAAATACATGGATAGTTCTCCTAAGATACTACGGCCGATATGGTTTCTGCTGCTGGCTCAATTTTCTTAACAAGTCCCTGTAGCACCTTCCCAGGGCCTACCTCTGTGAATAGGGTTGCACCATCCGAAACCATATTCTGCACGCTTTGTGTCCACTTAACCGGGGCAGTAAGTTGAGAGATCAGATTTTGTTTAATTTCATCCACATTTACAACAGCCGTGGTTGTAACATTCTGATAAATAGGACAGCTAGGTTTACTAAAATTCGTATTCTCTATTGCAGCAGCCAATTCTTCTCTGGCAGGCTCCATAAGAGGTGAATGAAATGCTCCGCCGACCGGCAATATCATGGCCCTGCGTGCACCTGCAGCTTTTAAAACCTCGCAAGCGCGATTTACCGCTTCTATTTCACCTGATATGACCAATTGTCCAGGACAATTATAGTTTGCGGGAACAACAATACCCTCTGTTTCTTCGCAAATTTTTTCCACCACCTCATCTGCCAGCCTTAATACAACCGCCATAGTACCTGGAATAAGTTCACATGCTTTTTGCATAGCCGTTGCCCTTTGCGAAACTAATGACAAACCGTCTTCAAAGCTTAAAGCTCCATTAGATACTAAAGCAGAAAATTCACCTAATGAATGACCAGCAACCATATCGGGCTTAATATCTTTTCCCATCATTTTACCCAAAATTACGGAATGTAAAAAAATAGCTGGCTGTGTAACTTTTGTTTGTTTCAGATCCTCAGCAGAACCCTGGAACATGACGTCCGTTATGCTAAAACCAAGTATATCATTTGCTTCTTCAAATAATTCCTGAGCCAGGCTGGATTTTTCATACATATCGAGTCCCATTCCTGAAAACTGTGCCCCTTGTCCGGGAAAAATAAATGCATTCATTTTAGTTAATTTTTTATTTAGGTAAAAATAAGCATAATTGCTTTCTAAAAACTAATCTTCTTTAAACCAACCTGAATATTTTACGTAATTATTTGCAATCCTGTCTATCTCTCCTGAACTCAATTCCTCGCTGATATCTTTAATCTTTTTTGCGGGCATTCCTGCAAAGACAGATCCTGCCGGCACATGTGTCCCCGTGGTGACTACGGCCCCAGCAGCAATAATACTATTGCTTTCTACCACACAGTTGTCCATTACTATACTGCCCATGCCTATTAAAACATTATCCTTAATAGTGCAGCCATGTACCAGGGCATTATGGCCTATTGATACGTTGTTGCCGATTGTAGTCGCACATTTTTCATAAGTCCCGTGAATAATTGCTCCATCCTGTACATTAACTTTATTCCCCATAGTGATATAGTTCACATCACCCCTCACTACTGCATTAAACCAAATGCTACACTGATCGCCCATAGTAACTTCACCCACGATGGTGGCATTTTCAGCGATATAACAATCCTCACCTATCTGTGGCGTTTTTCCATTAACTGTTTTAATGATCATAACAAATAGAAATCTTTAAGTTCCGGTTAAAGTCCGGAAAGTTATTCAAAATACGATAATAATTTTCTCTTCTTAGAAGCGGAAACCAATAATTCTTTTCCGTTGGACACAGTTACACTTCCCCCTTTACCTTTTCTATATTTTATCACCTCATTAACATTTACAAGGTAAGATTTATGGATACGGGCAAAAGGATAATCGGCAAGAGCCTCTTCAAAATATTTTAAAGTCTTGCTTACCAGTAATTTTTTGTTTTCCAGATAAATTTCAGTGTAATTATCATCAGCCTTACAATAGAGGATATCTGCAATATTTAATACCTGAAAACCATCTTGTTGGGGTAAGGTAATTTTTCCTTCAGCCTTATTCATTTTTGATTTTAGAATTCGGTCCTCCAATGAATTTTCCTTTTCTTTTATTTCGGTTACATAAGAAACTGCCTCAATGAGTTCATCTATATTTATTGGCTTCATTAAATAATAGGCCGCATGATTGTTTAATGCTTCCATAGCGTATGAATTATATGCCGTTACAAAAACAGTTTCGAAAGATCTATTGGGTAATTGATCCAGCAAATCAAAGGCATTCCCAAAAGGCATTTCTACATCTAGAAATACAAGATCGGGCTTGGTTTTTGCCAGAATTTCCACCCCCTCATTAACACTAGCTGCCTCGCCAACGACATTCACTGTTTTACAATATTTTGCCAGGTAATTACGTAAAATTTCCCTACTACTGCTTTCGTCTTCAATAATAACTGACTTTAGTATCATATCACTTTCCTTAAAGTTAAGATCACCTGTGTGCCCGTAGTATTTTTATTCAAGTCTTTCACAGAAACAGACACTTTGTCCTTGTACATTGTATTGAGAATTGTAATCCGCTTTTTAATATTCCCCATCCCCTTGGAATTTTGTGCTTTCTGATTTTTTGTTTTTAACTCCATTGACTTTTTTCTCCCTATCCCATTATCCGTAATTCGTATTTCAATGAGATCTGTTTCTTTTTGTACCAGCTCAATACTTAAGATTCCCTTGTCCTCCTTGTATCGAAGTCCGTGCCAAATTGCATTTTCTATATAGGGCTGAAGCAGCATTGGAGGTATCTGAAACGACTCTGCATCAATTTGCTGATCTATATTTATAGTATAATCAAACTTCTCCGTAAAGCGCGAATGTTCTAATTTCACATAAAGTTCTATGAGTTCCATTTCCCTTGAAAGTGAAATAAAATCTTCTTCAGAATTTTCGAGAACAGCCCTCATTAAAGTGGAGAACTCACTTAAATAACGATTAGCGCTGCGTTCGTCATTTTTAGCAATGTAATTATTTACAGAATTCAGGGCGTTAAAAATGAAGTGTGGATTCATTTGAGAGCGCAAAGATTTTAGCGCCAATAAGTTATTAGCCAGCTGTTGCTGTTTGTTACTCCGGTAAAAAAAATAGGCAGCCAGAGCGGTAAGCAACATCCCGAATATAAGGGAATAAATTATCCATTTTTGTCTTTTATTACTTTCAAGGACCAATTGTTGTTCCGTTAATGCCAGATCGTACTTACTTTGTGTAAGTTCCCTTTCTTTTTCAAGGCCTGTAATCCTGCTCTGTCCGGTTGCAATTTCCCTACTCAATCTTGAAGCCTGTGAAATCTCCTGTTCTTTTCTGAGATAAAGTGTATCTACTATAGCAACATATCTCTGATAGGTTTCAAAGGCTTTTGAAAAATCACCTTTATCCCTGTATACCTCAGAAAGTTTACGCGTAGCATCTTTTTGAACAACCAGGTCGTTTTCACTATCCGCTTCTTCTATACTCTCTTCTAAATAGGGTATGGCTTCATCATATCTATCCTGCGCGGCATAAGCATTGGCAATTTTATAATTAATACTTTGCGTAGTGATAGAATCTGCTTCAATAGGAATTCTGGCCGACCTGGTAGTGGCCCTTGGTAGTGACTGCAATTCATTCAGGCTCTTTTTCCTTAACTTTATCTCATCGTCATACTGATTTGTCTTATTGTAAAAATCCGCGACTTTTTCTTTTTCCTGAATAGCTCTTTGGGGAGCCTGCTGACTTGAAAGTTCTAATGAATTGCCGTAATAACTTTCCGCTTCCTCCATTCTGTTATCCTGGGCAAAGGCATCCGCAATCTTAGAATTTAAATCGGGAATTTTTGGGCTAACCTGATTTTTATTAGCCACTTTTAAACCTTCCTGATAATAGGCTATTGCTCTTTGGGTTTCATCGAATCCTTTATAGACATCACCCAATGACTCATATAACAGGATTTTTTGATAGGGTACCAGGCCATTTACCTCCTCAAGAGGATGCAATACTTCCGCAGCATTTTTATAATCACCTGATTGAATGTAAGCCTTCCCCAGTAATAAAGCAGTCCTGGAGCTTTTATTGACCTCCTGGGCGTCCTTAAAATTAGCTATGGCAAGATCGCTTTGCTTATAATATTGATATACCTCGCCCAAATTTGTCAGAGCCAGTGCCAGTTCCTTTTTATCCGGGTTTTCTCCAAGACTCCCAATTGCCTGTGCAATAAAATCAATGCTTTTAGCGATATCTACTTTCTTGTAAAATTTTGCGGAATCTAAATAAACCTGAAAGGAATTTACATCTGAATCTTCAGGCCTCTTTTGTGACTGAGAGAAACCTACAAAAAGGACAAGATTAAAAACCAGAAACAGAATGCTTTTTTTTTGCATGATTTGCCTTTATAAGGATAAACTTACTTGATTTATGCGGTATTAAAAAATACCCTTAATTCAAATCCAGGTCTGTTTATCCCTTAATAACAGGCTTTACGCAATCATTGTACCATTTCACTCAATAAGAGGTTCATTTCCCTCATTCCTTATTTTTTGTGAAAAAGTTCAGACCTACATTTAGGCATTAATTCTAATTAAAAAATTATATTATGAAAAATTTAAAGCACATTGTCGGTATTATATTAATGAGTCTGACACTTGGAACAGCATTCGGTTTTACCCCGTTAAGCAAGGAGGAAATAAATAACTCTGAGACGGAAAAATTTTTGATTGACAAAAAAGATAAAAACAACAACATTGTTAAAATCGCACTGCTGTTGGATACAAGTAATAGTATGGATGGTTTAATTAATCAGGCCAAAGCTCAGCTATGGGATATTGTAAATCAATTCTCTTATGCAAAATGTGGAAATGGGTACAGGCCTGGTTTGCAAATTGCGCTATACCAATATGGAAATGACGGACTATCTTCAAGGGAAGGTTATATTCAACAGGTTATAGGATTCAGCAGCGACCTGGATGAGATTTCTGAAAAACTTTTTTCACTCAGCACAAATGGCGGGGAAGAATATTGCGGGGAAGTTATTCAGACTTCATTGCGTCAGTTAGACTGGGGAAAGAATCCTGATAACTTAAAAATGATCTTTATTGCAGGAAACGAACCTTTTACTCAGGGAAAACTAAATTACAGGGACGCTGTGACTAATGCCAGAGAAAAAGATATCATTGTAAATACCATATTTTGCGGTAATTATCAGCAAGGAATTAACACAGATTGGAAAAAGGGTGCTACACTAACCGGGGGCGAGTATATAGCCATAGATCATAATAAACAAATTGTTCATATAAATACTCCATATGACGATGTCATCATTAAACTAAATTCAAAATTGAACAGCACCTATATATCTTATGGTGCCAAGGGAAGCGCAAAACTACAATTGCAATCAAGACAGGATGACAATGCTATGGAATTGGAAGAAGCGGTAGCTGTTAAGCGTGCAGTTAGTAAAAGTTCAGGGATGTATAAGAATTCGACCTGGGATCTGATAGATGCAGCTGAAGATGATAATTTTGATGTATCATCAATAAAGAAAGAAGAATTACCTAAAGCACTGAGAGATAAGTCGAAAGCAGAACTTACTGCTTTTATAGGTGAAAAAAAGGCTGAAAGAACAAGGATTCAAAAGGAAATACAGGAGCTAAATGCACAGCGTGAAAGCTATATCAGCAAACATACCCAACAGGAAAAGGGAGAGCTTGAAAATGCTATGTTAAAGGCAATAAAAAGACAGGCTGCCGTAAAAAAGTTTAAATGGGAATAAACTAAAGTTGTAGTTTGTATTAAAAGTGGGTTTGGCAGAATAACTTGTTAAGCCCGTTTTTAATTTGCGCTTGGACAGAAACAGTCATATCTGTTTTCCCTGGTGGGTCCAAAATCATAACCCAGGGTAATCTGGTGAAACCCGCCGTTATCTAATCTAATATCTCCGGATTGGTAAGAGTAGTTATAGGAGAACATAAATCTGTTATAATTGATACCTATAATTGGGGTAAACAATTGAAGTCTCTGTTCGCCAAAAGTACCATCAACCTGGAACTGGGCACCATCAAAACTCCTTCTGTACGAGAGACCTGCCCAAAGGGAACCCCAACTCATTTCTCTATAGACCTTGGCATTGAGGTCTACAGTTTTCTCTTCGGTAAAATCTGTTAATTGAAAAAGTATAGAAGGTTCAATCTTCCACAATCCTTTTCCAAAAACATAGCCAGCATTAATTAAATACCTCCTTAAATTATCAAATTCAATAGCTGTATAAAGGTCCCGTCCGGTACCCAAAATGTTTAAGGCTGCGAAATTTATATAGAATTCCATGTAGTTATAGGACATCCCTAAATCTATATTAAAATATCCAACACTATTTTTCCCTCCTGTAATAATTGGATCCGGGATAACCGACTGGAATTCTGTTTCATCAAGACTACTCTGAATAAAGCCTGCATTCAGCCCGAATGACAACTGATTTAATATCCTTATTTCAGGCCCTAACTGCAAATGATGCGCGTATGTTAGCTTTGCTCCTGTTTGAGAGTGATAGCCATTAGCATCATTAAATATGATAACACCTACCCCACTTGAACTCTCGGGAATCCTGTAATTTGCGCTAAGTGTCTGCAAACTGGGCGCCTCATCCACACTAAACCATTGTTTCCTGGCTGTAAGTCTTATTTTACCACCATCGCTAATACCTGCCATTGAGGGGAATACTAAATAGTAATTATCTGCTAAATAATCAAAATACACAGGAATACCCTCCTGTGCAGTCAAAGAGCTGGAAAAAGCTACATATGTAAACAGAATCAACAGGAGTTTTTTCATCGAAGAATAGGGCGTGTTTAATGCAGTTTCGTTCAAATATAAAGTATAACGGATGAAATAGAACATTATTATATATACGTAGGAAGGGAAAATGGTTGTATTTTTGCGGAAAACAAATACGATGAAAGAATACGTAATCACAGTTGTAGAAACGAACAACCCGGCTATTTTAAAATTTGAGACTAACCATTTTCTTACAAATGGGAGTAATTTCGAATTCAAAAATATTGATGACGCAAAAAATTCTCCACTGGCACAACAATTATTTTACCTTCCATTTATAAAAACCATATATATTTCTGGTAACTTCATAGCTCTGGAACGCTTTGATATTGTAGATTGGCCATCCGTTAAGGACGAGGTAGCGCAGCAGTTGGTTGAATATTTAAACGCCGGGGAACCAATTGTGAATGAAGAAGATGACACAAAGAAAGTGGCCATAACCATATATGCAGAAATTACCCCAAATCCGGCTGTAATGAAATTCGTCGCAAACAGGAAAATTGTTCCTGCTATGTTTGAATTTAAAAATCTTGATGAGGCAAAAGGTTCTGATCTGGCCAAAGAGTTATTTCACCTGCCTTATGTTAAAGAGGTTTTTATGGATGAAAATTATGTTTCCATTACAAAATATGAGGTTGCCAGTTGGGATGAGATTACCATGGAACTTCGAGAAATGATCAGAAATTTTATTGCTGATGGAAATGAAGTAGTTTCCAGCAAAGAAGCTACAGTTAAATCTGCAGGCTCTTCTAATGCTCAGACAGAGAATGAAACATTAGACAACACTTCTCTGGAAATTATTAATATCCTGGAAGAATATGTAAAACCTGCAGTTGCCAGTGATGGCGGAAATATACTTTTCCAATCCTATGAGGAGGATAGTAAAACTGTGAATGTTATTCTCCAGGGTGCCTGCAGCGGATGCCCTTCTTCTACCTATACCCTGAAAAATGGAATTGAAACCATGTTAAAAAATATGTTGGGAGATAAAGTATCTGAGGTGGTTGCGCTGAACGGATAATTTAGCATTAAATTATTGTCCCTTCCCTTTTTATTTGCTACCTTATCGTAACACTAAAAAGAAGTATTATGGCAGTTTTAAAAGTTATTGAAATACTAGCAAATTCGAATGAAAGCTGGGAAGACGCTACAGAAAAAGCGGTTGCTCACGCATCAAAATCCATTAACAATATCCGTTCGGTATATGTAAATGAACAAAGTGCGACAGTTAAAGATGGTAAGATAGACGACTATCGTGTTAATGTCAAAATCACTTTTGAAGTTAAGTAAACAATCTCAAAAAAATATAAAGCGCCGATATGGCGCTTTTTTTATGCTCTTTAATAAGTAGTAACTTTGCGTATGCCTAAGCTCAAATACACATTACTTTTAGTCTTGGTTACCTTAAATAGTTGCTCTCAAAAAAAAGATACCATGTCATACAAACATACCAATGCCCTGATAAATGAAAGCAGCCCTTATCTGTTACAACATGCTCATAATCCTGTAAACTGGGAACCCTGGAGCACAGCAGCCCTGGAAAAAGCCAAAAAGGAAAATAAATTAGTGCTTATAAGCATAGGATATGCCGCCTGTCACTGGTGCCATGTAATGGAAAAAGAATGCTTCGAAGATGAAGAAGTTGCAAATCTGATGAATGAAAAATATATCAATATAAAAATTGACAGGGAAGAACGGCCAGATATTGATCATCTTTATATGGATGCTGTTCAAATGATGACGGGAAGAGGGGGATGGCCTTTGAATGTGGTTACATTGCCAGATGGACGTCCATTTTGGGGAGCCACGTATGTAAAAAAAGAGGATTGGATGAAAGTTCTAAATGAACTCACCAGACTTTACCAGGAGCAGCCCGAGAAGATAAATGGATATGCCAAAGACCTGGCTGAAGGGATTAAGGCAATTAATCTTGTTGAAATTGCCCCCAATTCTCAGATTTTAACTGAAGATCAATTAGATAATTCTGTAAAGAAATGGTCTCGCTATTTTGATCATAATTATGGAGGCTATAATCGGGCTCCCAAATTTATGATGCCCGGCAACCTTGATTTTTTATTGCATTATGCGACATCCAGAAAAAATGATAACCTCCTGGAGTATGTCAATTTAACTCTTACCAAAATGGCTTATGGAGGAATTTTTGATCATTTAGGGGGTGGGTTTTCGAGATACTCCGTTGATGGAAAATGGCATGTTCCCCATTTTGAAAAAATGCTATATGACAATGGCCAATTAATAAGTTTATATTCAAAGGCATATGCTGTAACTCAAAATCCGCTATACAAGAAAGTGGTGGAAGAAACAATTGCATTTATTACCACGGAGCTTATGGATAGCACTAATGCATTCTATGCATCATTGGATGCCGATAGCGTTAATGAAACAGGGGAATTGGAAGAAGGAGCGTTTTACGTTTGGCAAAAAAAAGAATTACAAACTTTACTCACTGATAAATTTGATCTTTTCAAAGATTATTATAACATTAACGACTTCGGCCTCTGGGAACATGGCAACTATGTCTTAATTAGGGATAAATCTGAAGAGGCAATAGCCAAAAAACACAGGATTTCTGTTTCTGAAATCAATGAAATTATTTCAAACTGTAAGGAAATTTTAAATAATGTCCGGAATAACAGAAACCGCCCTAGATTAGATGATAAAATCCTTTGTTCCTGGAATGGACTAATGCTAAAAGGGTTGACAGACGCCTACAGGTTTATCAAAAATGGTAATTATCTGGATCTGGCTATAGAAAATGCTACTTTTATTAAGGAAACCTTTATGAAGAAAGATGGCAGCCTATACCATAATCATAAGGATGGAAAAAGCACCATTAATGGGTATCTTGAAGATTATGCAACGGTAATAGATGGATTCATTGGACTTTATGAAATAACTTTTGATGAAAATTGGCTTAACACCGCAAAAAAATTAACGGATTATTGCATTGCTAATTTCACTGATGAAAAAAGTGGTCTGTTCTTCTTCACTCCCAAACAAGATTCTTTTGTCATTAGAAGAACCATAGAAAAGGCAGATAATGTAATCCCATCATCAAACTCCTTTATGGCTAAAAATCTATTTAAATTATCACGGTTTTTTCCGGATGAGAATTTCGAAAATATAGCGCGACATATGGTAATGAATCTGCAACAAAGTTTTGAGAAAGATACGGCAAGTTATGCCAATTGGCTTCATCTGGTTTTGTATTTTCAAAAACCCTTTTATGAAATAAGTATAGTTGGGGAAGACTTTATGAAGACAGCAAGTACCATGCAACAATCCTATTTACCCAATGTCGTGTTTGCAGGAGCTAAAGAGGAGAGCGGATTATCATTAATTCAAAACAGATATGTGGCCAATAGCACGCTTATTTACCTTTGTGAGCATGGTTCTTGCAAGTTGCCAACCACGGAAATTAGATATGTTTTAAATCAACTTAAATAAGATTACTTAATTCTATATCTTTTCATTGAATTTCTTAATAATATTGCATAAAAAATAGAACGAATGGAAAATTTATCCAACTACGATCAATACCTATCTATGGCTGCTAATTGGTTTTGGGATTTTGCCCCAACTTTTGCCTTTGCGTTAATTATTTTATTAGTGGGTTTATGGTTAATAAGACTAATTAACCGTTTTGTACGAAAGTTTTTTGAAAAAGCAGATTATGACCTTGCTCTTGAGTCCTTCCTAATGCAGATAATAAGCGTAGGGTTAAAAGTAACACTCTTTGTGGCTGTTGTTACACAGTTAGGAGTTAAATCTTCTTCCTTACTGGCTGTTTTGGGATCAGCCGGACTGGCAATTGGATTGGCACTTCAGGGCTCTCTGGCAAACTTTGCCGGGGGAATATTAATACTATTTTTCAAACCTTTTAAGGTAGGAGACTGGATTTCGGCACAGGGGGTAGATGGTACTGTAAAGGAAATCACCATATTCACTACAAAGTTAAATACCTTTGGAAATCAGCTGGCAATTATTCCTAATGCCCAACTCTCCAATAACAATATTATAAATTATAATGCCGAAAAAACGAGGAGAGATAAAATTGATGTGGGTATCAGTTATGGTTCAAATATTAAAGAAGCCAAAGACATTCTCTTACAAATATGCAAAGAACAGGCAACTATACTAAAAGAGCCTGAGCCCCAGGTATTTGTCGGTGAATTAGCAGAAAGTTCTGTTAATCTTAGCCTGCGCTTTTGGGCTAAAAATGAAAATTTTTGGGAGGCTCATTTTTTTGTAATTGAAGAGCTTAAAAGCAGGTTCGATAAAGCAAATATCGAAATTCCATTTCCACAAAGAGTGGTGCATAGGCAGGGTTAATATTAACACCTATTTGCATTACTCAATTAGTGCGAATTGCTTTCAGGTTTTACCTCGTTGAACAATGAAATCCTTTAAATAATCAGGTTCAAAATAAGCGTTGTTTTCAAAGTTATTCAACCCGAATTCTCTAAAAGACAGTGAACACATCTCTCTTGCGGAAGGAACTACCGAATCATCAAAAATAAAATTCGGATGGTCCAGTATTTCGCGACATTTAAGGGCTCCATTTCCAATGACATATACCTGACCCTGTTGCGTGAATTTGTCATATATATTCGGCTGAACCTCCTCTACCCCGGTTTCCCTAATCTGTTCATGATTCGAATTAAACACTGCGGAATAAACCTCCATACGCCTAGCATCCAGAGCAGGAATTACAACTCCTTCCTGTAACTTAAGTTGAGATACCATACTTTCTAAAGTGGAAATTCCGATAAGAGGAATATCCAGGGCAAAACAAAGCCCTTTGGCGGCAGAAACACCAATACGCAAACCTGTATAAGATCCAGGTCCTTTACTAACCGCAATGGCATCGAGATCAGTGATGGATATCGCAGCTTCCTCAAGAGTTTCCTTTATAAATTGATGTAAGTCTTCAGAATGGGAGTAGGACGCATTATTGTGCTCTTTTAGGGCAATCATGCGGCCATCTTTAGCAATGCTTACAGAACAATTGGTGGTAGCCGTCTCAATATTTAGAATTATTGCCATAACTGTGGAGCAAATATAAAAAGACCTGTTGGGTATAAACAACTCAACAGGTCCAAACTAAAATTTATTTTATCATTAATCAATTACAATTGGTAGTCCGAAATAGAATTCTAATACTTTTATTCTAAAAACGTAGTCATATTTGGTACGTATCACTTCAGCTTCCGCATTGTCAACTCTTGCCTGCGCCTGGCTGTAATCAAATGAATTCATAATACCAACATCATATCTTTCTCTAGAGTAATCCAAAGCCAATCTCCTGGCCTCCCTTGTTTTAAGGGCGGCGTCATAGGCTTTAGAGCTGTTAACTACATCAACATACGCTTGATTTATGTTGGTTTCCAGATCCAATTTATTTTGTTCCAGATCCAGTTCAGCTTTTATGACATTAATTTGTGATCGTTTAATCTTATTTCTTGTGCTCCAACCATTAAAAACAGGTATATTAATTTGTACCCCATAACCGACACCATCATTTATCCATAATTGATCTCTAAATGGTATTACCTGCCCGGTTACGGCATCTAAAAACTGATCCGAGTAGCGCGTATTATAGTTAAAAAATGCACTAAGTACTGGATAAGTTTCTCCTTTAGCCAGAGATAAATCTTTCTCAGCCAATTCTACATTGGTCTCAAAAAATTTGGTTTCATACCAGTAAGTCATAGCTTTATCAAAAATTGCCTTAGGTGAATTTTTCAAAATGTCCGCGGCAGGCACCTCAAAATCTACATCTGAAATATCAAAGTTTTCATAATCCGTGATCTGAAGTAATTGAGCTAAACTAATACGATTTATAAGCACATCGTTCTCTGTATTGATAATTTGCTGCTCTTGGGTTGCAGCAGTCGCCTCAACTTCCAATAAATCTCCTCTAGCGACCACACCTGACTCAACTAATTCCCTGGTTTTGTTTAAATCCTGTTCTGTAACGGCATAAAGCGCTTTGGCAACTTTTGCAGCTTCCTTACTAGACAAAATATTTAAATAATTTATAGCCACATTTAATCGAATATCATTGACCAGATCGTCCAGACGATATTGGTTTGCGATTACGTTAAGCTTAGATCTGTTGAGCCTGTGAATATTTCTAACTCCATCAAATAAAAGTACAGAGGAGGTAATACTTCCGGAAGAGGTTATTTGTGTAGTGTTTACCGGTTGATTATTAGTTGGATCAAAAGAGAGACCCGTATTACTTTGACCATTCAAAGCTCCATTTAAATTAGGAAGAAATGCGCCTATGGCATCAGATTTGTCGATAGTGGCATTTTCCAGGTCCAATTCAAATTGTTGAATGGAAAGGTTATTTTCTAATGCGTATGTAATGCATTCTTCGAGTGTCCATATCTTTTTCTGTGCCATTGCCATTCCTATCGCACATAGAAGTAAAAGTGCAGTTAGTTTAAATTTCATCTGTCGTTTTTTAATAATTATACTTTATTGACTATTCGTATTAACTTAATTATGCGTCTTCTTCTTCAGTTTCTTCTTCTTCCTCGCCTTTTTTAATCGGCTCTGTTTTATTCCAGACCTTTACTTCATCTTCTTCCGTTATGCCCGAGATAATTTCCACATTAACCCCATCCGAAATTCCTATTTCAACATCCTTGCGCTCAAATTTCTGATCACCTACAGCAACTTCAACATAGGGTTCATCTGTTTCCTTATCAAATTGAAGTAGTGCTTCAGGTATTACCATAACACTGTCCTTCTTTTCAAGTACCAGTGATGCATTTGCACTATATCCTGCCCTGATCATAAAATCTCCTTCCACAACGACATCGCCTTCTATCTTAAATTGTACCGCACCAGATTCTTCAATGCCTTTTGGTGCGATAAATTTTAACTTTGCTTCAAATTTTTGATCATCAATGGCTCCCAAACTAATTTCGAGGGGCATACCTATCTCAAGTTTCGCTACTTCTCCCTCATCAACCTTTCCTTCAAATATCATCTTGCCCAAATCGGCAATAGTAGCTATAGTCGTTCCGTCATTAAAGTTATTGCTCTGAATTACCTGATCTCCTTCCCTTACCGGTATTTCCAACAATGTGCCAGCAACCGTAGCTCTAATATTGGTGTTGGCACTAGAAGAACCACCTGCAGAACCTCTTCTGATAATCAGATAATCTGCACGGGCATTATCTAATTCCTGAACTGCCTGGTCATATTGTAATTGCAAAGTGTTAAAATCCTGGCTGGAAATAACCCCTTTATCAAATAAGGCCTTATTTCTTTTATATTCAATTTCGGTATTATTTAATGCGATCTCTGCATTCCTTACTCTTCCACGAGCCTGGTTCAAGGATTGTTCATTGGGCACCACTTTAATAACCGCAATTAAATCACCCGCCTTAACCTGGGCGCCCTCTTCCAGATAAATTGTTTCAATAATTCCGGAAATTTGAGGTTTGATCTCAATCTCGTCCTCGGGGATTACTTTGCCTGTGGCTACCGTTTTCTTCTCAATATCTGAAGTAAATGGATTTTTAGTTTCGTATGTTATGGCTGATTTACTATTGGATTTTATAAAAAACGCCGCAGCCCACAATGCTCCAAGCCCCAAAATCCCAATCAATATATATTTTACAATTTTGTTCATCTTAATCGAATGTTAGTATCTAGTTAATGGTTTTGTTTATTCTTCTCTTAGTGCATCTATAGGCTTAATACTCACAGCCCGCTGCGCGGGGATTGAACCTATTAGTGTTCCCAGTATTATCATTATAGCCAAGGCTCCCAGAACAAATGGTATGGGAACCGTGGGATTCGTATATGGAAAATTAATATCGGCAGTAAGGTTATTGATCAAGCTTAATACCCCGGCTCCTAATATGATCCCAACTATTCCTGCAATCATTGTTAGGAATACAGATTCTAAAATTATCAGTGAACGGACTTCCCTGGGTGTAGCGCCTAATGCGCGGCGAATGCCTAATTCCTTAGTACGCTCTTTAACCGATATCAGTAGTATATTGCCAATCCCAATAACCCCTGCCAGGATAGTTACTACTCCAACAATTAAGGATAAAAAGGTAATCCCGTTTGCAAAACCCATAATCTTATTAAAAATTTCACCAAGATTAAAAGCCCCAAATGCGCGTTCATCCTCAGGATGCACCCTATGTATGCTTCTTAAGACGGCCTTAATATCCTTTTCAACCTGAATCACATCGGCATCGTCATAAGCGGCAATGGTAAAAAATTGAACTTCCTCACCGGTATTGTAGAGTTTTTTGAAGGTTGTAAAGGGAATATAAATATCCCCATCAGTACCAAATGGGGTTGTCTGAGAGAATTTATGAACCCCAACTACCTGAAAATAAATATTTTCTACTCTGATATAAGCTCCTATGGGGTCTTCATCCTTATCAAATAACTCCTGTTGCGTCCGCTCACCGATAACACATACTTTACGAGCCTGATCAATATCTTCGTCGTTTATAAATCTTCCGTTATCATAAATCTTCTGGGTTGCGATTTTTGCAATCTCTGGAAAATACCCATATACAGCATAACTGTTAGATTTAATACCCCTCACAGTTAACGCCGACGCACCCCCAAAAGCACCTTTCGTATTTACAGGTGCTATATATTGTATTTCAGGAATCCGATTTTTCAAAACCTCTGCGTCCTTTACTTTTATTCTCAGAATCCTTCCTGTTTTAAATCCTGCATAGGGCATACTGGTACTCTGAGACCATGCCCAGATACTGTTTTTAGCCACTGTTTCGAAGTTCTTTTCAAATCCGTTATCCATTCCTTTTGCAGCCCCAGCCAGGGCGATATATATAAAAATACCCCATAAAACACCTATAACAGTAATGATAGTCCTGGTCTTGTTCTTTCCGATAGATCCGAAAATTTCCTGCCAGGTATTTTTGTCAAAAAGAAATCGAATACTATTCATCTCGTAATGCTACTATAGGTTTAATGCGCGCTGCTCTTTTGGCCGGAATATATCCTGCAATTGCCCCAAATAATATTAAAACAAGAGTTGCAATAATTGCCACGGCAGTATTTATATATGGATTTGTTATGAAATAATCTTCAGCCAAAGTCTCTCCTAAAGAGGATAGCAGGGCAATACCAATTAACATCCCTGTAAACCCGGATACTGTTGTGATAAAAACCGATTCAAGTAAAATTGTACTGATCACGGCCTTTGGAGTCGCACCTAAGGCTTTTCGTATTCCTAATTCCTTTGTCCGTTCCTTAACCACAAATACCATGATATTGCTAATTCCAATTATACCGGCTATAATTGTCCCAAAAGCCACAAAAGCCACGATAATTTGCAATACACGAGCAAATTGCTGATTTTGTTGTAATTGATCTGCAACATTTCTGATGAATATTCCATTTTGATCGTCTGGACTTATAAATTTCTTCTCCTTAAAAAACTTATCCAGACTACGTTCAAAAGCTATGGCTCCCACATAACCCATTTCAGGTTTAAAGGCCACAACTATCTGGTCTATTTTATCTGTATTTTTCTCAATTAGTTGCAACGTAGTATAAGGGATATATATACCACGTTCTTCTCTATCGCCACCATCATCCTGAAAAACACCTATGACTTTGAAAACACTTCCACCAACATCCACGTATTTACCAATAGCATTTCTTCCTCCAAACAGGTCCTGTTCCACTAATCGCCCAATCACAGCATGTTTTGTCTTATTTTTAATATCCTCCACATTCAAGTACCGGCCTTTCATAATGATGGTCTTTTCAGCAAATTGGTGACCCCAATCTACCCCGGTAGTGTTATAATTGTCGGATTCTTCCTTAAATTTTACCAGCCTGTTTCTTGTAATTCTAGGGGTTACATAATCAAGAAACATCGGAAAATTTTTCTTAATGTCCGCGAGATCGCTATTTTCAAATTCAATTCGCCTTGAGGATTTATACCCTTTATACGGGACTGTAGTTTTTCCGGGAAAGAAATAAAGTACATTGGTGGCGTCTTCCTGGAAAAATTTGTCAAAAGTGTTAATTAGGCCGTTTCCCAGACCAAAAAGAGAAACAAAAATTAATATCCCAAGAGCCACTGTAAAACCTGAAAGAAAGGTCCTAAGTTTATTTTTTTGGATAGTTTCAAATATCTCGTTCCAGGTGTCTCTGCTAAACATACTCTGATGCTCTTACTTGCTTTACTTTTTTATCTTCAACAATAACTCCATCTTTAAGGTAAACGATCCTTTTACACATATGAGCTATATCATCTTCGTGAGTTACCACCAAAATTGTATTTCCCTGGTCGTTAATCTTCTGTATTAAATCCATAACCTCATAAGATGTTGTGCTATCCAGGGCTCCTGTTGGTTCATCAGCAAGAAGTACTTTTGGTTCCGAAGCCATAGCTCTGGCAATGGCAACTCTTTGATTCTGGCCACCTGAAAGTTCACTGGGTAAATGAGTAGCCCACTCTTTAAGACCAACCTGTTCCA
>Ga0265303_10000873_pt1 | contig 17864 bp, 16 predicted proteins | sample Helome_2_FD_192494 | JGI IMG/M metagenome (GOLD analysis project Ga0265303, IMG submission 192494) | Marine sediment microbial communities from subtidal zone of North Sea - Hel_20160317 (Illumina Assembly) | ecosystem: Environmental > Aquatic > Marine > Subtidal zone > Sediment ... | reverse complement strand
CGGGTCGATACTGATGTCCGTCCGCGCGCATCGGAACGCCTCGCCGGATTGCTCGGCGAGCTGATCTCTCAGTGAGGTAAACGTTGCGTCAGACAGCACAAAAACATTCTACGGGCCAACCCAATCAAGCCCAAAGCGACCGCTCAAACCCCGCCATTACTTGAGCACGCCGGTCTCTCTGAGAATGAGCTCGGCCAGCTCGGCTGGTTTCTCCATGGGAACAAAATGACCAGCATCGGCAATGATGGTGCTCTCTGCCTGCTGAAACTGCTTCGTCAGCACATCGACGATTTCCGGCGGATGCGTTGTGGACTTTGCTCCGGCCACAATATGCACCGGAGCCTGCACTTCGCCCAGCCTTTCAAAGGCACCGTGGGCCCCGGCCATCGCGAAGACCTCTGCTTCGTCGCTCGGGGCGCAGCTCAAGACGAAGTGATCCCCCTCTGGGCGGAGGCCCCCTTCGACATACCCAGCCATAGCTCGCGGATCCCAGGAGGAGAATATGGTTTTCGACATGAAGTTCTCGTACGCGGCGTCGCGACTCTCGAACGAGTTCCTGCGCCGACGGGCGGCCCTCGCTATTCGGATATCGGGCATCCGCTCCTTTGGACCGGGAAACACGATCGGCTCCACCAACACGAGCCGGTCAAAGGTCCCCGGAGCCAAAATCTCAGCCATCGCTAGGGCCGCCGCGCCCATGGAATGTCCAATACCTATCCGAGCTCCATGGGCGCCGCCCATGGAATGTCCAATACCTATCCGAGCTCCATGAGCGCCGCCAGCATCACGTTCTGAGGCGGTCACCTGTTCGAGCGCGAAGCCGGCCAAGTCCCACCAATCGATGGGATGAGAAGCCGGCGGGCCTGAACCGTGTGCCGGGTAATCCCAAGCCACCATCTGACCATCTGAAAGACCGAGCTCATCGATGGTGGCGGCCCAGGTCTCCTTGCAGAAGCCCGTGGCGTGAGAAAAATACAGCAACCCTCGACTAACGGTGGGAAGGAGTGCCCGCACCAACGTGGTTGTTGATACCCTCAAAAAGACGGATGAAGTTGTAGACGTCTTTCTGTGTGTCGCTGGACCAATCGTCGAAGTAGAACACGCGGGTCCAAGCCACCACGGCCCCGAGGTGCGGGACACCCTCAGCGTCCTGGATGCCGGTGTAGGCAGTCATCATGAGGTTTTCACCGCTAAATTCTTCCAACGCTCCTCGCATCCCGTCGGTGAGCTCGGAACAGGTGTCGGAGCAATCGTACGTGAGTACGACTCCCCCGTCTTCAAGGTTATGGACGAAGAGCTCGGCTGGCACGGGATCTTCGTGTTCGGTCCAAGCCGCAAGGGACCCGAAGTGGGGACCCGACGACGGAGGCTCACTGTTATACGGGGTGTGCGGCTCATCAACCGAGCTGAGATGGAAGTTGCCGAGGCTCCCGTACACGACGCCTGGAGGCTCTGGAGAGAACACAACAGCCGCGATTAAGCCCCCCGCAACGAGCACAATAACCAGCACGGTCTGAATGCTCTTTCGGCGCACGGAGGCGGCCTTATCCGCTGTCTTTTCTTCTAATTGGCGGATCTTCTCCGCTTCAGCTCCACGTCCGCTACTTCTTGCCATTGTGATTCCTTGGTTCGCTCTGAATACCCGCAGTAGGGATGGAGCGTAACCGATATTTCTTGCAACGTGGCCGAGTGTCGGATTTGCGAAGGTTCGCTATTCGTCGGCGCTGGTCCGATTATCGACCCCAACAACTCCGTCAATGCGGCGCACGAGCTCTTCCAAAAGGTGCCCTTCGGCCTGATCTTCCGTTGTCCCAATCAGCGTCACCACTCCGTCAACCACCTCAACGTCAATGGAGTCAACGTCCCACTGGAGTACACGCTCGACGAGATCGTGTCGGATCTCGTCTCGGATAACGTCATCCGGTCGGCTGAACGCCGACACTACATCAGCACGCGAAATAAGACCTATCAAGCGCCCATCGTTGTCGACTACGGGGAACCGCTTGACACCGTGGCTGACCATGGCTCGAGCTACTTCCGTCAAGCTCGCCTCTTGGTACATAACAAATGGATGTTCTGTCATTACTGAGGCAACTGTTTCGGAAACCTCGACGTGAGGTACGTCACTGCTGGCATCGAGAAGCCCGACTCGTCCCATCAGTTTTTCTGCGGTCCGATTCAGGAAGTCCGCCTCCGTAATGATCCCAACCAGTGTTTCGTTCTCAATAACGGGCAGTCCACTCACTCGCCGATCAAGCATGAGGCGAGCAGCCTCTTTAAGAGTGGTTGATGGTTCGACCGTGATGACATCCGTAGTCATGACATCGAGTACTTGCATCATTCATCTCCTTTTGAGGACTTTACGATGAGCACGTCACACTTTGCGTAGTGCAAAACCCGGTGACCGGTGCTCCCTAAGAAAAAGGCGGCTAACTCGGAACGACCACGAGAACCCAAAACGATCGTCGTGGCGTCAACGTCTGCGGCGTACTCGAGGAGCGCATCTGGCGGATACCCCCGCACCGTGGCAAAGGTAACCGGAACGTTGGCTAGACCCAGCAGGTGATCTATGGCAGCCTCGGTCGCGGCAGCCTCGCTGTTGGCCATAGCATCGGGATCAAGCGCAGCCTCAGCCATCGCCACCAGGACCGAGGCGGGAAGGTAGACAGCGTGCACCGCGTGAACATCCGCCGACAACGGACCGGCTAGCTCAATCGCCCTGGCCAACGCCGCCACCGAATGCGCCGAGTCGTCGACGCCAACCACAAACCGCATCACTGATCCCATTCTTCTGGTGGATATACCTGCTCTTGCTTCGCCGCGAGGCGAGCCGCGTAAGCCGCCGCTTCTGACCTCCGGCTCATCTCCAACTTTGATAACAGATTCGAAACATAGTTTTTGACAGTCTTTTCTGCCAAGAACATCTCCTCGGCGATCTGCCGATTTGTGAGCCCATCAGCAATGTGAAAAAGAATCTTCGACTCTTGAGGCGTGAGCCTCGCCAACATGGGATCACCTGGATCATCGCCTCGCAACTTCCGAAACAACTTCTCGGTCATCGCCTCGTCCAACAAGGAGCCGCCAGCGGCCACGGTTCGGATGTTGTTGAGCAACGCTTCGGTATCAATTCGCTTAAGGACGTATCCCGAGGCTCCCGCCATAATCGCAGCCATCAGCGCCTCTTCGTCAGCGTACGAGGTAAGCATCAGCACTTTGATTTGGGGCCATCGCGATCGGATCTCCCTGCAGGCTTCGACACCCGATCCATCCGGCAACCGGACGTCGCAAACCACAACATCAGGAACATCAAATCCAACTCGACGGACGGCCTCCTCGACGGTCCCGGCCTCGCCTACGACCTCCATGTCGTCCTGGCTCTCCAGAATGCCGCGGATCCCTTGGCGCACAATCTCGTGATCATCTACTAGAACGATCCGCATTTCACTCCTTCGCGTACTTAGAGGCTACTCGGGTGTCAGGGCCAAAGGGCGGATGAGCGTCCCCTTCACAGGGGACGAAAGTCCCATGGCTCCAAACGAGTACCATTGTCGTGTGCATCGTAACGGACCCAACTCAAGCTCGGTTGCAGCTCTTGTGCAAGCAGCAGCCAGCGTCGTGCGACAAGCAGACCTCCGATCGGTTCTGCTGGAAACGATTGGCACCGCTATGAAATTGACGGGGGCCAAATATGGCGCCCTCGGGGTAATCGGCGACCACGGAACCCTTGTGGAATTCCATCATCTCGGACTCAAACCGAACGAAGCTGCAAACATTGGGCCGTTGCCCACGGGCGGTGGCGTCCTCGGCACGCTGATCCACCGCGCCGAGACAGTACGGATTCCGGAAATCTCCGAACACACCGACTCGCTGGGGTTTCCCGAACACCACCCAGAGATGCACACCTTCCTCGGCGTCCCTGTGCGCATGGGCGAACAAGTATTCGGCAACCTGTACCTGACGGAGAAGGCGGAGGAATTCACGCTTGAAGATCAAACGATTGTCGAGGCCCTCGCCGTCGTGGCAGGATCTGCCATATCGTCGGAACGCTTGCACGCCAGGCTCCGCAGCGTGGCCGTGGTCGAAGACCGCGAGCGGATCGCCCGAGATCTCCACGATGCGATCATTCAAGACATGTTTGCCGTTGGCCTGTCGTTGCAGGGTCTCGGAATGCGAGTCGAGGACTCTCAGACAACCGCTGCCCTCGAAGATGCCGTCGTTCGCCTTGACGAGGCTATCACCTCGCTACGTCAATTCATCTTCGGCTTACGGCCATCCATCTGGTCTGACCGAAGCCTGCATTCAGAGCTTGCGGACGACCTTAACCAGCTCTCATCCGCCTATTCGACCAATCTCAAATTACACCTTCGAGACGTCGGCCACATCGATAGCGACCTCGTAGATCATCTTCTGGCCATGGTGCGCGAGTTGGCTTCCAATGCCCTACGCCACGCCCGACCCACCGAGCTCATCGTTTCGCTCGACCGGTTTGGTGAGGAAATCGAAATCATCGTGGAAGACGACGGGGTCGGCTTCGACACAGCCAAACTGAGCAACGGCATGGGACGCCGCAATCTTGAGGAACGAGCCTCGCAGATCGACGCCAAATATATCGTCGTTTCCGAACCCGGCGGCGGAGCACGTGCCTCAGTCCGCGTCTCGATCTAACTCACGTCGGGTGAGGGGCCTCGTTCAGCGCGGCGGCGACTCCGTCCACGAATTCTTTGACGCACGCCTCGGCGATGCGGTGAAACACCGCCCGGTCCATGGATCGCCCAAATGTGCCCATTGGTGGCTCATAGTTTCCCCGGAGGGAAACCTGGGACGACCTCGGACCCACGGGCGCCAACACAACGTCGGCATCGAGCCGAGGGAACAGCCCAGGCGTACCCGTGGCAGTCCAGGCGATGGGCACGGTTATATGCTTCTCGCCTTGGATCTCGTCCCCAACCTGCAGCACGACCGTCTTCGCCAGAAGACCACTTTCCGAGGGACTCAGCCTGGCGCGCAGTTGCTCACCGTCTCGGTAGGCCGTACGTGCCCACCACTCGAATGGCTGCTCAGAAAACACATCGCGCAACTCTGAGAACCGTCGTTCCAGATTCGCGAAGTAGTAGATAAACATCCGGGGCGCATCTCTGCGCGGAGACGCAATAAACAAACTCACAACCTCCCTGGACGGGTGCGCACACCCAGCCCCGATCCCGAGGATCGGCCCGAAATCTCGTCAATCTTCACAAAGACGACGTCGGTCAATCCACCGACGGGGGAAAACACCGAGAAACTCAAAGGAGACCCGAGCACGTCCCGATATTTGGCAAGCATGAGCGAAACAGCTCGTTCTTTCTGAGCCCCATCAGGGAGAATCTGCGGAGCCCCCCAGACCATCGCAGACGACCACGCCCCTGTAACACTGTCATAGTTGGTCACGACCAGGTTGACCCGCGAGCCCTGACGTACTGCGTCCAGGCGACGACCTGGGCCAGTTCGGAACGCCAAGTTACCGTCCAGCATGACGTAGGAAATAGGACTGATGTACGGTTCTCCATCCGACACAACCGCCATGTGGGCTACTTCCCCATGATCCAGCACCGCCATCGTCTGCGAATCGGTTAAATCCTCCATGCGTCTCAAAATACTGTTTGAGGCATCGGTTGTCCTAGGGCCGCAGGTCACGTCGGATATGCCGAGTTACTCTGCCTCCTCGCGTATATACGAAATTGTGCATATACAACCGCTGCGGCCTACAATGAGCTACCCGATCAAAGGCTCACATCATGGACTCAAACCAGTACGGCATGATTATTCAAACCGAGGCGACACCTGCGGATGCGGAAGCGGCAGTGCGGGCGGCGCTAGCTGATCAGGGTTTCGGAGTCCTCACCGAGATCGACGTGGCTGCGACTATGAAAGCAAAGCTTGACGTTGACCGCAGCCCGTACAAGATTCTTGGTGCCTGCAATCCGACGCTAGCCAATCGCGCTCTCGATATCGAAGAGAGCATCGGGCTTCTCCTACCGTGCAATGTGGCGGTATATACCTCTGGGGAGTCCACGGTGGTCGCAGCCATGGAGCCAGAGCTCATGTCTTCAGTCACCGACAACGACGCTCTGGCGGTGGTGGCCGCGGAGGCGAAGCAACGCATTGAGGCTGCGCTTATCGAGACGGAGAAGGCTCTCGGGGTCTAATCTCGGCGATGTTGAACAGAGCGTCGCCCTGTGTCACGATCGGGATTTGGGTCATGCCGACGACGATCCCGTCAGTCGCAGCCTTGACGCTGGAACTCCGACCACCGCGCACATCGGAAATCGTAGCGAGAACCTGACCCGACTCTACGCGGTCACCCAAACCAGCCCGACATCGCATCAAGCCTGCTCGGCGGGCACGTATCCACTTGGCATTTTCGGCCAGAACGGTTCTCCGGCCGCGTGGCACGTCATCGATCATCTCTAATGCGCCCATGACCCGGAGTGCTCCATCAACCCCGGCCTGGATAACGGAATCCTCAAACCTTTGCCCCTCACCACCTTCAAAGAGCAAAGTCGTCATACCCTTCCCAGCAGCCGCCTCTCGCAGCGATCCGTCTCTCGTGCGGGCATGCAGCATGACGGGCGCCCCGAACACCTTGGCTAGTCGCCGGGTGCGTTTGTCCTCCAAGTCCGCCCGGATTTGAGGAAGATTTGTGCGATTCGACGTCCCGGTGTGAAAGTCCATCCCGACGTCGGAGCCTTCGACAATGTGTCGCATAAACAGGTCTGCCAGCCGAGCCGCCAGAGATCCTCGTTTCGACCCCGGAAACGACCTATTGAGATCGCGTCCATCCGGCAAATACCGAGATTGATTCACAAACCCGAACACATTAACCACCGGCACAGCCACCACCGTCCCCCGAAGAGCCTTGACATCGAGTCCTCGCATAACCGAATTAACGATCTCGACCCCGTTCAGTTCGTCTCCATGGATCGCCGCGCTCAACCAGACTCGTGGACCATCGATCTTGCCGTGGAATACCGTGACCGGCATCGAAAGCCAGGTGCCTGTCGGTAGACGGGCAACTGGGATTTCCAGCACCTTTTTGCGGCCAGGCAAGATCTTCTGCCCATTAAGCTCGAACGCCGTGCGCTTCACGCCCGTCCCCAGCGCCAAGATGGAGTGGACACGTTGGTTTCGATGTACTTGATGATCTCGCCGGCAATGTCCATCTGTGTTGCGGTTTCGATACCCTCGAGACCCGGCGAAGAGTTGATTTCCAAGACGAGCGGGCCGCGTATCGACTGAAGAATGTCCACGCCAGCAACTCCCAGGCCCATCGATTCAACCGCGGCAACCGCCACCCGTTCTACCTCCGGGCTCACCTCGATGACGCTGGCCGTGCCCCCACGGTGCAGATTGGACCGGAATTCACCGGGCTTGCTTTTTCGGCGCATCGCCGCGACCGCCTGATTCCCAATTACAATCACACGAATATCGGCACCATCGGCTTCCTCAATGAACTCTTGAACCAGGATGTTGGCGTCTAACTGGCGAAAGGCCTCAATCACCGAGCCCGCTGCTTTGCGCGTCTCGGCGAGTACTACCCCACTCCCCTGCGTTCCCTCAAGTAGCTTGACGACGACCGGTGCTCCGCCGACCGTGTCGAGGAGTCCATCGATATCTTTCGTGGCGTGAGCAAAGCCGGTTACTGGCATGTCCACCCCGGCTCGGGAGAGGATCTGGAGCGATCGGAGTTTGTCTCTAGATCGAGAAATCGCCTCGGATGGGCTGACCGTATACACGCCCATCATCTCAAACTGGCGCACCACTGCTGTTCCATAGAAAGTGTGCGAGGCACCAATTCTTGGGACCACCGCATCAAAGGTTTGGGGTTCCCCAAGAAACAGAACTGCGGGGCGTTCCGACGTGATATCCATGTAGCAACGCAGGTAGTCAACCACCTGCACGGCATGACCCCGTTCCCGAGCGGCTGCCACCAGTCGACTCGTCGAATACAGATGGGGATTACGAGACAGCACGCCGATCTTCAACTTGTCACCCAACTCTTGCTGGCATCTACGTAGAAACGTCTGCGAATGGCGCGGCGCCCGATGAGCATACGAAAACCCATGAGATCCCGTCGGGTCAGGGTGATGTCTGTTTTGAATTGCCGATTACCAAGCCGGATGGGGACGTGGATGACCGGTCGTAGCTCGGACTTGCCTCCCGTATTACGGACAGATCGCTCTCCAACTTGCCATGCTCCTGTTCGCAGCGATCCTTCCTGACTGCGCTGGACAGGGTGTACAGAGAACTCCAACCAAGTACCCTCGTCCCGACTTGAAGCGACTAGACCGGTTACATGAAGGGCACTCGTCGCCGCACCCGTATCGATCTTGGCGTTGATCGCGTCGATTCCCAGGCTAGGTAAGGCGACAGGCTCACGCCAGCCAATGATCTGCGGACTCTTCTTCATACGCCATGACACTAGCGCTGTCTGGACAACTGGCGCTCTGGCAGCTCGAGGCTGGCCGGCATCAGCAGCGAGCGGAGTTTTTCACTGAAAGGTGCCAAACGGACCGAGTTGGACGGCCATCTGACCTCTATCGAACCTTGCCCAGTTCGGCCATCGTAGAGGGCGTATTTCAAAGCAAATGGACAATGAGGAGCACCATGTCGGACTTGGATCTTGATCAGTGGAAGAAGAAAGCCGCGTGTCGCGGCTTGTCCCCCGCCGTTTTCTTTCCACCGCCAGGAGACCGTCGAGCTCTCAGGGTCGCCCGGTCCATCTGTGAAGGTTGCGAAGTGGCTTCTATGTGCCTTGAGGTTGGTCTCGCTCAAGCGGACGGAATCTTCGGCGGGAAAACCGCCACGGAACGTCGCCGCATCTTGAGAGATTTTGCCAGCGCCTAGGGAATGTAGTTCGTAAGAGCCTCGAGGTAGTTATGGCGCTCAAACTCTGACGGGTCAGGGGAATTCTGCTGGCTCATTGAGCCTCGAAGTTGAGAAACGGACTCGTACTCGTGCTCTATCAGCCAATCAGTCATCTCTTTGACCAAGGTGTCCAAGAAGTTCGGACCTCCGCGCAACAGCGCCGACGCCGTTTGGGTGATCTGGGCTCCAGCCATCAATAGTTTGATTACATCTTCCCCGGAACCCACCCCCGAGGTAGCAGCAAACTGGGTGGGGATTCGCCCGTACAGCATCGCTATCCATCGGAGCGGCACCCGCAGATCCGACGGTCGAGATAACTCCAGAGTTGGGTCTACCTTCATGTCTTCAAGACTTAGATCCGGCTGGTAGAACCGGTTGAAGAGCACGAGCGCATCTGCTCCCGCCTCAACCATCTGGCCCGCCATGTGGCCGAATGCGCTGAAGTAAGGACTGGTCTTGACCGCGATAGGGATACTGATGGACTCGGAAACGCTAGAAATCAACTCCAGGTATTGCGCTTCTATGTCCCGACCATCCATATCCGGATCGCCCGCGATGAGATACACATTCAGCTCGAGCGCGTCGGCACCGGCATCTTCGATTTGTTTGGCGTAACGCGTCCAACCTCCCGTTGTTGTTCCGTTGAGGCTGGCGATGACCGGGATGGAAAGCACGTTTTTCGCAACGGATACCAAGCCCAGATACGATTCTGGTCCTGTGTTGTAGTCATCCATCTCGGGGAAATAGCCTTCTGCCGATTCGGCAAAGCCTCCGCCGCCCAAGCCGAGCAGCGAGGCGAACTGGTGAGACTCGTGATCGATCTGCTCTTCGAACAACGAAGGCAAGACCACGGCTGGCGCACCGTGCGCTTCCAAGGTCCGCAAGGTCTCAATCGAACCGGTGAGCGGAGACGCCGATGGAACGATCGGATGAGCTAATTCAAGGCCCATATAGTTGGTTGTGGTGTCCATAGTCATTCCATGTCCTCCGGAATATGCCGATCAACATCTGCCAGTTGTTCGTAGAGTTCCCACCGAGCGTCGATATCCTCTTGGGCGAGACGGAATAAGGCTGTGGCGGCATCGGGATCGATCCGCTCCAACATTGCATATCGAGCCTCCGAGCGGGCAAACTCTTTGAACGTCTTTGAGGGGGCTCGACTATCGAGATGGAACGGATGTTTGCCATCAGCGGCCAGGCGGGGATCAAACCGATACAGCGGCCAATACCCTGAGTCAACGGCCTCTTTTTGATGCGTCATGCCGGTGGCCATATCGATGCCATGAGCGATGCATTGGCTGTAGGCGATAATGAGAGACGGGCCATCGAATGATTCGGCCTCTGTAAATGCCTTAACCGTTTGGGTGTTGTTCGCCCCAAGAGCGATTTGGGCGACATACACACCTCCGTATGCGGTCGCAATCATGCCAAGGTCTTTCTTGCCCGTCCGTTTTCCACCAGAGGCGAACTTGGCCACCGCGGCTCTCGGCGTTGCTTTCGACGCCTGACCGCCGGTATTCGAGTACACCTCTGTATCGAGCACCAGGATGTTGACGTTCTTGCCTGTGGAGAGGACGTGGTCGAGGCCCCCAAAGCCAATGTCATACGCCCATCCGTCGCCACCCACGATCCAGACGGTTTTATGGACAAGGGCGTCGGCCACGGTCGCGAGTCTGGCGGATCGCGCGTCGTCGCCCAACTTCTCTTTGAGCTCGGAGACTCGTTGCCGCTGATCAGCGACCTCCTGTTCGCTGGCTCCGCTCTCAGCCAATAGCGCGTCGACCAACTCCGGTCCGATCGTCGACTGCAACTCGCGCACCAAGCTGCGAGCTTCTGCTTGCTCTTGGTCGAGGGCCAGGCGCATTCCGAGCCCGAATTCGGCGTTGTCCTCGAACAGCGAATTGATCCATGCCGGGCCTCGTCCATCTGCATTTTTTGTCCACGGAGTGGTCGGCAGATTGCCACCATAGATTGATGAGCAACCCGTGGCATTCGCCACAGTGAGACGATCGCCATACAGCTGAGACAGCAGTTTCAGGTACGGCGTCTCTCCGCAACCGGCACATGCTCCTGAGAATTCCATCAGCGGCTCGAGAACCTGTGATCCTTTCACCGTTTCAGGGCGGACCTCCAACCTGGGACGCAACGGGATCTCGTCGAAGAAGTCCCATTGAGCTCGCGCCAGCTCAAGAATGTCCATCTTGTCGACCATGCCGAGCGCCTTAACATTTGCTTGTTCTTTGCTAATTGCTGGGCACACGTCGACGCAAACACCGCACCCCGTGCAGTCGTCTGGAGCGATCGCAATCGTGGTTGGACTGCCTCGGAACTCCCGACCTGACCACTCCTTGGTCAAAAACCCTTCCGGAGCGTCGGCAAGCGCATCATCGCCATAGACTTTGACCCGGATTGCGGCATGCGGGCACACCATGACGCACTTGGCGCAGTCGATACAAAGGGACGGCTCCCATACGGGTATCGATGTGGCAATGGAGCGCTTCTCGTACTTGGTGGTCCCCGTAGGAAATGTTCCGTCAATCGGCATGGCCGACACCGGAAGCAGATCACCCTTTCCTTCGAGCATGACCTGTGTCACTCGTTGCACAAAGTCTGGTGCTGAGCTGGGGATTCGCATGGCACCTGTTTCGATTGCCGTCACGCGGCCGGGGACGTCAACGCGCTCAAGGTGATCGACTGCGGCATCTATCGCCGCCTCGTTACGTTCCACGACTAAGTCACCAAATTTGGCATACGATTTGCGTACGGAACCCTTCATGGCTTCGACCGCGGTGTCGCCAGGAAGAATCCCGGCGAGGGAGAAGAAGCATGCTTGAAGAATCGTGTTGACCCGCCCGCCGAGTCCCACCGATCGCGCCACTTGGGCCGCGTCAATAACGTGGACCTCGAGGCCCTTGTTGACGATATGCTCTTGAGCCCGGAACGGGATTTGCTCCCACACTTCGGACGCCGGGTACGGCGAATTGATCAATATCGTCGCCCCCGGCTCGGCTACCTCCAACACATCGAGCGTTTCAAGAAAGCCGAACTGGTGAACGCCGACGAAACCTGCCTCCGAGATCAAATACGTGGACTGAATATCTCGCGGGCTCATGCGGACGTGACTGGTCGTGGTCGATCCCGCCTTCCGGGAGTCGTATACGAAATACCCTTGCGCAAACAGGTCCGTCTCTTCGCCAATTATCTTCACGGTATTCTTGTTGGCGCCTACCGTCCCGTCCGATCCAAGGCCGTAGAACACTGCTCGCGTCACGTCAGCCGGCTCGCTGAAGAGATCAGCTACTACTGGCAGACTGATGTGGGTCACGTCGTCTGTGATGCCCACCGTGAAATGCCGTCGAGGTTGGGGTGCCGCCAACTCGGTGAACACCGCAGCCGCCATGGCGGGCGTGAACTCTTTTGAGGACAGCCCATACCGACCGCCGTAGACGCCGGGCGCATGATCCCAAGCGGCCCCGCCCGCCGCCGTTTCTTCGGCAAGTGCAGCCACGATATCGGTGTATAGTGGCTCGCCGACCGACCCCGGTTCCTTGGTACGGTCGAGCACACCCAACGACAATGTCGAGGGTGGAAGGGCGGCCACGAGAGCCTGCGGGGAGAAGGGTCGATACAGCCGGACCTTGAGGAGGCCCACCTTCTCGCCCTGGCTAACCAGGGCCTCGGTAGCTTCCTCGGCTGCGCCTACCCCGGATCCCATGATGACCATGACCCGGGTGGCTTCGGGATGCCCTACATAGTCAAAGGGGTGATACCGTCGGCCCGTTCTCTCAAAGAGCTCATCCATGACCTCAAGTACCGTGTCATACAAATCGTCATATATCTGATTGATGGCTTCCCGTGCCTGAAAGAACACATCAGGGTTCTGAGCGGATCCCCTCAAAACGGGGGCGTCCGGAGTCATTTTCCGACCACGGAACGCAAATATGTCGTCGTCGGAGATCATCGCCCGAAGATCATCATCGGAGAGTTCTTTAATTTTGGCAACTTCGTGAGAGGTCCGAAAGCCGTCGAAGAAGTGAAGAAAAGGTACCCGGGACCGAAGCGAAGCGGCATGAGAGACCAACGCGAAGTCATGTGCCTCCTGCACGGATGCTGCAGACAACATCGCAAAGCCTGTAGACCGTGCGGACATCACATCTGAATGATCCCCAAAAATGGATAGTGCGTGGGTTGCCAGGGACCTGGCAGCCACGTGGATGACGCTGGGGAGAAGCTCTCCCGCCATTTTGTACATGGTTGGCAACATGAGCAATAGCCCTTGCGAGGCTGTGAATGTGGTGGCGAGGGAGCCACCTTGAAGAGCCCCGTGCAAGGCGCCTGCGGCACCGCCTTCGCTCTGCATCTCAATGACCTCTGGAACGGCATCCCACAGGTTCGGCTTCGAGCGCGACGCCCACGCGTCACCAATCTCCCCCATGGGGGAAGCAGGGGTGATGGGATAAATCGAGATGACCTCGCTTAACCGGTACGCCACCGACGCGGCCGCTTCATTGCCATCGACCGTAATGGCCATAGGTAACCTCTCCGTTGTCTAAACACTATTTTGGTGAGACCGCACCGGCAGCGATACGGGTCACATGACACAGCGAACAGGGAAGAAGTCCCGAGTTATCGGCTGGCCACCGACGGAATGTCGGCAAGATCCGGGGACCAGGCCTTCTGAGCGGGCCGAACCCGCATCCGAGCATCCACAACGACTACACCTTCGCCAGGTGCAAGGATCTTTACCGGGTTGAGGTCCATTTCATAGAACTCAGGAATAGCATCGACCAGCGCCGAGATTCGTAGCAAGGCCTCTTCTGTTCCTGGAATATCGCCAGCGGGGAGCCCGCGATAACCGTCCAGGAGCTTCGAAGCTTTGATGTCTCGGACCATCTGAGAAGCCTCAGCGTCGGTGATGGGGGCAACCCGAAAGGAGACGTCACCAAGGAGTTCGACATACACTCCTCCCAGGCCAAACACCATAAGCGGACCAAAGCTGGGATCCTCAGTCATCCCGATGAGAACCTCATGCCCGCCCGAAATCATCTCCTGGACGAGTACACCCTCAGCGTCATCTGTGGCGGCGAAGACCCGCTCGTAGGATTCGACGACCTCGTCCGGCAGAACGTCAAGGGCAATGCCGCCCACGTCCGATTTGTGTAGCGCGGTAGGCGAGATCACCTTTAGGACAACACTCCCGTCCATCCCCGTGGCCACTTCATACGCCTCGGCCGCGGAGCGAGTGATGGTCGTGATTGGCGTTCGCAGCCCATAGGCATGGAGGACCGCGTCGACCTCTTCAGGATCGAGCCACCCACCGTCGTCGCCCAATCGAGCGAGCGCACCGTCAACCACCCGTTGAGCTGCTTCCTGATCAATATCTTCAAAGACGGGGACATCTCCAAAGGGAGTCCTAACCCAGTCCGCGTACTCGGCGGCGCGAGCGAGCGCCTGGGCCGCCGCTTCCGGGAACTCATAAACCGGAATCGTGAAAGAGCCGGTGCCCATGGAAACCTCGTCACCTTGCATGAGCACAGAAATCATCGTCTTGGAACCCGCGAACGGTTCCGCGGCGGCAAGGACGGCTTCGGCGATCTCTACGCCCCCCTTGGGAGTGGTGGGAATATGGATGCCAATGAGCGCGTCAATCTCGTCTGAGGCCAGAAGCGTCTTCACCGCATGGGCATATTCGGCGGGACCGGCTGACGCAATGAGATCCACCGGATTGCGGGTAGCAGCCTCCGCCGGCAGCACCTTTCCCAATTCCTTTTGGAGCTTGGCTGAAAGCTCAGGCAGCTCAAGCCCGGCGGACTCAATCGTATCCGCAGCCAGGATGCCAGGGCCGCCAGCATTCGTGATCACGCCAACCCGTCGGCCGTTGGGCAATGGTTGCGAAGACAACAACGATGCGATCGCGAACAGCTCTTCCATCGTATTCGTGCGGATAACGCCCGTTTGTCGAAACAATGCGTCAACCGCAGTATCTGAACTCGCCAGAGCGCCCGTATGGCTACTAGCTGCCCGACTGCCCGAGGCGGTTCGCCCGGATTTGAGAGCGACGATTGGCTTGTTACGCGCCACCCGCCTGGCCAACCGACCAAAACGCCGGGGATTTCCGAAGGATTCCAGATACAACACGATGACGTCTGTGGCAGGGTCCTCCTCCCAGCTGAGAATCATGTCATTGCCGGAGATGTCGGCCTTGTTTCCGACAGACACGAACGAAGAGATCCCGATATTGTGCCGTCTGGCATAGTCCAAGATCGCAATGCCCAATGCCCCCGATTGGCTCAGCATGGCGACGTTGCCTCGAGGCGGGTGCAGCGGTGCGAAAGTTGCGTTCATGTTCACGGCGGCATTGGTGTTGAGTACGCCCATGCAATTGGGTCCAACCATCCGCATGCCATGTTCTCGAGCGATGGCTAGAAGTTCTGCTTCCAGCGCAGCGCCTTCGGGTCCAAGCTCCGAGAATCCAGCAGAGATCACCACCAAGCCTCGCACCTTCTTTTCCGCGCACTGACGAGCCACATCAAGAACGTACTTGGCGGGAACCACAATGACCGCAAGATCAATAGCGTCGGGAATATCGCCAACCGTGGGATAGGCACGAACGCTATGCACCACCTCAGTGTTGGGATTTACCGGATACAGCACACCAGCGAAATCCGCCTTCATGAGGTTCGCAAAGATACGATACCCAATACTCTCCGGATTCCGAGAAGCGCCAATGACTGCTACCGAACGCGGGTAGAAAATCGGCAGAATCGAAGCCGCCACTGCCCGCTGCTCGCGGCGACCCTCGGCCGCGCGGGCATCTTCGCTGTACGCCACCGGAAAGTCCACGCTGTAGACGCCTTCTTCCAACGTTCGGTGAAGCTCATATCCCGAGTTGCGGAACACCCGCATCATGGCCAGATTGTCCGGTAAGACATACGCTTGGAAGCGCTCAACGTCGTGCGATCGAGCGTAATTGGTGAGTAGCTGTAGCAGTTGGGTTCCGATGCCCTTCCCCTGCTGCGAGTCGTCTACGAGAAAGGCAACCTCCGCCATGTCCGGCTCTTCTGGGGCTCGGTCATATCGTCCCACGCCGACCATTAAGTCATCTTGAAACACAGCGAATGCCATACGCGCTGAATAGTCGACGGTAGTGAAGTACTTCACTTCTTCGTCGGAGAGGCGGTCCTTGGCACGGAAAAACCGGAAATAGCGAGACTGTTGACCGGCTCTGTCAAACAGCGCGATCAAGGCGCCGGCGTCATCGGATCGGATCGGTCGAAACTGGGCTACTGAGCCATCTCGGAGGACAATGTCGAATTCATACGCGTCGGGATACATCAGGCGAGTCTACGCGTGCGGAACAGGCATCCGTGACAGAAACGATCCCATCTGATGGGGCCAAAAGTAACAAAGTCCCTTAGTCGCCCGAAGTCCAGGCCAAAAAGCGTTCCCGATCCCAGGTGTTCGTAATCTGCGACGCCCGCACCCAACCGCGTTGAGCGTTGGCCACGCCCCATCGCATGTTGGCCATCTCACCTGTCCGATGAGCGTCAGTGGATATGACGAACAACACATCGCGCTCGTAGGCCCGGCGGGCCATATCGGCACTAATATCCAACCGAGCCAGCGAGCAGTTGATCTCGAGTGCCGTCCCGGACAACTCGGCCCCTTCAAGCACAGCATCCAAATCGAATTCGATTCCGGGTCGTTTCCCGATTTTTCGACCGGTGAGGTGACCGATGGCGCAAACTGCCGGGTGCGACATGGCGGTGAGGAGGCGGACCGTTTGTCGATCCGGGTCCAGCTCAAAGGCTGAGTGCACGCTGGCGACGGTCCAGTCGTACCCGCTCAGGAAATCGTCGTCGTAGTCCATGTGACCATCCGCATCGATGTTGAGCTCGACTCCGTGCAGAATCTGAAGCTCTGGATAACGCTCTTGCAGAGATCCAATCTGTTCTCGTTGGGCCAGCATTTGTTCTCGTGTGGCTCCATTGATGGATAGATCTTCGGCATGATCAGTTATGCCCACGTAGGAGTACCCCAGCTCGGCGGCTGTTGCCACCATGTGTTCAAGGCTGTCCTCACCGTCGCCAGAAAGGTCAGTATGCACGTGAAGATCTCCTCGAATGGAGGAGACATCCACAACGTCCTTGAGCTCCTCTTCAGCACGTTTGATTTCGCCCGTGTCTTCTCGCATCGGCGGTGGAATGTAGGCCAAGCCTAACGCGGAGTAGATCTCCGCCTCAGTGGCGGAAGCGACGATCGAGTCGTTCTCGACATCGGCCAGGCTGTACTCGTTGAGCGTCCAACCTCGTTCCAGGGCCCGTTGCCGGAGGGCAATGTTGTGAGCCTTGGACCCAGTAAAATACATGACAGCTGCCCCAAACGCCGAGGGGTCAACCACCCGCACGTCGACCTGTATCCCAGCCTGATTGAGAAACGACGTCTTTGTGCTTCCGGCCGCGATTATCTCTCGCACGGCTGGCATCGCCTGAACCGCGGCCATCACCGGGTCAGCATCTTGCGCCGACACCAGGACGTCGATGTCAGCGCTTGTCTCGCGGAGACGACGGACACTGCCGCAAATGACGGCATCCTCGACCCCCTCCAACGTTAGAAGCTCAGCCACCAGCCGTTCGGCCTGAGGCATTACCGCTGACAGGGGAACGCGGGCATCTTTGCCCGCTCCGCCTAGGCGCTCAATCGATTTTGCGATCTTGGTCTCAGTCTTGGCCCCAAAACCGGGTAGGGCCCGCAACGATTCTGCTTCAATCGCTGTCTTCAGCTGCTCAAGATTCTCAATGCCGAGCTCCTTGCGGAGCTTCCCGGCAGACTTGGCGCCAACGCCCGGGATCCTAACAATCTCCAGGTAGCCGGGCGGAAACGTAGTCCGGAGGCCTTCTAACTTTTCGATGCGGCCAGTTTCGATGAACTCAGTTATCTTTGCAGCAGTAGATTTCCCG